>Ga0302324_100023930_pt1 | contig 11791 bp, 13 predicted proteins | sample Palsa_T0_1_FD_201949 | JGI IMG/M metagenome (GOLD analysis project Ga0302324, IMG submission 201949) | Peat permafrost microbial communities from Stordalen Mire near Abisko, Sweden - Palsa_T0_1 | ecosystem: Environmental > Terrestrial > Soil > Palsa > Peat permafrost | place: Sweden: Abisko... | reverse complement strand
GCCACATCCTCGCGATAGGCTGTTAAATTTCCCTGGCGCGGGCCTCCGCCCTTCTGCACCAGCGCCAGTGTTCCGTCTTTAGCTGGGGTGACTTCCAGAAGATACGGACGCGATCCATCGAAGTGGCTCAACAAGAACTTGTCGTCCCGATAAGTCCCCGTGAGGGCACCGGTATCGCCGTCGACGCGCAGAATGGCGGCCGTCACATTCGCGCCGGTCTGCTTGACGATGAACCGCCAGGCCTTCTCACCCTTGGGACTCTCGTAGGGAGCGATCCAATTCCCGCCGATGGAGGGCGCGTCCGTGGCCTCCGGCACGGGGGCATAGCGCTTGGCTGAGAATGCGCTGCCTTCGGGTTTTTGATCGTTGCGCATCTGGATCTTGCCCTGGAGCTCGCCGTCTTTGAGCGTTGCGGTGATCTTGGTCAGGTAGTGTTCCTGGTTCAGTATGAGCGTGCCGTTTTCATACGAAGCCTGGGTGGTGAATTCTTTGTCGTCGCCGTTATACAGCGTGCCTTTGAGAGTGGCTCCGTCGCCCGAAATATCCAGGCGGAATGGGATCACGGCGCCATTGACGGTCAAGCTGGCATCCCAGCGACCGTTGAGTGAGGCGGCGGAATCGGCCCAAACGGCGGTTGCGCTGAAACCGGCAACCACGGCGGCGAGAGTGAAAATGCTCTTCGAAAGACTTGTCATGCGATGAATCCTTTCTTTCTGTCTGGCGATTATTTAGCCGCCCGGAGCGAGTTGGACTGTTCGTACTGCTTCCACTCGTAGGGCAGTCCTGGCTTCGTGGCCAGCAGGATTTCCAGGATCGCTCGTCGATCCTCCCCAGTGAGCTTCGCGAAGTCGGGGCTTTGTTCGCGACCGGTCAAAACTTCCAGTAAACGATGATAGACGTAGCCCTTGGCCGGCTCGGGCAAGGCGTCGAACGCCTGGGAATAGATGAGATAACTGCAGGGGTATTTGAAGATGCGCGTATGGAGATCGAAATCGCGCAGCGAACGCCCTTCTGGATCACGCGGGCCGCGCACGGCGAATTCCTGCGTGAAGGCGGAATCCCCTTTAACGGGGCTTTCGAGCATCGCTTCGTTCGCGAAGAGAAGATAGCGCACCAGCTCTTCGGCGGGTTTCTCATATTGCTTGCGCTGTTCGTCCGAAAGCGGGTTGGTTCCCGCGGCATACTGGGCGAGCCGGGTTTGATAATTCGTCAGCGTGATCAAATTGTGCATCTGCGTTTGATGACCCAGCACCAGATGCGCAACGATGTCGCTCGATCCGGTAAGATAGGCCGCCGTGTTGATGTGCTTCGAGAGATCGGTAATGTTGGCGCCCGCGGCTCGATCCAATTGTTCGGGATGTTCCTTATCCTGAACCACCACGTTCCCCATGTGCGTTTGGCTGCCGTGCGTGCCGGTGACATACCATCCGCCCCAGCGTTGGCTTAAAGGGCTCTGTTGCCCGGTGATGAACGATTCGGTTTGGACGGCCTGAGTGCCGGTGGGGTTGGTGAATATCGATCGCAGCAGGACGCCGGGGATGCCGCGTGTGCCGGCCGCGATGTGGCACTGTGTGCAATCGAGCTCGGCGCGCTGGAAGACGGGATGATCGCTCTGGTGCTCGTCCAATATATAGAAGATGGCGCCCTGCATGGGATCGAACGAAACGACCTCGATCACTTTTCCGTCGTGGACTTGGCCGATGTAGACGTCGTCGTTGAAGTACAGCGCGCGCGGAGCCTGCGGCGAGATTTTCTTGTACTGGAAGCTGGTCTTAGAGAATACGAGTGTCTGCGTGTCCACCGGGATTTCGAGCTTTTCCAGCACCGACTTCAAGTAGCCGTGCGTTGGTTCATAGTCCAGCTTGACGGCGCCGTGATCGAGCAGCTTTTGTAGCTTGGCGACGGGGTCGGTGACTTCGTGCGTCCGATAGTTGATGGGCTCCTCGCTGAACGGGACATAGCCTTGATTGCGAACGGCGATTTGCGCGGACGCAGGCAGCGTCAGGCAGGTCAAGGCTGCCGAGAAACTTACGGCAACAATCCAACAACGAAGCCAATTCGGGCTGGGCGAGTTCACAGTCGACTATCTCTACTGATTTATAGCAGAAGGTGGGAAGTCGCGTCAAATGAGCTGCTCGGCTTTATCGCGGGAGGCTTTATATCGCGGAACGTTTTATATCGCGGAAGGTTTTATAATGACAACGGCTATATGTCACACGAACAATTGTTGGAGGCCGCTGCTAGCGGCATGGTTCCCGCGCCGCTGACGCAGTTAAGCGAAGAGGAGACTCTGTTCCAGGCTTCAGTGCGCCGTTTCGCCGGCGAGCGCCTGGCCCCGCACGTGCGCGCGATGGACGATGCTGGCGTCTTTCGCCGGGATCTATTGCAGGAATTTTTCGACCTTGGCTTGATGGCCGTGGAAGTCCCGGAAGAATTCGGAGGCCAGGGCGGGGCTTTCTTCCAGTCCATTCTGGCAATCGAGGAGTTGGCGCGGGTAGATCCGTCGGCCGCGGTGATTGTGGACGTTCAAAACACGCTGTTCCTCAACGCGATCCTGCACTGGGGCACGGCGGAACAGAAGCGCCGCTGGCTGCCGCGCGCGGCCAAAGACACTCTTGCGAGTTATGCGCTTTCGGAAGCCGGCTCCGGGTCGGACGCGTTCGCGCTGACCACGCGGGCGGTGGAGGATGGCGATGGCTACCTGCTCACGGGACGCAAGCTGTGGATCACCAACGCGGGCGAAGCGGGTTTCTTCCTTCTGTTCGCCAACGTGAATCCCGAGCAGGGCTACAAAGGGATCACCGCCTTTCTTGTGGAGCGCGACTTTCCCGGATTCCAAGTCGGGAAGAAAGAGGACAAGCTGGGAATCCGCGCATCCTCCACTTGCGAGCTGATTCTGGAAGGTTGCCGCGTGCCCAAGTCCAACGTGGTCGGCGAAGTGGGCAAGGGCTACAAGATCGCGATCGAGACGCTGAACGAAGGGCGCATTGGCATTGGCGCGCAGATGCTGGGGCTGGCACAAGGCGCGCTGGATCACGCGCTCGCCTATGCGCAACAGCGCAAGCAGTTCGGAAAAACCATCGCGGATTTTCAAGGCGTCCAGTTTGAACTGGCGGAAATGGCCGTGGATGTCGAGGCCACGCGGCTGATGGTTTACAACGCGGCGCGGCTGCATGACGCTGGGCGTCCGTTTCTGACCGAAGCTGCCATGTGCAAGTATTTCGCTTCGCAGGTAGCGGAGCGGGTGGCTTCGCGCGCGGTGGAGGTTTTGGGCGGAGTGGGGTTCACCAAGGACTATCCGGTGGAAAAGCTGTATCGCGACGCCAAAATCGGGCGCATCTACGAGGGTACCAGCAATATGCAAAAAATGACCATCGCGAAGCAGATCCTTGGAAAACATGCCGGGTAAGGCTGCGGGCGAAAGAGCCTTATGACCGGTCTGATGATGGATTATCCGCTGACGCTCACTCACATCCTGGAGCGCTCCGCGAAGATCTATCCGAACCGTGAGATTGCGAGCCGTGTCCATGACGGCTCGATGCACCGCTATACTTATCGCGATTTCCACGCCCGTGTTCATCGCCTGGCTCACGCGCTTGCAAGCCTGGGAGTGGAAGCCGGAGATCGCATCGGGACGCTATGCTGGAACAGCTCGCGCCATTTGGAATTATATTTCGCGATTCCATGCGCCGGCTGTGTGCTGCACACCCTCAACCTGCGTCTCGCGCCCGAGCAGTTGGCCTACATCATCAATCACGCCGAGGACCGAGTGATTTTCGCCGACGCTTCACTGCTGCCCATTCTCGAACCCATCCGAAACCAACTGAAATCGGTCCGGCGCATCGTCGTATTGGATGACGAATACGAAGCCCTGATCGCGGCGGCGTCGGAAGAACGGTACGCCTGGCCGAGGCTGGATGAAAACGCGGCGGCGGCCATGTGCTACACCTCGGCAACCACGGGCGATCCCAAGGGCGTGGTCTACAGTCACCGTTCTTTGTTCCTGCATAGCTACGGAATCTGCATGGCGGACACGTTTGCGTTGAGTGAGCGCGACACGATTCTACAGCTGGTCCCGATGTTCCACGCCAACGGCTGGGGCATTCCTTACGCCGGGATCATGACGGGCTCGCGTCTGGTGTTCAGCGGCCGGCAACTGCAGCCCGCCGACATTGCCCTGCTCATCGAGAATGAGCGCGCTACCTTCAGCGCCGGCGTGCCGACGCTGTGGATGACGCTCTACAGCTATCTGGAGTCGCACCCGCACGACATATCGAGCCTTCGCATGGTGGTGGCGGCGGGCTCAGCGCTGCCGCGGCAATTCGTTGAGCTTTACCAGAACAAATACGGACTCCTCTTGATGCTGGCGTGGGGCATGACGGAAACCACTCCGATCGGAACGGTCACCTCGCTGAAGAGTCACCTGGAATCGCTGCCTGATGAACAACGGTTCGATCTCATGGCGCGCCACGGGATTCCACTTGCGGGCGTGGATCTTCGCATCGTCGACGCGGAAGGCAAGGAGCTGCCGTGGGACGGAATAGCCGTGGGCGAACTGCAAGCTCGCGGACCGTGGGTCACGGGCGGCTACTACAACGACGCGCGAAGCCCTCAATCATTCATCGATGGCTGGCTCCGGACCGGCGACGTCGCCACCATCGATGTGGAAGGATACATCCAGATCATGGACCGCACCAAGGATCTGGTGAAGAGCGGCGGCGAGTGGATCTCGAGCGTCGATCTTGAAAACGCCATCATGGCCCATCCCAAGGTGGCCGAAGCCGCGGTAGTGGGCGTGTTTCATCCCAAGTGGCAGGAGCGTCCGCTGGCCTGCGTGGCCGCGCTGCCGGAGTACAGGGACCGGATCACCAGGCAAGAGATCCTGGATTTTCTGACGCCGCGCGTCGCGAAGTGGTGGCTGCCGGATGACGTGGTGTTCATCGAAGCGGTCCCCAAAACCAGCGTCGGCAAATTCAACAAGCGCGCGCTGCGCGAGCAGTTCAAGGATCACAAACTGCCCGGCGCGGAAGCGGCTGCCGCCCGAGATTGACGATCGATTTTATCTCGTTCGCCCGGTTTCGAAGAGGAACCAGATGCGCCGTTCCGTTTGGTCGATCCAAACCTCCAACAGGCTGGTGGTGGCCACGTCGTTCTCTTCGCTCGAAAGGTCATGGGCTTCGCGCATGCTGGCCAGGATCGCCTGATTGTCTTCGCGCAATTCGGCGAGCATATCCAGCGGATCGACATACTCCGCGTCGTTATCGCTGAGGCGTTGCAGGCGGGCGATGTTCCCGATCGATCGAATCGTGATGCCGCCGATCTTGCGCACGCGCTCGGCGATGTCGTCGGTCATCGCGAAAATCTGATCTGCATGCTCATCCAGCAAAAGGTGATAGTCGCGAAAGTGCGGTCCGCTCATGTGCCAATGAAAATTCTTGGTCTTCAGATAGAGGGCAAATACGTCGGCCAGTAGTGCATTGAGAGCGCCGCTGATGTTCTTGACGGCTTCGGCGCCGAGCGCGCTAGGTGTCGCCAGGGAGGCCCGGCGGCGGGTTCCAAGTTTGTCTTGAGTAGGTGGCATTTAAGAACTCCTCAAGTATAGGATGACCTATTTCTAGATTCACCGACGGCTCGCGCGCTCGTCCGACTCTTCAAGCGCGTCGTAGGCCTGGAATGCAGTCCGCGGATCGCGATCCGGCGCCGCCACGATTCTGCTGAGTTCACCGCGGTCGAGCCAGAGCACGTTGCACGGCTCGCACGAATCGACGGCCACGTTCCCGCCTCCGCCATAAGGATGCACGTCCATCTCATGCCGGCAGAGAGGGCAGTGGGTTACCCTCGCGGAGTCGAAGACGCGCGGCGCAGAAGAGCTTCTGGACCAGTAGCGGTGTTCGCGCAGAACCTCGAGCAGTGGCAGGAACTTCTCCATGTCGAGCAGCATCCCGTGGCAGTGCGTGCAGTAGAGCATCTCATGGGATTCGATGGACGCGTCGGCCAGCGGAATAGCGCACGCCGGGCAATTGTGCCTGGTGGGGTCCATCACCAACACGCCGTCTTCATCCGTCGTAGGCGTGATCTGGCTGCCGCAATAGTCGCAAATCATCAAGCCCTGATCGCGGGACAGGCGCATGGGTGCGCCACAGTTTTCGCAGCTCATGCGGATGTAATCGGCGGTATCGCGAAGGTTGTGCAGGGTGCCGCGACAAGGTCCGAAAACGGCTAGTTCAGACCGCGCCGGGGTGTATAGTCGGAACTGACGTGAACCTCGATCGGGAAACATGCCGCAAAGCCCGCCTGGCCCGTGATGCCCGCTTCGACGGACGGTTCTTCATCGGCGTGCGAACGACGAAGATATTCTGCCGGCCAATTTGCCCCGCTGTCTCGCCGCGCGAAGAGCATGTCGACTATTATCCTTCCGCGGCGGCGGCCGCAGCCGCTGGTTTGCGGCCCTGCCTGCGATGCCGTCCCGAATGCGCGCCGGGCACGCCGGCCTGGAACGGCTCGTCGTCCACGGTTTCACGCGCGCTGCGGGAAATTGCTGCGGGTGCGCTCGATACCGCCGGCGTTGGGAATCTCGCGGATCGTCTGGGAGTGGGTGAGCGTCATCTGCGGCGCTTGTTTCTGGAGCATCTCGGCGCGCCGCCCATCGCGGTTGCGCAAACGCATCGCCTGCTTTCCGCGAAGCGTCTCATTGACGATACTGATTTGTCTTTGAGCACGGTCGCGCTCGCCGCCGGATACGGCAGTGTGCGGCGCTTCAACCATGCCGTTCGTGAGACGTGGAACCGCACTCCACGCGAACTTCGCAGGACACGGCGCGGCGTTGGTGGCAGAGGTTTGTGTTTCCGCCTGCGTTATCGTCCGCCATTCGACTGGGAGGGGTTGGTTGGATTCCTTTCAACCAGGGCGATCCCCGGCGTGGAAGAGGTCGAGAACGGAAGCTATCGGCGGAGCATCCTGGTGGCCGGCGTTCCTGGCATCATCGAGCTGTCGCGCGGAGATTCCGAGGTGATTCTCGAGATCGATCATGCGCGCCCCGAGTGCCTGCTAGGCATCGTCTCCCGTGTGCGGCGTCTCTGCGATCTGGATGCGGATCCGGTGGCGATCGCGTCCTGCCTTTCGTCAGACGCTCTGCTGCGGCCGCTGGTCGAAGCCCGCCCCGGTTTGCGCGTACCGGGCGCGTGGGATGGATTCGAGCTGGGAATTCGCGCGATTCTGGGCCAGCAGATCAGCGTGCGTGGCGCGTCAACGCTGGCCGGACGTTTGGCGGAGCGGTACGGGCGGCGCCTGGAATCCGCGCGTTCCGGCGTCACTCACTTATTTCCTCGCGCCGAGGAGTTGGCTGGCGTCGATCTGGCATCCATTGGTCTCCCCCAAAAGCGCGCCGAAACACTGTCCGCGTTTTCGGCGGCCGTGGCGAGCGGACAGTTGGTGCTAGACGGTTCCGCGGCGCCGGAGGATACTCGCGAGCGGCTGCGATCCATCGCGGGCATCGGCGAATGGACGACAGGATATGTGGGAATGCGCGCTTTGAACGACCCCGACGCGTTTCCCGCTGCCGATCTTGTGTTACTAAGAGCCGCCCGAGCCGGAACGGCCCGCGAGCTCCAGGGCTTCGCCGAGCGATGGCGGCCTTGGCGAGCGTATGCGGCGCTGCATCTCTGGCAGGGAGTGAATGATGGAAACCTACAACACCCAAATCTGTTACACATGGATGGGCAGCCCCGTCGGAAGGCTGCTGCTGGTGGCCGATGAGGACGGGCTGCTGGAGATTTCGTTTGCCGAAGGACGAACTGCGCCGGTGGTTCATCCGTCATGGATTGAACTGCCTGAGACACGGGGCCGTGCGTTGCTCCGCGAGCCCGTCCGCCAGCTCGACGCCTTCTTCGCGGGCAAGCTGCGCGATTTCGATCTGCCGCTGAAACCGCGAGGGACCGCCTTCCAGCAACGCGTGTGGAGGTTGCTGCGCGAAATTCCTTTTGGCGAGACCATTTCCTACGGCGAACTCGCGCGGCGCACCGGCAATCCCGCGGCATCACGCGCCGTGGGGTTGGCCAACGGTTCGAATCCCATCGCGATTGTCATTCCGTGCCATCGCGTGATCGGCAGCAACGGCAAGCTCACCGGCTACGGCGGCGGCCTTGAAAACAAGCGCTGGCTGATCGATTTCGAGCGCGGCCAACTATTCTATTCGGCCAGCACCTGATGAACGAACTGAACAGCCATTGATCCCTCGCCCACCGCAGAAGCTACGCGCTTCACGCTGCCCGCCCGGACATCGCCCACCGCGAACACTCCCGGACGGCTGGTTTCAAGCAGGTGAGGAGCGCGCTCGAGCGGCCAGTCGTGGCCGAGATCCACGCCGGTCTTAATGAACTGTTTGCCATCCAGCGCCAGGCATCCCTTGAGCCATGCGGTGTTGGGGCTGGCGCCCGTCATCAGAAACAAGTGCTGGATGTCATGAGTCTCGGTGGCATTCGTCTCCGTTTGCCGCCAGCGGATACGCTCGAGCTGCGTGTCGCCCTCCAGCGCTTCAATCTCGGTGCGGGCCCTAAGCGTGATGTCCCGGCATGCTTCAATACGCGAAATCAAATACCGCGACATGGTCTCCGATAGGCCTGGTCCGCGGACCAGCAGGTGGACGTGTTTCGCGTGCGCCGATAGAAACATCGCGGCCTGGCCAGCCGAGTTCCCTCCCCCGACGACCACCACCTCATCATTCGCGCACAGCGCGGCCTCGACCTGGGTGGCGCCGTAGTAAATGCCGACGCCTTCAAACTGAGCTACGTTGGGCAGTTCCAGTTTTCGATATTGCGCGCCGGCCGCCACGATGACGCTGCGCGCCTGAACCGATGCGCCATCGTCGAGGTGGACGGAGTACGGTGGACGGGCGCAGTTCAACGCGCGAGCCGATCGAGCCACCGCGATATGCGCGCCGAACTTTTCGGCTTGAACGAATGCGCGGCCCGCCAAGTCCTGCCCGGAGATGCCGGTTGGGAAACCGAGGTAGTTTTCGATTCTGGAGCTCGACCCGGCTTGTCCGCCTGGCGCATTACTCTCGAGCACCAGCACGTTTAGCCCTTCCGAAGCGCCGTAAACAGCCGCTGCCAGCCCGCTCGGTCCCGCGCCGACCACGATCAAATCGTACACTTCGCCCTCGTCGATTCCGGCATTCAACCCAAAGCATTCAGCCGCGTCGGCGTTGCTGGGATTGCGAAGCACGAGCGTGCCGCGGCAGATCAGCACCGGAATGTCGGTCACCTTAACATCGAATTGATCGAGAACGGTTTGAACATCGGCATCGCGCTCCACATCCACATAGGTGTGAGGATGCCCATTCCGGGAGAGGAACTCCCGCAGACGCAGGGTGTCGCTGGAGTGGTTGGATCCGATCAGCAACGCATCGCCGACCGAGTGCCCGATAAGATAGGAGCGGCGCAGCAGGAAAGCGCGCAAGAAAATCTCGCCGAGCGCGGAATCGGTCTCGAAAATACGGCGCAGATTCGCTCGCCCTATTTCCAGGAGCGAACTCGCCTCGCGCGCCCGGCATCGCACCAGACTGCGCCGTCCGGAAAGCAGATTCACTTCACCGGTGAATGCGCCCCGCTTGACAATCCGGAATGGAGCGTCAACCTGATTTGAAACATCGATGATTTCGATGCTGCCTTCGAGCACGACAAAAACGCCGTGGGTCGCGTCGCCTTGATCGAAGACGATCTCGCCCGCCTGCACTTGCCGCTCTTCGCCAAAAGCCCGCAGCCGTACAATCTGCGCGTCGTCCAGCACGGGGAACATGGAGTCGATTTGTTCAGGAGTTTCGGGCATGGCTCTTTCAGAGTACCGTCAAACTTGCGCCAACCCGCCGTCGACGAAAAGTTCGCTTCCTGTCATGAAACTGCTGTCGTCCGAAGCGAGGAACACGGCGGCGTGGGCGATTTCGTCAGCCTGACCGAGACGTCCCATGGGGACGCTTGCGGCAAAACCCTCCTTGCGCAGCCTGCTCTGTTCCTCGGTCTGGCCGGGAGGGCTGAGCAGCGGAGTATCGGTGGGACCAGGGCTGATAGCATTGACGCGGATCTTGCGCGCCTTCAAGTCCATTGTCCAGGTGCGGGCGAAGGAGCGAACGGCGGCTTTGCTCGCGCTATAAACGCTGGTGGTAGGGAGTCCCTTCGACCCAACGATGGAAGCATTCAGCAGAATCGATCCGCCGTCGGCGAACAGCGGCAACGCCTTCTGGACGGTGAAGAGGAGGGCTTTGACGTTGATGTTGAATATTTTATCGAAGTCTTGCTCGCGAATCTCCCCCAACGGAGCGCGCGGCGTCGAAATTCCGGCGTTGGCGAAAAGGACGTCAATGCGCCCTTTCTCGCGCTGCACCCTTTCATACAGACGGTCGAGATCCGCCAGGTTCGCGACATCTCCCTGAACGCCGGTGACGTTCCGGCCAATTTCGGTAACAGCCGCATCCAGTTCGGTCTGACGGCGGCCAGTGATAAAGACGTACGCTCCTTCAGCGACGAACTGGTGAGCGGTCGCCAGGCCGATGCCGCTGCTTCCTCCGGTTATGACCGCGATTTTTCCTTCCAGCTTTCCCATGATGTTTTCCTTATTCGACTCTTCAGGCACCGCACTTGAATGACAAAAGCTTGACTGTAAACACAAACACCGGTTCCCCATTCTGATTCACGGTCGTGTTTTTCACGGTGACGAAGGCCTGATTCGGCTTCGAGCGCGACGGCACAATTTCGATGATCTCGCTTTCTACCCGCAGCGTATCGCCGGGCCGGGTCGGCCTGGGCCACGCGATCTCGCCACCCACGCCAATTATGCCGTTGGCGAACGGCAGGCCGTCGACCAATAAGCGCATGGAGACGGCCGCAGTGTGCCAGCCGCTGGCGGCGAGTCCACCGAAGACACTGGCCTGGGCAGCCGCTTCATCAAGATGAAATGGCTGAGGATCAAACTCGGCCGCAAAAGCTTTGATGCGGCCTTCTTCCATGAGATAGGTCCCGGAGGTGAAGCGCTGGCCTACCCGCAAATCTTCCAGATAAAGATGTCCCACCGCTTGGCCCGCCGGGTTCAGATTGGTTGGGTGCGTCGGAGACATCCGCTGGATTTATTATGGCGGAGAGAGGGATTCGGGCACTTGAGACTGCATGGTGGCCCACGAGCCATACCGATTGGCTCAAGGCCCGACGTTCACCACGACGACTGCGAATTCTGGAAACTGCTTTAGGGCTTGGGAAGCGGATTCGCCAAACAGTTGATCCCGCGTCAGCAGGCATTTGAAGCCGGCATCGACGGCCGCGCGCACCGGTTCGCCATTGGATAGACTCTTCCACCCACGCTGCCCGGCTGTATCACAGGAGATCTGGAAGTCGGTCAAGACAGTAACAAGGTGCACGTCCATGTTGGCGTGAAGCAGCCGCATGAAACGAATCGGTAATCTGGGAGGCGACCTTCAGAACTTCGGGCAATGCTTGACGCGGAAAGCGCCGAAAGATTGGTCGTCATCAAGAGACAAGCCCACTGCTAACTAACGTCTACACGACTTGCCTTACCGGTGTGCGGCGACTTCGCTGATCACGGGCGAGTCAGAACTGGCTTCTCCGGACGACGGAATATCCTGACCGCCGGTGTGCTTTAAGAGATCCTTCGCCCGAGTGATCTTCCTCCGATGTGTCGCAGTGAACAGAAAGCAGAACTCCGCCTGCCTTGATGTGTCCTTCGTATCGCTTAGCTTCGTACTCAGGGATTCCCATCCCAACAAGCGCGCCAATAATACCGCCGA
>Ga0302324_100023929_pt1 | contig 11792 bp, 13 predicted proteins | sample Palsa_T0_1_FD_201949 | JGI IMG/M metagenome (GOLD analysis project Ga0302324, IMG submission 201949) | Peat permafrost microbial communities from Stordalen Mire near Abisko, Sweden - Palsa_T0_1 | ecosystem: Environmental > Terrestrial > Soil > Palsa > Peat permafrost | place: Sweden: Abisko... | reverse complement strand
TGGGTCACAGCCATTGCCGCGGTGGGTACGTTCGTGGTCATCCTCGGATCGGCGGTCGCCGCGCTGGTGCAACTCCAGCATATGCGGGGCAGCAATCAGATCGTCGCGCTGACGGAGTGCCGCGAGACGCTCGAATCACCGGAGTTTCGCGACGCCCAGCGCTTCGTCTCCTATGAGCTTCCCAAACGCTTGAAGGACCCGGTCGAGGCCCGTAAGGTCGCCGCGATTCCTTTTGCCGACGAGTACCAGGCTATCGCGACGGTGGCCAACTTCTTCGAGAGTATGGGGCTTTTCGTGAAGAGCGGCATCATCGACAAAGATATTGCCTGCGACTTCTGGGCCTTCGTCATCCTCCGTAACTGGAACGCTCTGGGGCCGGTGGTCGAATACGTGCGCAGTAAGAGCGGGCCGGCGCTTTGGGAGAACTTCGAATACATGTCCGTCCTGGCGACAAGGTACGTCGAGAAGCGTCCCAGCTCGTACCCTAAGGACTGGCCGCACATGCCGCCGGACACCTCGCTGATCGATTTCTTGAAGAAGTCCGGCTGAGCCGATGAGTGCGGAGTGGGTAAGCGCGGCAGCCACGGTCGGCACGTTCCTGGTGGTGCTTGCATCGGCGGTGGGCGTCTTCGTGCAGTTGCGGCACATGCGCGGCAGCAACCAGATCACGGCCCTTACCGAATGCCGCGAGACTCTGGAGTCAGAGGAGTTCGGCAAGGCGCTGCGATTCGTCGGCTACGAGTTGCCGCAGCGCTTACGCGACGCATCCCAGTGGCCGCACATCGCAGCCAACCCGCTGGCCGGTGAATATTTGGCGATCGATACGGTCGGCAACTTCTTCGAGAGCATGGGGAACTTCGTCAAGAACGGGATCATCGACCGGCAGATCGTCTGCGACGTCTGGTCGGCAATCATCCTGCGCAGCTGGCGTTCCCTCGCACCGATCGTCACCTACTATCGCCAAGACGCCGGCGATGAGCTGTGGGAGAACTTCGAGTACTTGGCCGTTCTGGCGAAACGGTATATGGCTGCTCATCCAAGCTCCTATCCCCCCAGGTGGCCACGTATGCCTACGGACCCGTCGTGGGTCAAGGCAATGAACGCTTCCGACGATACGGTACCTCGCGCGGAATCGTCCGCGGGTTAGTCTTCGCGGATCGCTTCCGCGTCGAGGCGGATTTCGATGGTGGGGCTGACCACGACGCCGCCCTCGCCGCATTTGTCGTTCCAGCTGACGCCGAAATCGTACCGGTTGATCCGGGTCGTCGCCGAGAAGCCGGCGCGGAGCTTGGGACCTTTGTCGACGCCGTCCTCCCACCACGGCGTCGGCCATTGGCCTAAATACGTGACGTTGAGCGGCACCGAGCGGGTGGTCCCGCGAATCGTAAGATCGCCCGTGACCTCGAAGTCGTGCGCGCCCGTTTGCCTTACGCTGGTACTCTTGAAGCTGATCTTCGGGTGGTTCGCGACGTCGAGGAAGTCCGCGCTGCGCACGTGATCGTCGCGCTGCTGGACGCCCGTCCAGAGCGACGCCGCATCGATCTCGGTCTCGAACGCCATCGTCGTCGGATCGTCCGGATCGAAGGTCATCGTGCCGGAGATGTTCTTGAACAGACCGCGGACCCAGGTCACCATCATGTGACGGGCCCGGAACTCGGCTTCGGTATGCCCCGGCTCGAAGAACCAGCGCACCGCGCTTACCGACGCGCGCGCAGCTGCGGCACTACGCTTGCTTCCGGTGATGCAGAATGAATTGGTTTCCTTCGGGATCCTCGCCGAAGGCCATGTGACAGAACGGAGTGTCGGTGATATCTCCGTTGTCCTGGAACGTGACGCCCCGCCCTTTGGCCGCAGAAACCGCTTGCGCAACGTCGTCGACTGCGAACATGACGCTGCCGCTGCTCCCGCCGACCATGCCTTCGGCCTCTGCTCCGCCGTACAGACCAAAGCTATTCCCGTCTCCGAAGGTCCATTCGGCGAGTCTGCCCGGCCACGTCATGTCGGGGGCAGCCCCCAACAGCTCCGCGTAAAACGCGCTCATCACGTCGACGTCGTTCACCGTGTAATAGACCGCATCGATGCCGCTTACTTTCATGGTCAGGACGTTACCGGTGAAAGCGAAACGGGTCCTCGTTGCCGAGAACCCGTTTCGTGCCTCACCCGTGGGCGACGCACTTACTTCTTTTTGGCGGTTTTCTTGGCCGCGCCGCGCTTCGGCCCGCCGACGGCGTCCTTCAGGCCTTTTCCGGCCGCGAACGCCGGCACCCGCCGGGCCGCGATTTTGATCGATGCACCCGTTTGCGGATTGCGCCCGGTGCGCGCCTTGCGCTCACGGACGACGAAGCTCCCGAACGGGATGAGCTGCACCTTTTCGCCTTTTTTCAGGGCAGCGGTAATCTCATCTAGTACGAGATCCAGAATGTCACCGGCCTGGCGTTTGGAGAGTTCGTGCTCGTTGGCCAGCGTTTCGACGATTTCGGCTTTGGTCACTCTTTGATTGTCCTCTGTTGGAACGTCGTGCGAAACGGCCTCGAAAAATCCCGCGCAGTGCCGCTCGTTCGTGTGAAGGGGATACGCTCGTACCCCGCTTGCTCCTCCCACTCAACGGGGAAAAAACCGCGCCGCAACGGGAAAAAGCCGGGAACGGTTATCGAAAGTATGGATCGGATCGTCACCGCCACCGGAGAACACGGCACCGTGTCGCTGGTCTCCGGCATCACCACCACGCTCGTCGCCGAAGCGCGCGAACGCCACGACCTCGCCCCAACCGCGAGCGCAGCGGTAGGCCGCCTGCTCACCGCCGCGGCGCTGCTGGGAACCTCCCTGCGCGGCCGGGAACGGCTCACGCTGCGCGTGGTCGGCGATGGACCGATCGGCGCGATTACCGCCGATGCGTGGAGCGCCGGCGAAGGAATCGTCGGCGCGCGAGGCTATGCGCGCAACGCAAAGGCGGACCTTCCTTTGAATGCGCAGGGCAAGTTCGACATCGCGCGCGTCGTGGGCCGCGGCAGCCTCCAAGTCACCAAAACCTACGAGGTGGGACAACCGTACAGTGGGGTCGTGCCGCTGGCTTCGGGCGAGATCGGTGACGATGTCGCGGCGTATCTGGCAAATTCCGAGCAGATTCCGAGCGTCGTAGCGCTTGGTGTGCTGGCAGATCCGGGCGGGATTCGCGCTGCCGGCGGCGTGATCGCGCAAGTTATGCCGGGCGCCAATGAGGCGACGATCGCCGCTTTGGAGGCCGCCGCAGCGGCGATGTCGCCGGTCACCACGCAGATCAGTGCCGGCGCCGACGCCGAGGGCCTGCTGCGCGCGGTTTCCGGAGCGCTCGACCTCAAGCTGCTCGACGCGTACGACGTCGTCTTCGACTGTTTGTGCACGCGGGACAAGGTCGAAACGGCCTTGCTCGGCTTGGGCAAGGACGAACTGTCGAAGATCGCCCGGGAACAGCCCGAGACCGAAGCGCGGTGTGAGTTCTGCGCCAAGCGCTACGTGCTGACCGCCGACGAAGTGACGGCCCTCTCGTCGCGGTTGGGCTAGTCGGCGGCCTTTTCCGGCCCCGAGGTCTTCGCGCCGCCGATGCGCGGGCGGAATTCCTCGACGATCCGTCCGTGACCTAAATTGCTATACCACCAGCCGCACTCGCAACGCACCGCCCGGCCGTGGTCGACCGGGTAGGGGTAGACGCGGTCGCAGCGCGGACAGGTGAAGGTCGGGCCTTGAATGTCCGCCGCGGCGGTGTAGGTGCGGGCTGCCATGCGGTCGTGCTTCCTTAAGGAATGATGCGGACGAACTTCCGCGAGCCGACCTGCAGAACCCCCGGCCCGCTAGCCGGCCAGCGGGCGCCGGCCTCGGTGACGACGGCTCCATCGACGCGGACGCCGCCTTCGGCGATCAGCCGCAGCGCGGCCCGCTTCGAATCGGCGAATTTTGCGGCCACCAGCAGATCGGCGATCTTGTCGCGCCCCTCGAGCGGCAGCTCCGGCATCTCAGCGGGAATCTCGCCGCGCTGAATCGTCCGCTCGAACCAATCGCGGGCGGCGCGCGCGGCTTGGGCGCCATGGTAGAGCGCGACCAGAGCCTCCGCAATGCGTTTTTTCTCGTCCATCGGCGAGGCGGTGCCCGACGCCAGCGCTGCCTCGAGATGCGCGACGTCCGCCGCCGGCCAGGCCGCCGCCAAGCGCGCATACCGCGGCAACAAGACGTCCGGGATGCGCATCGTTTTGCCGAACATGTCGTTGGGCGCATCGGTCAGGCCGATGTGATTGCCGAGCGACTTCGACATCTTCTTCTCGCCGTCGATGCCTTCGAGCAGCGGGACGGTCAAGCAAATCTCCGGCAGCTGCCCGGCCGCAACCTGATACGGCCGGCTGATCAGCAGGTTGAAGAGCTGATCGGATCCGCCGACTTCGACGTCGATGTTCATGGCCACCGAATCGTATGCCACCGCGACCGGATAGACGAACTCGTGCAGCGCGATCGGCGTCCCGCTCTCGTAGCGCAGCCGGAAATCGTTGCGTTCGAGCATCTGCGCAACCGTCATTTGGGCGAGCAGCTTGTGGATGTCCGCGAAGCTGAGCTTGGAGAGCCACTCGCTGTTGTAGCGCAGCCGGACGCGGTTCATGTCGAGCACCTTGCCGGCCTGCGCGGCGTAGGTGCGCATGTTGGCATCGATCTGCTCGTCGCTCAGCGGGGGTCGCAGCACGTTGCGCCCGCTGGGGTCGCCGATGCGCGCCGTAAAATCCCCGATCAGCAGCGTGACGTCGTGACCGTCCTCGACGAATCGCTGCAGCAGCCGCAAGACGACGGCGTGCCCGATGTGGAGGTCGGGCGAGGTCGGATCCAAGCCCAGATACACGCGCAGCGGCCGGCCCGTCTCGAGACGCGCGGTCAGTTCGCCGAGCGTCTCGACGTCTTGGCAGCCGTCGGTGAGGATGTGCGCGCGTTCCCGCGCGGAGAGGGCGGTCATGAAGTCGGCGACCGAAGTTCAAAGACGGTTACGCCGCCGCCTCCCTCATCGGCATTTCCGTAGCGCACGTTCTGCACCAGCGGATGCGCCTTGAGGTACTCCTGCAAACCGCGGCCGAGCAAGCCGGTGCCTTTGCCGTGAATCAGCCGCAGCGGCGAATGTCCGAGCATCATCGCTTCGTCGATCCAGCGGTCGACGACCGGTTCGGCTTCGACGAAGCGCTTGCCGCGCACGTCGATCTCGGTCTGCGCCGTCGATGCCGCCTCGAGCGTCGGCGCTCCGGCGGCCGCCGGCTTTTCGCGCGCCGGCGTTGCGCCGCCCCGACGGCGCAGATCGCTCTTCGGCACCGTCATACGCATGCTGCCGATCTGCACCAGCGCGCTCGCGCCGAGATCCTCGAGCACCGTGCCGTCCTGCTCCCACGACGTCACGTGGACGCGGTCGCCGAGCGCGATCGGCTGTTGGGTCTCGCCCTCGCGCAGGCGCTGCGGCCGCGCCTCCAACCCGAGTTCGCGGTGCATGTCGTCCAGCGTCCGGGCGAGCAGATCGGCTTGACCCGAGGTGACCTTCGGCGGACGAGGATCCCGCTCGCCGCGTTCGGCGGCGCGCCGTTCGAGCTCGGCGCTGAACCGTCGCAGCGCCTCGGCGAACCGGGCGTCGGCCGACTTCGCGAGTTCGCGGCGCTCGCGTTCGAGTGACTCGCCGCGCCGGCGCGCGTTGTCCTCGAGCGTGCGCAGGTGAACGCGATCGCGCTCAAGTTGCTCGCGCTCGCGGCCGGCGCGGATGCGTTCCTCGGTCGCCTCGGCGAGGGCGCGATCGTAATCCCGCTCCTGCGCGCCCAGCAGAGTCTCGGCGCGCGCGACGACGGCGGGGTCGATATGCATGCGCCGCGCCAGTGCAAACGCCAGCGATTGGCCCGGAGCTCCGACGTCGAGCTGGTAGGTCGGTTCGTACGTATCAGGGTCGAACCGCACGCTCGCATTGACGACGTGCGGATGGTCGGCGCCGAACAGTTTGAGTTCGGTCGCATGGGTCGTCGCCACGACGCGGGCTCCGCTTTCCAAGAAACGCTCGAGGATCGCGACGGCTAGGGCAGCGCCCGCATTGGGTTCCGTCCCGCTGCCGATCTCGTCGATGAGGATCAGTGTCCGCTCGTCGGCGACGGCCAAGATTTCGGCCAACCGGCGGAGGTGCGCCGAAAAGGTCGAGGCATTCTGCGCGATCGACTGCTCGTCGCCGATGTCGGTGCAGACGCGGTCGAAGCGTCCCAGAATCGCGGCGGCGGCCGGGACGTGCAGCCCGCAGCCGGCCATCGCGACCGCCAACCCCACCAGCTTCAGCGTTACCGTCTTGCCGCCCATGTTCGGGCCCGATACGATCAGCATTCGCGTCTCGTCGTCGAGCCGGATCGACTGCGGAACGGCGCGCTCGTCGAGCAGCGGGTGCCGGGCGTCGGTGAGCGCGACGACCGCCTCGTCGACCAATTCCGGAGCCACTGCGCCCATCCGGTCGGCGACGCGCGCGCGGGCCGCCGCGAGATCGAGTTCGACGTAGACGGCGATGTTCGCGGCGACCTGCGCCGCTTCGCGCTCGACCAGGTTCGAGAGTTCGGCCAAAATGCGCGCGATCTCGGTCTGCTCCTGCACCTGCAGCGCGCGCAAGCGATTATTTGCTTCCAGCGTTTCGAGCGGCTCGATGAACAGCGTCTGACCGCTCGAACTCGTATCGTGGACGATCCCCGGGATCTCGCCCTGGAATTCGGCCTTTACCGGAACGACGTAGCGGCCGTCGCGCACGGTCACGATCGCGTCCTGGATCGCACGCGCATACCGTGCCGACCGGACGATCGCGGCCGCGCGGTCGCGCGCGTCGTCCTGCGCCTGCACCATCCCGCGCCGGATCCGAGCCAGCGCCGGCGAGGCACGGTCGAGGACGCTGCCGCGCTCGTCGATCGCGTCGGTGATGCGCGTGACGACCTGCGGCAGGGCGCGAAAGGGCGCGGCCGTCGCGCGCAGCAGCGGCGCGCCCTCCGCCTCGCGTACGGCGCGCGCCGCCGCTGTCGCTGCCGCAAGCGCGTCCGCGATCGCGCGCAGTTCGCGCGCGGGCAGCCCGACGCCGCGCGCGGCGTTCGCAACCGCTTCGTCGACGTCATCGATGCGCTCGATCGAGAAGCCGTTCTCGCGCGCGAGGGTGCGCATCTCGCTGGTCTCGCCGACCAGCCGGCGCACGACCGCGAAGTCCGAGGCCGGCTCGCAGGTCAGCGCACGCGCCTGGGAGCGCGGCGCGTGGGTTTGGCCAGCGTAGCGCTCGCGAATCTGCGCGAAGTCGAGGACCTCGAGCGAGCGTTCGTCCAGCAATGACTGACTCAAGCGGTGCGAGCCTACTTCTGGTCGAGGTGCTCCCGGAGCAGCTCCTGCGCCAGGGAGGGGTTGGCTTTGCCGCGCGAGGCCTTCATCACCGCGCCCGTCAGGAAGCCGAGCACGTTGGTCTTGCCGCCGCGGTAGTCGGCGACGACCTTCGGATTCGCGGCCAGCACCTCCGCGACGAGCACGGCGACGGCGCCGCGATCGCTAACCTGGGCTAAGCCTTCGCGCTCGACGATCGTCTTCGCAGAGCCGCCCTCGGCCCACAGAATCTCGAGCACCTGCTTGGCAGCCGACGAGCCGATCGCTTTCGACTGCGTCAGTTGGACCAGCTCGGCGAGCGCTGCGGGCGTCACCTTGCCATCGGCGACCGGCGTCCCGCTCTCGTTCGCAAGACGCGAGAGATCGCCCAGCACAAAATTCGCGGCCGCCAACGCCTGACCCGACGCGTTCGCAGCACGATCGAACCAGCCCGACAGCGCCCCATCGTCGACCAGCTGCGTCGCCTGCTTGGATGCGATCCCGAAGCGGTCGACGTACCGGACGTAGCGATCGTAGGGTGTTTCAACCAGCGTCGCGCGAACCGTCTCGACCGCTGCCGGCGGACTGTCGAGCGGCACGAGATCCGGGTCCGGGAAGTACCGGTAGTCGTGCGCTTCTTCTTTCGAGCGCTGGCTGTGGGTGACGCCGGCCGCCTCATCCCAGCCACGCGTCTCCTGAATCACCCGTCCGCCGCTTTCGAGAACCGCGATCTGCCGCTCAATCTCGCTCTCAATCGCTCGCCGCGCGCTGCGGAACGAATTCATGTTTTTGATCTCGGCCTTGGTGCCGTACTCGGTGGCCCCGCGCAGGCGGACCGAAACGTTGGCATCGCAACGCAGCGACCCTTCTTCCATCTTGACATCGCTGACGCCGAGTTCGCGGAACGTCCGTGCCAACGACTCGAGGAACGCGACCGCCTCCTCGGCACTGCGCAGATCGGGTTCACCGACGCACTCCATCAGCGGAACGCCGGCCCGGTTGAAATCGACCAGCGACGAGGTCGCTCCGGCCAGCCGGCCGTCCGCGCTGGCGTGGCTCGATTTGCCGGTGTCTTCCTCGAGGTGAATGCGCGTCAGCCGGCACTCGCCGCGCGTCCCGTCCTCGAGCCAGTACCGCACGACGCCGCCGACGGTCAGCGGCATATCGTACTGCGAAATTTGGTAGTTCTTGGGCATGTCCGGATAAAAGTAGTTCTTGCGGTCGAACTTCGCGTGCTCGGGGATCGCCGCACCAAAGGCGAGGCCGGCGCGCACGATCGCTTCGATCGCCTTGGCATTGGGGACCGGGAGAGCGCCGGGCAGCGCGAGACACACCGGGCAGACGTTCGTATTGGGCGGACTGCCGAACACGTTCGGGCACCCGCAGAACATCTTGCTGACGGTTTTGAGCTCGACGTGGCACTCGATGCCGATCACGGCTTCGTAGCGCGCGCGCGTCGGGTCCGAGATGGTGCCCGTGCGTTCCTCGATCATCGCGTCACTGCGGTGACCGGATGCAGCTTTTCGGCGTGGCGTGTCGCCTGCTCGTAGGCATGCGCGTACCCGAGCAGCGCGCGTTCGGTAAACAGCGGGCTCGCGAGCTGCAGTCCCATCGGCATCGGGCTGCTACCGCCTTCGGGGACAACCGCGCCGCAGGGAACGGACAGCGAGGGCAGGCCGGCCAGCGAGACGGGGATAGTGTAGTAATCCATCAAGTACATCGCTACCGGGTCGCTCTTGGCATTGAAACCGAATGCCGGCGATGAGGCGGCCGGCGACGCGATCACGTCGCAGCGCTCGAAGGCGCGGGCGAAATCCTCGGCGATCCGCGTGCGCGCTTTTTGGGCCTTGACATAGTACGCATCGTAGTAGCCCGACGAGAGGGCATAGGTGCCGATCAAGATGCGGCGCTTCACTTCGGGACCGAACCCTGCCGCGCGGGTTCGCTCGTACATCTCCCCGACGTCCGCGCCGTCGACCCGCAGGCCGTAGCGTACGCCGTCGAAGCGGGCCAGATTCGACGAGCACTCCGCCGGCGCGATCAGGTAGTAGGTCGCCAGTCCGTATTTCGCGGTCGGCAGCGAGACTTCGACGAGTTCCGCCCCGAGTGCGGCCAGCTCGTCGTAGGCGCTGCGGTAGCAGGCGTCGATCGACGATGCGAGTCCTGAGGTGTCGAACTCCTTGACGATCCCCACCCGCACGCCGCGCAGGTCGCGCGGCAGCGCGACCGCGGTGGGCTCGGCGGGGCGATCGACGCTGGTCGCGTCGAGCGGATCCTTGCCGGCAATGACGTCGTAGGCGAGCGCGGCGTCTTCGACGCTGCGCGCGAAGGGACCGATCTGATCGAGCGACGAGGCGAACGCGATGAGGCCGTAGCGGGAAACGCGGCCGTAGGTCGGTTTGAATCCAACCACGTTGCAAAACGCCGCCGGTTCGCGAATCGACCCGCCGGTGTCGCTGCCCAGCGAAAGGGTGGCGGCAAAGGCGCCGACCGCCGCCGCGCTGCCGGCCGATGAGCCGCCCGGGACGCGCTCGAGGTCGTACGGGTTGCGCGTCATCTTAAAAGCCGAGTTCTCGCCCGAGGAACCCATCGCGAACTCGTCGAGGTTGGTTTTGCCGATCGGCAGCGCACCCGCGTCCAGCAGGCGCTGCACCGCGGTCGCGGTGTACGGCGCGACGAAGTTGCCGAGGATCTTGGAACCGGCGGTCGTGCGCGTACCGTCCAGGCACATGTTGTCTTTGATCGCCACCGGCACGCCTGCCAGCGGCGGCCGCTCCCCGGCCGCAACGCGCGCATCGACCCGACGCGCGTGCGCGCGCATCAGCTCCGGCGTGAGCTGGAGATAAGCGTCGACCTGCGCGTCGATGCGGGCGACGTGCGGGATCACCGTTTCGGCGATGTCGGCGGCCGTCGTCTCGCCACGGTGAACTGCCGCGGCGATGGCCACGGCCGAGTCGTGAAGCGGGTCCACCTCAGAGATCCTCGGCCAGGATCCGCGGCACCCGGAAATAGCCGCCTTGCGCTTTCGGTGCGTTCGCCAGGGCAGCCTCGTGCGAGAGCATCGTCTGCGGACGCAGCGCGTCGGCACGCTCGACGTTGCGGGACGGCACGACCTGCGCCGTCGCCGCGACGTTGGCGGTATCGAGTTGCGCGAGTTCGTCCACGAACGACAGCAGGTTCGCAAGCTGAGGTCCGAAGACGCCGATTTCGTCTTCGGAGAGCGCGAGCCGCGCCAGTCGCGCGACGTGACGGATGTCGATCCGGTCGGAAGCCATGACTTGCCAGGATTCGCGCCGCAGCGCCGCGGGTCCGTCCAGCAAAAGTTTTCCGAGGCAAGGGAGGGGCCGTTTTCTCCGGCGCGGTAACGGCCTCGTGCGGCCGGCGCTTTGTGCGCTGGAGCTTTCTTGCATGGGAGTCAGGCGTCGGGCGCAGTGGTGACGAGAACCCTCAAATTCCCGAACCCGCCCCGTCGCGCCGCGTTGCTGAGCCTCGTCGCGGCATTCGCGTTGTCCGCATGCAGCACGAGCGGCGGCAGTGCCATCACCGTGCGCCCGACTCCGTCGCCGACGCCGGGCGCGTCCGGCAGCCCAACGCCGACCCCGACGCCGGGTGGGTCCGGCAGCCCGACCGCAAGCCCCAGTCCGGGATCGTCGGCGACGCCCTCGCCCACGCCTTCGCCCTCACCGTCGCCCGGCGCGAGCGTCACGCCCAGCCCGACCCCGACGGCGACGCCGAGCCCCACACCGTCACCGACGGCGTCGCCCACGCCGAGCCCAACGCCGTCACCGAGTCCGACGCCCAGCCCAACGCCGACGCCCAGCCCAACGCCAACGCCCAGCCCCACGCCATCGCCCACCCCTTCACCGACGCCGGCCGCACTGAACGCATCGCCCAATCCGCTGAACGTGAACGGGCTCGGCGCACCCAGCGCGCTGACCGAGACCGTGACGGAAACCGGCTATTCCGGCCTGTTCGGTGAGAGCGACACCTGCACCGGAGTCGCGACGGTCACGACCACGAACGCCCACGGTCCCTCGGCGGCGTATACGGTTACGGGCGTGACGGCCGGCATGTGCAGCATCACGTTCTCCGATGCTTCCGCGCAGCACCAAATCGTTGCGGTGACGGTGACGGCGTCGGGCTTCATCATCAACAAAAAGAAATGACCGATCGTATGCTGATGCGCTCTTCCATCACTCGTCCCGCCGCTGTTCTCGCGACGGCCCTCGCGCTTTCGGCCTGCGGCGGAGGCGGCGGCGCATCCGCGCCCGCGGCACCGCTGTCCGCGCCGACCGCGGCGCCGACAACGGCGCCGTCAGCCGGCTACGTCACGCCGAAGTTCACCATCGTCGTCCCGGCTGCGGCACCGGCGTGGGGGGGGGGGCGGGGCGGCCCCCCCGGGTAGTTGTAAAGGGCGCACTCCCTAAACAAATAAAAAA
>Ga0302324_100023928_pt1 | contig 11792 bp, 8 predicted proteins | sample Palsa_T0_1_FD_201949 | JGI IMG/M metagenome (GOLD analysis project Ga0302324, IMG submission 201949) | Peat permafrost microbial communities from Stordalen Mire near Abisko, Sweden - Palsa_T0_1 | ecosystem: Environmental > Terrestrial > Soil > Palsa > Peat permafrost | place: Sweden: Abisko... | reverse complement strand
GCTCGACCTGCAGCAGCTGGGCGGCACCATCATCGCCCAGAAAGATGCTTTTCTATGCGCCGCAAAAGGGGTCAGCATCGGTATTGCATTCCAGCGCCGGCTGGGCACCGGTATCTTCGGCGGGGAAGGGTTCATCATGGAAAAACTCGACGGCGACGGACTCGCCTTCGTACATGCCGGCGGCTATATTATCGAAAAGGAATTGCAGCCCGGCGAGATCCTCAAGGTAGACACCGGCTGCGTCGTCGCGTTCCAGCCGTCCGTAGACTTCGATATTGAATTTATCAAGGGTATCCGCAACTGGATGTTCGGCGGGGAAGGGCTCTTCTTCGCCATCATGCGCGGTCCCGGGAAGGTATGGCTGCAATCTTTGCCGATCAGCCGCCTCGCCAGCCGTATTATCCAATACAGTCCTCAGTTCGGCAGCCGCCGTGAAGAGGGTAGTATCCTTGGCGGCCTCGGGAATTTGCTGGATGGTGACGGGTTCTAGCGATCGGCGAACAGTTCGTCTAAAGAGAGAACAAAGCCGGGTAATATTTCTGTGGTTACCTCATCTCCGATAGTGAGTGGGCGGGAGGCTTGATATTTGCCGTATTTCAGGATATACTGTAAGAACATCTTGTCTTGCGGTACCACCACCCAGTATTCTTGTACGCACTCCTCCTCATAAACGTGGTATTTGAAGTTGAGCTCCTTTTGCTTGTTTCCGGGGGAGAGGATTTCCACCACAATGTCAGGAGCACCGATACATCCACGTTTATCCACCTTGTAAGGATCGCAAATGACACAAACGTCTGGTTGCACAACAGTAATGATATCTTTATCAGCTTTTGAAAGCCGTGGAAGCCTGACATCGTAAGGAGCAGAGAAGACCTCGCAGGACTTACCTTTAAGGTAATTATAGAATGGTCCGTGTATCCGGGAGGCCAGTCGCTGATGCATAGTGTTTGGCCCACTCATTCTGAATAATTTCCCCTTGATCAGTTCCAAACGCTCTTCAAAGGTCCATTTCAGGTAGTCCGCATAAGTATAATCCTTTGTAAAGTCAAGGTCGGCCAACTCCATAAATCTTGATTTTATTGGCTAAATTAATAAAAAACCCGGCATTTGCCGGGTTTTTTATTCGATAATTTGATAAAAAAATCAATTTATTTGTTACTCGAAAACCTGCTCAATAACCGAAGGATTTCAAGATACAACCAAACCAGTGTGACCAGCAGGCCGAAGGCGCCATACCACTCCATGTATTTCGGCGCACCCAGCTTCTCGCCTGTTTCGATCTGATCGAAATTCAACACCAGGCTCAGGGCTGCGATAACGACCACGAACAGGTTCACTACGATCCCGATGACACTTTTATCACCGAATTGCATAAAGGGGATATTCACACCGAAGAATCCCAGCACCATATCCACTACGTAAAAGATCATGATGCCGAATATCGACGACATGATAACCGCCCTGAACTTATTGGTAGCCTGGATGACCCTGAAATTATACAGCAGGAAGACCGCAAACGCCACCCCGAAAGTCAGCAATACAGCCGACATGATGATATTCGGGTACGTCTTCTTGAAAGATTCATTGATAATAGCCGACAGTCCGCCTAGTAAAAAGCCCTCCAGCAAGGCATAGGCAGGCGACAGGTATTTAGCCAGCCTGGGTACAAAAGAAGTGACTAAGCCGCAGGCCATCCCGCCGAACAACCCGATATAAAACAAGGTCATCATCGTGGGCACCTTGAAAGAATAATATAATTTCCAGGTATATGCTGCGCCGGCAAGTACCAGCAACATAAGAAAGCCGAATTTTTGCATCGTTCCCCGCACCGTCATGACCTCCGCGCCGGCCGACTGATCCAGCGACTTGCTGAATATCTTTTCCGAGAGGGTAGGGTTACTTGAATTGAAAAGTGCCATAGTATTAGAGTTTTAAGAGCGTAAAATTATGAATTGTACAAATGAATAACAAGCCATCCACCATCCGGTTGAGTCATCACTGCTGGATTTAACATTATGCATCTTATCTGCGCCGGTGTCGCCCCGGCGGTGGCGGCGTCGAAGGCGGGCCGCCCTTTTTAGGCTCCTTATTATTACCCGGGTTATTGTTATTATCCCGTCCCGCACCATCCCTCGCTACCGGTCGGCCTCCGTTGCCCTGCTGACCACCATCCCTTCCCTGGGAACCACCGTCCCTTCCCTGTTGGGAACCGCCATCTCCCCGCCCGTGCTGGGAGCCATGCTTGTGACCATGCCTTTTTTTCCGGTCCGCCTTTTCCAGCGTTTTCAGGCTGATCTGGCCGACAAGGTCGACAAACCCCGTTTCCGTCTCCTCTTTTGGTTTCCCGGTATTCACTTCGACTGGCCCCAGGTCGTCGGCGACCACATTTTGCATATTCATCTGCCGGATCTTCCGCACCCGCTCGATAGTGAGGGGGTACTGCTTGTTGCTGTCCGGCAGCACATACCACATCAGGTTTCTGAAAATATCTTTTTTGATCAGGCTTGCCGTTCCCTTAGCAACCTGAAGGGACTCCGCATTGTCGGGAAAATTCTGCAGCGCATCCAGGTAGGTATCCAGCTCATAGTTCAAACAGCACTTGAGCCTGCCGCACTGACCACTCAGTTTACTCTGGTTGATCGATAGATTTTGATACCGGGCTGCCGTAGTATTGACCGATTTGAAATCACTCAGCCACGTGCTGCAGCAAAGTTCCCGGCCACAGCTCCCGATACCGCCGACTTTGGCGGCCTCCTGCCGGGCGCCGATCTGCCGCATCTCCACCTTCACCCGGAATTCCCCGGCATACAGTTTGATCAGCTCCCGGAAATCCACCCTGTCATCGGCTATATAGAAAAAGGTTGCTTTTCTGCCGTCGGCCTGGATCTCCACTTCGCTCATCTTCATATCCAGCTTCAGTTGCCGCGCGATGGCCCTCGACCGGATCAGCGCATCCCTCTCCCGGGCTTTGTTTTGCTGCATGATTTCCAGGTCCTTGTCAGTGGCCCTGCGCATTATCCTCTTTATTTCCGGGTTTTTTTCTTCTATCCCTTTTTTCTTCAGCTGCAGCCGGACTACTTCACCTGTCAGGGTTACTTGTCCAACGTCGAAGCCGCTGACGCCTTCCACGCTCACCATATCGCCCTTCTCGAACAGCTGCGTCGTCGCATTCCGATAATAATCCTTTCTGCTACCTTGATTAAAGCTTACTTCTACCACCCTACACCCGCTTTCCGGATCGCTGAAAGGCAGGTTCGCCAGCCAGTCATGCACATTCAGCCGGTTGCATCCACCGGTGCTGCATCCGCCATTGCTCTTGCAACCGGACGGTTTACCCCCTTTGGATGTTCCACAATTGCTACACCCCATATCCCAAATGATTTTAAGATTGTTAAAAATGGTGAACTTTGCACTAAACCGTGATCTGTTCGGCAAAAAGAAGGGGAGACCGCATCGGCAGAAAGATGCTACTAATCATGCAAAGCCATTAGGCAAGATATATTCTATTGGATGCAAGATAACGTTGTTCGAACGGCCATGATCCTTTTCCGCTTAATCACCCGCTTACCGGCCCGGTCGGATACACTTCTTTTCACTGGCCTTTAAGGGCCATGGCCAAATATACACACAAAACAGGTATTTATCCCCCTGCGCCCGCTTTTTTATCTCACTATCGTCACCTTCCGCTCGGCCAGAATATGGTACAGCTTGATCGTCAGCGCGTGGAACAACATCTTCGCATGGGCATTCCGCTCGATATAATAGGCCGCATTATCCAATTCGTTGATAATGGCCTTTTGCTGGCCGATGTCCGCTATCTTGTTGAGTCGCAATGCGATATCCTTTTCTCCATCAGGAATGGGCAGCTGCCCTTCACCTATACAGCGCAGCCTGACCGCAACTTCCAGCAGATGATTGAAATAACGGAGGAACTGCTTCTGCCTTTCCCGTCCCGATTTGCTGATCTCCTCGATCCATTTCACCTGCGCCACCGGCCCTGTCTTCAGGATAGCATTCAGCCACTCCCGCAGGACAGCCTGCCAGTCATCATCCGCATGCCGGATCAGCTGCAGCGCCTCGTGATAATTGCCTTCGCAAAGCACCGCAATCTGCCGGGCCTGTTCCGCCCCTAATTTCGCCCGCGCTTCCAGCGCCGTAGCGATATCCTCCGTATCCGGTAAAGGGATCTTAACCAGCTGCGTCCGCGAAAGGATCGTCGGCAGGATCAGCGATTCATTTTCTGCCACCAGCAAAAACAGCGTATCCGGCGGCGGCTCCTCGATTAGTTTCAACAACTTATTGCCTTCATTGCCCAGGTATTCCGGCATCCACAGGATCAGGATCTTATAGCCGCTCTCGAAACTTTTCAGGCTCAGCTTATGAATGATCTCATTGCACTCATTCGCAGTAATATTCCCCTGCTTGTTTTCCGCCCCGATGAACTGCAGCCAGTCATAGGCATTCCCATAGGGATATTGTCCCACGAATTCACGCCATTCTGTACTGTAATCCGAACTCACTGGCTTGTCCCCCGCCTTTTTCGGGATAACGGGATAGGAATAATGAATATCGGGATGCACCAGTTGGCTTGCTTTAAGGCAGGAAGGACAAACCCCGCACGCGTCATCCCCCTTGTCTATCTTGCCGCAAACAACATATTGTGAAAAAGCCAATGCCATCGGTAAAGCACCACTACCCTCCTGCCCTAAAAACAGCAGAGCGTGCCCCAGCCTATTCGACTTCACCATCTCGACAAGGCTATCCCTCACAGGAGATTGACCGATAACTTGTGCAAACGACATAGCCGCAAAGATAAAGATAAAAAAACGGCCCCTCGGAATGTCTCCGGGGCCGTCGTCTAATATGAAGGAAATGGTCTGTTCTTATTGTTAATTCAGGTACTTCGTGATCTGGTCATCCATCGGTTTCACCTTGCTGGGAAATACTGCAATAAGCTTGCCGGTCTCATCCACCAGGAACTTCGTGAAATTCCAGCCGATCACCGGGTCCGCTACACCTAGCTTATGGGCTTCATCCGTCAGGTACTTGAAGATAGGAGCGATGCTGTCTCCCACGACAGACACTTTCTCCGCCATCGGGAAGGTCACACCATAGTTCTTCGTGCAGAACTCGCTGATCTCGGCATTCGTTCCGGGCTCCTGCTGATGGAAATTATTAGCGGGAAAGCCGATGATCACCAGCTTATCCTGGTACTTTACATATAATTTTTCCAGATCTGCATATTGAGGGGTAAAGCCGCATTTGCTTGCCGTATTGACAATCAGGAGTTTCTTGCCTTTATATTTGGCAAGGTCGATCGTATTCCCGTCCAGTCCCGGCACCTTGAAGTCGTATACGCTGGTTGCGCCCGTAGCGGCGAATAAAAACAGCGAAAGAAGAAGTACGCGTACCATAAAAAAGTGATTTTGGTTGAAAGGTATTTAATTGGCTGTAACTACTACACAGAGCGAACGCTAAAGTTTAAAGTAGTGATAGATTTGAATGATAAAAGGTAAAAAAAGGGGTTAAGTGGCTTTATCGCTGATAACACCCCAGGTCCGGCGCCACCCCCGGCCTCGGATTCCCGTCCAGGTCGATCAGCACCCCCGCCGCAGCCCCCTGCCCAATAGCCGGACTGCCGGCCTGCAGATGAAAGTCATAGTGCCCTGACACCGTATTGACGCTGTCAAACAGCGGGTCCACATTCGCAATCATCGCCGTAGCCGTAATACCCTGACCCGACGGCGCCGTCTGCACCTTCCACAGACAGTTCGTGAAATTCACCACAAAAGAAAGATTACTCTGTTGCGAAACACTCACTTCACTGGGCACATTCCCATAATCCCCCCAGAAAATACAATTGGTAAACCCCGCCTGAAGGGCCCCCGTGATAATCGTGGTCCCCTGCAGGATCTCGTCAGCCACAGCCAGTACCGGATAGGTATGTATAATATAATTGTTGGAATAGGCTGCTGCCGTACATTGGGTAAACTGATAGGCCCCCCCACCTCCCAGCGCGATGTTCTGACCGCAATTGCTGATCAGGCAGTTGGTAGCCTGCACGCTGCCATCCACCCCCAGGATGCCAAAGGCATAACTGTTGTCGATGATACATTGCTGCAACACCAGCTTAGGCACAGCCCCCGCCGGGGGTGACTCAGCCACGATAGCCTGGTTCGCGTTCCGGACCACCGCATATTGCAGTTGATTGCCCGTACTCGTCCCCCGGAAATAAATCCCCTGCCAGCTGTCGGGATAATTATTATAAGGAGCATCCAGCCGGTCCCCCAGGAAATAGACCCTCGAACTGTCAGACCCCGTCACTTGTAAAGATCCATCCACCAACATCGAGGCGTTCGCATGAAGATACACTTTACAGCCCGCCGGTATCGTCAGCATGGCACCCGTGTCGATCTGCAACCCACCTTCAATCACATACGGCAACGAATCATTCCACGTATTTGTACCCTTCAGTACCTGGTTCACCAGGAAATTCGCATTCTGGCCCCATGCTTGAAGTTGAATGTATTGCTGGTTACCATTGAAAGACACCTGGATGCTATCCTGAACGATGAAGGGGAGGTTCGCAGTGCCGGGATGAATAGCAACCGCCACAAAAATATATAGACTGTCGCCCGCGGCCAGGTCGACATTATCCACCTCGGGACCCGGCGAACCATTGATGTTGATACTGAAATAAGATTGGCTCCCGCCCATCAGCCTGATGTCCGTCAGCCGAAGCTGTTGGTTGTTACCGTTGATGATCTTCACCGACTGCGTCACAGATCCCGTGGTGGTAAAGACAGTGTCGAAAGCGAGCGTGTCTGTCGAGAATAATACAACAGCACCCTGACTGGTGATAAAAGAGTTTTTCCGGCAGGAGAGGACCAGCAGGGCAACAGATACAACCAGCAGGAGCAAAGGCTTATTCATGAACGACATCAATGACTTTTAAAATAAATGCCTGTATACCTCTTCCACCCGTCCCACCGGTACCACCTCGATACCCGAAGTAGTAACGGTTAAACCCTTCTGATTGTATTTGGAGACGAAGATCTTTTCAAAGCCCAGCTTTTCAGCTTCGGCTATGCGCTGTTCAATGCGGTTGACAGCCCTGATCTCCCCGCTCAATCCTACCTCCCCCGCAAAGCAGGTCTGCGAAGCCAGCGGGACGTCTTCATAAGAAGACAACAACGCGCATAACACCGCCAGATCGATCGACGGGTCTTCAACTTTTAAGCCCCCCGCAATATTGAGAAAGACATCCTTCACTCCAAAATGAAATCCGCCCCTTTTCTCCAATACCGCCAGCAGCAGTTGCAACCTTCGCGCGTCGAACCCGCTGACCGTGCGTTGAGGCGTGCCATACACCGACTGCGTCACCAGGGCCTGTACCTCGATCAGCAACGGCCGCATTCCTTCGATAGAGGCCGCGATCGCGATCCCGCTCAGCTGTTCGTCTTTCTGCGTGATCAGCAGTTCGCTGGGATTCGTCACCCCCCGCATTCCTTCCCCCGTCATTTCATAGATGCCAAGTTCTGCCGTACTACCAAATCGATTCTTTAACGTCCTTAATATCCTGTACGCATAATGCCTGTCACCCTCGAATTGCAGCACCGTGTCCACCATATGCTCCAGCATCTTCGGTCCCGCAATGCTGCCGTCCTTCGTGATATGGCCGATCAGAAAGACAGGCGTGCCCGAGTCCTTCGCAAAACGCTGAAATTCGGATGTGCATTCCCGGATCTGCGACACACTCCCCGCGGAAGACTCGATGTAGGGAGATTGCAGCGTCTGGATCGAGTCCACGATCACCAGTCCCGGCCTGAGCTTTCGGATCTCCTGGAAAATGATCTGTGTAGAAGTCTCCGTCAGCAGATAGAACTCTTCATTACGGATATTCAATCGGTCCGCACGCATCTTGATCTGCTGCTCACTTTCTTCCCCGCTGATGTACAAGGTCCGGACCCCCGGCAACCGAAGACCGTTCTGCAGGAACAATGTACTTTTACCAATGCCCGGCTCACCCGCTACCAGTACAATACTACCGGCTACTATCCCGCCCCCAAGCACGCGGTTCAATTCCGGATCAGCAGTAACGATCCTTTTTTCTTCCGCACTGATCACCTCATGCAGGGAAATCGTTCGCCCTTCCTTTTTATCAGGCGATAATTTTTTCCAATCCGCCTCCTCCAGCTTATTATCTTTTGTGATGACTTCTTCTATAAAAGTATTCCATTCATTACAGGATGGACACTTGCCCGTCCATTTTGCACTTTCATATCCACAGTTGCTGCAAAAAAAAGCAGTTTTAATTTTGCTCATGCGGTAAAGTTAGCGGCTTATGGTTCCCTAATTTGGAAATTATCATACTCCACACCGCAGCGATCAGTAAAAATTTTATCGGCAACAAAAAAAACGCGAGTGGAGTAATCAGTGAAGAATAAAAAGTAAAAGGGCCAGCTAAATCGCCGGCCCCTTACTTACTAACCCATTAAATTCTTGCACTAAATTACAAATTAGCGCCACATAACAAAATAAATTTTTCGGGGTGTGAATAACTTCAAAGCCCTCCGGCAACATACGTCATTTATGTCATTTTAGTCATTCAATTAATTGTAGATCAATGAATTATAAATTTTAACCGCCCCTTCTGGCCCACGCTAAAATATTGAATACTAACCCCCGGGAAAGCCGAAAGCCACAAAAAAAATTTATCGGATAGGGGCTATTTTTTTGCCCTGGAAAAGAAGCAAAAAAATCACCAATGACACATATAAGAAAACTATTATTCGCGCATATAAGTATTTTTTGTCAAAAATTTATTTGATTTTAAGGGAATGTATAGATATATTTATAATGTTAATGCATCCTTGGTGCGTTTACTTTGGCTCATTTGATCAGTATTTTCTGTTGACGGATGAACTCAAACGCTCAACATGCTCTTTCATATTCATCCGCGCCCGGCCGCTAATATTATGATTTTTGATATACCTCGCTTGGTTGTACCATTTTTGCCGGTTCATTTATTTTTTCTTCAAATTGTGGCCGTTTAATTAAAAAATATCTAAAAAAACGTTAAAGAGGATTAAATTACGATTAAAATCCTAATTTGACCGTCCAAAACAGACGCTGCCTCGCAAGTACCCCCACGTCTCTAATGGATATTGATTGACTGCCGTTGGAAAGAATTTGATTTCACCAACATAACCAACTACTACTACACATGAGAAAAAGTCGCCTCTTTCTGGCGGGCATGCTATTGCTCGTCACCATTGGGTTACACGCCCAGGTTCAGCAAATCACCGGGAAAATCACTGACGCAACCGGAACTCCCATTCCCGCAGCCACTGTCAAAGTCAAAGGCTCCAAAGGAGGCGCCAGCGCAGATTACAACGGCGCCTTCACCATTAAAGCGCCTCAAAATGCCACCCTGATCATCTCCGGCATCGGCTTTGAAACCAAAGAAATTAAGATCGGGAGCTCCACCACCTTTAACATTCAGCTGAACACCGATGCAAAATCGCTCAGCGAAGTGGTCGTTACCGGGGTAGGTACCGCCACTTCTAAACACAAACTGGGCATTGCAGTCGAATCAGTCGGCGCAGCAGATTTGCCCGCCGCGCCCACAGCTTCCATCGATCAGGCGCTGATCGGAAAGATCTCGGGCGCGCAGATCTCTTCCATCTCCGGTAATCCCGGTGACCCCGTCAACATCTTGTTGCGCGGCATCAACACCGTTCAGGGCGGCACCAAGCCACTGATCCTCGTGGACGGTATCGAAGTTCGCGCCACGGACATCAATTCCCTGGACCTGAGTAACATCGAAAGAGTAGAAGTGGTCAAGGGCGCGGCTTCCTCCACCCTCTATGGTGCACAGGGCGCCAATGGCGTCATTCAGATCATTACCAAAAAAGGCAGGAAAGGCGCCACCGCGATCACCTATTCCACCAGTTATTCTCTCAATTCCTATATCAACAGCGGACATCTTCACAAGGCGAGAATGCACCCCTACCTGACGGACGGCAACAACAATTTGGTGGACGCCGGCGGCAACTTATTGCAGTATGACAGCGTAGGGGATCTGCCCGGTATCTCTTATACTTATGGTGGTGCTGCCAGGGCCGGCATCTGGGATCCCCGGAACAATGCTGACAAGCCTTATAATGCCAACATTAAATATTATGACCAGTTCAAGGAGGTGTTCAAGACCGGCAATACGATGAACAATATTGTCAGCGTTTCCGGCGCTTCGGATAAAAGCGATTATGCCCTCTCTATCAGTAATAATAAAACGACCAGCCCGGTTATGAAGAACGGGTCCGTCGACCGCACTAACCTGACCGCTAACCTGGGCACCGAAGTATTCAAGGGCTTTAGGCTGAGGTCTGTCACCCAGCTGATCTATACCCGGAACAACCTGGTCCCCGGTTTAGGCGGCGCAGGTGGCCAAGGTAATTCAACGACTGGAGCACCTGGCTATGGCTACGGCAATTCCACAGGCAATGTCGGCTCTATCTTCGGCTTTCTCAATACCTCTCCCTTCTTTGACCTGAAGTGGAAATCGCCCAATGTTCCTTATATCTATGGCCTGCAATCGACCCCGCTTGTCAATACCCCAGGTTCCTACGTCAATCACGTTGAAGGCGGCGATTACCTGTCTATCAATTCCAGCAACCCCTACTACGCCCAGGAATATTCCAGCGGCATAGATAACAAGATCGACATCGTTCAGAGCTTCGATGCCAACTACAAAGTGGATAAGTTTGTAGAACTGGACGCCAAATATGGCATCAACTGGCGCAATGAAAATTCCCGGTGGACCTATCTGAACCAGTCCCTCAACGCCAATTCGACTTATTACGATTATGCTGACGTAGTATATAATAACGGAACGGATAACACCGGCGAAATCGACAACTTCCAGTACAATACCACTTTCCAGAATTTTTTAGCATCGGCTTCGTTCAAAACCGATTTCCAGAACGACTTCCATAGCAAATTACCGATTACTACCGCTACCAAGGTCGGATTTGACTACAGGAAGAACCTGTACACAGAATTCGACAATTACGGCTACCAACTGCCCCTCACCCCTCCGTATAACATGACGGCCACGGCAAGCCAGGTTACCGAGTTCGACTATAAAGAACCCTTCATTACCTACGGCTACTTAGTGGATCAGGCTATCAATTTCGGCGATTACGCCGGCATCGACGGCGGCTTCAGGAGTGACTGGTCATCGGCCTTCGGCGGCGGTTCCAGCCCTTTCACCTTCCCGCGCATCAACGGTTTCTTCGCCCCTTCCAGCTTTGATTTCTGGAAGAATGGCGTACCGGCCGTCAGCTATTTCAAATTGCGGGCTGCTTACGGCGAGGCAGGTATTCAGCCACAACCCTTTCAGCGTTACGCCGTGATTAACCAGTCGGATCTCGGTCCCACACACACTTACAGCCTCCAGCAAAGCCCGACTTACGACACCAAGCTGAATGTGGAGGTGACCAAAGAGACGGAGGTCGGCACTGACTTTACCATTGACGCTGGGAAGGGCAACCTGTTTACCGCTTTCAACGGCTCCTTTACCTGGTGGAAACGCAACAGTGATAATGTTATCTATAGCATTCCCACTGCATTGTCTACCGGTTACACCGGTGAATTGGGCAATACCATCACCATGGAATCTCATGGGTTTGAATTCTCCCTGAATATTCCCGTATACAAATCCAAAAATTTCAATTGGGATTTTACCACCAACTGGGGACACCAGACTTCGAAGATTAATACTATCGTAG
>Ga0302324_100023926_pt1 | contig 11792 bp, 7 predicted proteins | sample Palsa_T0_1_FD_201949 | JGI IMG/M metagenome (GOLD analysis project Ga0302324, IMG submission 201949) | Peat permafrost microbial communities from Stordalen Mire near Abisko, Sweden - Palsa_T0_1 | ecosystem: Environmental > Terrestrial > Soil > Palsa > Peat permafrost | place: Sweden: Abisko... | reverse complement strand
TTCGCCTCGTGGGGATGAATTCCGATAGTCGCGTAAATGAAAGAATGTTGTTCCGCTAATCGGATTCCGCAATCTACATTGGCGGGTCCATCGCCGATTCCAATAGCGACAATGGTCTCCACGCCCGCTTCACGTGCGCGAGCGATCACCTGCTCGCGGTCGGAATCGAACTGCTTGCCATCGAGATGTGCGTGCGAATCGACAAACATAGAGAATTGGACTTTATGCCTCAGACTTCAGACCTTGGACTTCTGGTCTTAAAGTGCATCGTGGCATCCTATCGAAATGAAATCGCTTTGCTGAGGTCCAAGTTCCAAGGTCAGTTTTTTACTTCAATCGTGCCCCCACCGGTACATCCTCTAAAAAGCTGGCCAGCACCGGTTTTCCATCATCGAGCGAAGCGGCTACGATCATGCCATTCGATTCCATTCCCCGCAGTTTGCGCGGAGCAAGGTTGGCCACGATCACGACCTTGCGTCCGATTAAAGCTTCAGGCGCATAGGCTTCGGCGATTCCCGCCAGCACTTGCCGAACTTCCGTGCCAATATCGATTTCCAGCCGCAAAAGCTTGTCGGCCTTCGGCACCCGTTCCGCTACTTTCACTAGGCCCACGCGCAACTCGACCTTGGCAAAATCCTCGATGGTGATCTTATTGTTTGCGGCCGGGACCGTTGGTGCCGTTGCAATCGGCGTTGCGACCACAGCCGTATTTGCTGCCGGGGTTGCGTCGGCCACCGGAACTCGTTCTTCCTCTTCTATCTTCTGCATCCTCTCAATTACCGACTTATCCGCGCGTGGAAAAACCGGATGCACATCACCCAGCTTGGTGCCCAGCGGAAGTTGTCCCCACGCCAACTCCGACAATTCGACTTTTCGTATATCCGTCAGACCCATCTGGGTCCAGATTTTCGCGGTTGCCTCGGGGATCACCGGATGCGCCAACGCCGTTACGATGCGCAACGCCTCCACTGATGTGTATAGCACCGTTGCCAGTCGCGCACGGCTTTCGTCGTCCTGTTTCTCTCCCAGCGCCCACGGTTCGTTCTCGACAATGTATTTGTCGACGGCTGCGACCAGTGCCCACGCGGCTTCGAGAGCGCGCGAAAACTGAAACTGATCGAACCATGAGCCGAATTCGTGGATGGCCTTGCGCGCCGCCTCCGCGATTGCATCATCCCCCGTGGTGCGCGAAGCGCTCGAAGGATAGGGCACTTCCCCTTTGAAATACCGGTTGATCATGGTCAGCGTGCGGCTGGCTAGGTTGCCCAGTCCATTCGCCAAATCGGAGTTGTATCGCTGCACCAGAGCGTCAAAGGAAAACGATCCATCCTGCCCGAAGACAACTTCGCGAAGCAAGAAATAGCGCAGCGCATCCGCTCCCAGTGCGTCGAGAATCGTTTCCGTGCGCACAATGTTGCCACGCGACTTCGACATTTTGCTCTCTTCAAACAGCAGCCATCCGTGCGCCACAATCGCTTTCGGCACCGGCAAACCCGCGGCCATGAGAAACGCCGGCCAATAGACGCAGTGAAAGCGAACAATTTCCTTTCCAATCATCTGCACGTCGGCCGGCCAATATTTTTCGAACGCAGCTTGCGCTCCCGCATGCGACGACCCATATCCAATCGCTGTCAGATAATTCGCCAGCGCATCGAACCAAACGTAAATCACGTGCTTGGGATCGTCAGGCACCGGGATGCCCCAGGAGAATGTGGAGCGGCTGAGGGAGACATCGCGCAGCCCCGAGCGAACGAACGAAATTACTTCATTGCGTCGCGCCTCGGGCCGGATGAATTCAGGATTCGCGTACAGATCGAGCAGCTTGTCTTGAAATTCGGAAAGCTTAAAGAAATAGTTCTCTTCTTGCACCGTCTCCGTGATGCGTCCGCAAGTCGGGCAGGGATCGCCGGGCTGCGCACCGTCTACGTAAAGCTCGTCCGATACGCAGTATTGCCCGGTATAGGTGCCCTTGTATATGAATCCATTGTCGCGAATGCGGCGGAACAACTCCTGGACCCGTTTCTCATGCCGCTTTTCGGTGGTGCGAATGAAGTCGTCGTTGGAGATTCCCATCCGCTGCCACAGTTTGCGGAACTCCGACGAGATTTCATCGGCGTACTGCTGCGGAGTCTTGCCCGCTGCCTCGGCCGCCCGCTCGATCTTCTGTCCGTGCTCGTCCGTGCCGGTGAGAAAGAAGGTATCCGCACCCAACATGCGTTGCCGGCGCGCGATGGTATCGCAGGCGATGGTGGTGTAAGCGTGCCCGATGTGCGGGCGCGCATTCACGTAATAGATCGGAGTCGTGATGTAGAACTTTCTGGTCATTGCGTCAGAGGCTTCGTTTCATAATTGTCATTCCGACCGGCCTCAAGCCGGTGAGGAATCCGCGCTACTTCTTACTCAGAAGCAGGTAACTCTCAACCGCTTCACCCATCACTGTTTTAAGTGGCACATGATGTTCGGAAGCGATGCGCCTGCAATCTTCATACTCCGGAGCGTAATTGGACACAGTGCCGTTCATGCTGCCGATCTTGATCCTAACCTCTCCCCATTGCGTGTTTACGCTTTCCCACCGCCGTGCCAAAATCTGCCGGGCTTCCTCGCGGCGGCGCACGCCCAGCGTCGTCGTTTCGGCAAAAATCAACTGCATTAATTTGTCGGCGCTGTCAGGCTTGCACAACACCGTTAGCAACATCCCAGGACGATTCTTCTTCATCTGGACCGGGATAGCGAAAACATCGAGCGCGCCCATTTCGAGCAAAAGATCCATCGCATATCCGAACACCTGAGGGTTCAGATCGTCCAGGTTAGCCTCGAGAACAGTAATCATTTCCGATGCAGTTTTGGCTGCGCTCGCCCATGCCGGGTCCGACAAGGCCTCGCCCACCGTCAGGCGCAGGACATTGGGATGTCCTGCAAAATCTCGAGATCCAGCGCCGTATCCCGTGGTTTCAACTTTCATCTGAGGGAACGTCCCGAATTGCCGAGCTAAAATCTTAACAATGGCCGCACCCGTCGGGGTAACCAACTCCTTCTGAATTTCCGACGAATAGGTCGGTGCGCCCTTCAGGAGTTCCAACGTCGCTGGCGCCGGAACCGGGAACGTCCCGTGCGCGCAGTGCACCATGCCCCCCCCTACATTCAAGGGCGAGCAGACAATTTCATCGACTCCCAGGGCTTCGGCTCCGACTGTGGCGCAAATAATATCGACTATCGCGTCAACCGCACCTACTTCGTGAAAGTGAACTTCCTCCGGCGGCACGCTGTGAATTTTTCCCTCAGCCGCTCCCAGAGCTTCGAAAATCGCGCAGGCTGTTTTCTTTGCGTTTGCCGAAACCCCAGAAGCGGAAATAATCTTCCGAATCTCGATTAGGCCGCGGCCGTGCGAATGGCCGTGCGCGTGATCATGGTCATTCGAATGCCGATGTTCATGTGTGGGCTCATGTGAGTGTTCATGCGAATGCTCAAGAAGAACAGTTTCGTGATGGCGCGATTGCCCACTTGTCTCACGATGAACTTCGTCCTGCCCTCTTTGTTCGCTCCAATATTCTTCCCGTGGCAAATCTTTTTCGTCGTTGACCCACACATCAACTTTGGTTGCCGTTATCCCGCTGCGCATCACGCGAGAAACTTCCAGCCTCGCCCCAAGGTTCAGCGCAGACACGGCGTCCTGCAGCAGTTTCGCCGGGACGCCAGCATCCACCAGGGCTCCCAGAAACATATCGCCGCTGATGCCGGAAAAACACTCGAGATAAGCAATGCGCATAAAGCAAGTTAACCACGGGCAGAGGCCTAATGAGCAAAACAAAGTCTCGGAACACTTTGCCGCGACATTGCGTCTACGTCGCGACCAACTTCCCTCCGATTTTTCATCATAGGGAACGCCGCATTCTCCGTCAAACCTGCGCCCATCGTTCACTCTGCTAAAATCACTATTCTTCAACACTTTAGTGAGGTTCCTTGTACCGCTATCTTGAACACCGTCTCGCCCATCGTGTGCTGGAGTGCATGCAGCGTCTATACCCCGGAGTTTCTCTGCCTAGAGTCGTCGTTGAGCAACCGCCCAACGTCAAGCTCGGCGACTTCGCCATACCGATTTTTCCCTATGCCAAGCCATTGCGTTCGGCGCCTCTGAAGATTGCCGAGACAATTCGTGGTGAATTGGGAATGATCGAGGGCATCGCACGTGTCCAGGTTGCGCCTCCCGGGTATTTGAACGCGGCAATCGATCGCGCCTGGTTGGCGGACGCTCTTGTCTTGGATAAAAAATCTCCGGCTGACATCCCGCCGGGTAAGATTCTGGTCGAGCATACCAGCATCAATCCCAACAAAGCGGCGCACATCGGGCACCTGCGCAACGCGATTCTGGGTGATACGTTTGTGCGGCTGTTGCGCTTTGCCGGCCGTGAAGTCGACGTGCAGAACTATATCGACAACACCGGCGTACAAGTCGCCGACGTGGTGGTCGGCTTTACCCAGATCGAAAAGAAATCCGTCGCCGAAATCGAGGCTCTCGCCAGCCAACCGCGTTTCGATTATTACTGCTGGGACCTCTATGCCCGTGTGTCGCAATGGTACGAGCAGGACAAGCAGAACGCGCAATTCAGGCTGCAAACGCTGCACGCCATCGAAGACGGTTCAAGCGAAACCGCGGCTATCGCCGAGCTGATTTCGACCGCGGTGCTTCGCCGTCATCTCGAGACCATGGATCGCCTAGACATCGAGTACGATTTTCTCCCTCGTGAAAGGGAGATCCTTCACCTGCATTTCTGGGATGCCGCTTTTGCAAAGCTGAAAGAATCTGGCGTGCTTACTTTTGAAACTGAAGGCAAGAATAAAGGCTGCTGGGTGATGCGCCGCGCCGGGACCGGATCAGATCAGGTGGCGCGGGCACTCCTGCCCGCGACTGCCGAAGCGAGGAAGAAAGCAAACGGCTCAGAGCTAACGAACGAGAACGATGACGTGCTTACGGAAATTCCGCTGAAACCTGGCGTTGATATTCAACCCTCAGCGATTGCTGAGGAAGACCAAAAAGTCATCGTCCGCTCCAACGGCACCGTAGGTTACGTCGGCAAAGACATCGCCTACCACATGTGGAAGTTCGGCCTGCTCGGACGCGACTTCGGCTATCGCAAATTCTATCGCTATCCCAACGATCACGAATGCTGGATCTCGGCAACCGAGGGTGAGAAAGACCATCCCCACTTCGGCGACGTCGCTGAGATCTATAACGTGATCGACGCGCGCCAATCGGAGGCGCAGAGCACGGTCATCGAGGCCCTGCGCGGCCTGGGCCACAACGAAGCCGCTGATCATTACACGCATTTTTCTTACGAGATGGTGGCGCTCACACCGCGCTGCGCCACCGAACTCGGCTACACGCTCAGCGAAGAAGACAAGACTCGCTCCTATATTGAAGTCAGTGGACGCAAAGGCTTCGGCGTAAAAGCCGACGACCTGCTCGACCGCCTCATTGCATCGGCGAAGAACGAGGTTGACTCCCGGCATCCGCAACTTGTCGATGCCGAGCGTGAATCGATTGCAACTCAGATTGCTATCGGCGCTCTCCGTTATTTCATGCTGAAGTTCACCAAGCAATCGGTGATCGCATTCGACTTCAAGGAAGCGCTGAGCTTCGAAGGCGACACCGGGCCCTACGCCCAATATGCCGTGGTGCGCGCCACCAGCATCTTCAAGAAGGCTGCTTTAGATCCAGAAACTTTCTCCCATGAGGTTGCCAATAAACTTTCCACGAAGGATTTGACGGAATTTCTAAGCGGCGAGCAAGCCGATGAAATCTGGGAACTCTGGCTCGCCTCCGCGAAAACCTCGTATATCGTTGAACAATGTATTTCCACCACGGAACCCGCGCATCTTGCCAAGCATGCCTTCCTGCTGGCTCAGCTTTTTAACGCGTTTTATCATCGCCATCCCATCCTCAGCGAGCCAGATGAGAAGCGAAAGCTGGCCCTGCTGGCTACGGCAGCCGTAGTTCGCCGCGAGTTGATCCGGACGCTCGCCGTGATGGGCATTACGGCTCCGCCAGTGATGTAGCGGATATAAACATTGGGATGCAGTTACTGTGAGGCGGAGTCTGTTCTCGTACGCTTAGCCCTAAACTAAGAATGCCCATTGCCGACGATCAATCGACGCAATCCCACCGCTGGTTCCGTTTCATCGGCTTCACGCTGCTCGCCTTAACTTTTATCCTCGCCGCAGCTGGGATCTCTTACCAATCCCTCGCGCTAACCCGCGACCGCCGCGCCCATCCAATGCCCGGCCAACTCATCGATGTCGGTGGCTATAAGATGCACATCGATTGCGCGGGGCAGGGAAGTCCGACCTTGATCCTCGAATCCGGCCTTGGCGACTCCTACGTTTCCTGGCAAAAGGTGCAGCCGCAGATTTCCCAATTCACCCGCGTCTGCTCTTATGATCGCGCCGGACTAGGTTACAGCGACTCCAGCCCACATCCTCGCACCAGCAAAGCCATGGCCGAAGAACTGCACCTGCTTCTGCGAAACGCTGCCATTTCGGGCCCCATTGTTCTCGTTGGTCATTCGCTGGGCGGATACGACGTGCGCGTTTACGCGAGTCTTTATCGAAATGACGTCGCAGGCATGGTGCTTGTGGATTCGTCGCATCCCGAACAAGCCAAGCGTCTTCCGCAAGCCATTAACGACATGGAAGGAAGCTGGATGCGCGAGGCCGAGTTTTTCGAGTTCACCATGCCCTTCGGTGTCCCACGTCTGCTTGGATTTTGCGCCGGTGACCCCGCTGCCCGCGCCACCGAGTGCAACTTCCATACCGCGCGCGAGGATGTCGCGGAGTTGAAGTTGTTTCCTGAAAGTGCGGCGCAAGCCCGCTCCACCGGCTCCTTGGGCGACCTTCCGTTGGCTGTGCTGTCTCACGATCCCAACACTCCCCAATTCGATCTTCCCACCGATCTGGTGAAGCCCACCAACGATGCCTGGGAACGAATGCAGGAGGAGTTGGCTCGTCTGTCGACGAGAGGAACTCAGACCATCGCGAAGAACAGCGGGCACTACATTCAGCTCGACCGGCCCGATGTAGTCATCGATGCGATTCGCAAAATGGTGGACCTTGTGCGAGACGGATCAGATAAGTAAAGATTAACCTAGGAGGTCGAGCACCGTTTTTTCCACCTGCGCCCAAGCCTTACTGCGCGGGTCGATCAAATCGAAATGGTCCGCGCCGGGAATCTCGAGCAGGTGCAGATCCTCTTTTTCTTTTCCACCGCGCTTCTGCTTAGCGGCCACATACTCGCGGCTGAAGTCCGGCGGGACGACGTCATCGGCAGTCCCGTGTATCAGCCATTGCCGCACCTGCGGAATCGAAAGTTCCATGGGGTCGGCCTCGCGATAATGGTCGGGGACCTCGGCCGGAGTTCCGCGAAGAAACTCAACCACCGCGTCGTTGCTTAAGTGAAGCCTGTAAGCCCGCTGCAAATCGACTACTCCAGCTAATGACACAACCCGGGTCACGCGCTGCTCGTGCGCAGCCAGGCAAAGCGCCAACTGCGCCCCAGCCGAGTGTCCCATGAGCAAAACCCTCTGCGCATCAAAACCTCGCTGCCGCGCGCTCTGCATCAAGAACTGATAGGCACTGCGAATATCCGCGAACGTGTTCGGCCACGTCCCGCCAGGATTGCCCACTCGCCGGTATTCCAGATTCGCAGTCGCCAAGCCCTTCGCCGTGAGCGCCGCGCAGAGATGTCCAGCGTGATCGAGACTGTATTTAGCACGCCAATATCCGCCGTGGATGCTAATGACGAGCGGGAACGGAGATTTCGCCTTCGGCAAGCGAAGGTCAAGAAATTGATTCTCATCCGCGCCATATGCGATGCGCCAATCAGCAGGCGGCGGAGGCAGCGAGAGAATCGAATCCGACATAAAAAGATTATCCGCCGACGGAACTACTCGTAGCGCAGCGCCTCAATCGGATCTAGATTCGCCGCGCGCATTGCCGGAACCATTCCGCTAATCACGCCCACAATCACCAGAATCACCGTGGCTACCAGCAGAATCGGCGGCGAAACAATCAGTCGAATGTCGCCAGCCTCGGCGTGACTCGCCATGGCGCTATACAGCGTCAGCCGTCCCACCGATAGCGACACAATGTAAGACAGAATGATCCCCATTACTCCACCGACCGCCGTGATCACCAGCGCCTCCGCCAAAAATTGGAAAAGAACATCCCGCCGCCGCGCGCCCAGGGCTTTTTCCACGCCGATTTCCCGCGTCCGCTGCGTCACCGAGACCAGCATGATGTTCATCAACCCTACGCCGCCAATGCCCAGTGTCACCGTCCCGATGAATGCCAGCAAGACTTTCAACGCCATGGAGATGATTCCGAATTGCGAAAGCTGCTTCTGCGCATCAAAAACGAAAACGGCCCGCGTATCCGCCGGCTTGAAATTGTGCGCGGTGGCCAGTGAGTCGCGAATCGTCTTATCCATCTTGTCGTGATCCAGTCCCGCCGAATCCAGCCAAATACCGTCCAGGTAGTGATTGTCCTTAACCACGTCCATGGAGTTGAAAGGAACGTAAACCACGCGGTTGTCGTCGTTATCGCCTTCCTGCATGCGCGGCTTGAGCACTCCGACGATTTCAAACGACACCCCGTCGACACGAATCGTCTCGCCCACCGCCGTCATACCGGAAAATAATTTGTCGCGCGCCTCCGAGCCGATCACCGCGACCAGGGCGTGGCGCATATTGTCGGCATCATCTAAGAATCTGCCATGGTCCACATCGAGGTTCCAGATCTCCTGGATTGATGGATCAAGGCCTTGTACCGGAAAAGTGAAAGAACGATTGTCGTTCTGTACCGTCGAATCTTTTCCCGACATGCGCACCACATGGCGGGCAAGCGGCACGTTGTTGCGCAGCAGTTCAACGTCGTCGTTGGTGAAGCGAATCTGCACTCCGGCTTTGTTTCCACCTGCCTGCTGCGATGTGCGTCCCGGAAACACCCCGACCGCAGTGGCGCCGAAGCTTTCAAAAATATTTTGGATAGCGGTGGCAAAGCCGTTGCCATAGGCCAAAAGCAGCACCACGGTCGCGATGCCCCAGGCCATCCCCGCCATGGTCAGCAGCGTTCGCCGCAGATCGTGGCGCATGGCCGCAACCGCTTGTTGTAATAGATCGCGATTCATATATGCCCTGGCGTTTCGTGTTATTCCTTGCGCAGCGCCTCCACCGGTTGCAGCGCCGCCGCCCGGCTCGCCGGATAGAGCCCAGCCGCCACGCCAGCAATCGCCAGCGAAGCTACCGCCAACGCCGCCGTCGATGCCACCAGCTTCGGCGGATCGAATCCATCGCCCAAATCAAAGCGTGAAAGCCCCGCCATCAAAGCGGCCGCGCCGGCAATTCCTACGCCTCCGCTCAGCACGGTAAGAAACGCACCTTCCACAAAAAACTGAAACATGATGCTGCTCTTGGTCGCCCCAATCGCCTTGCGCAGCCCGATCTCTCGAGTCCTGTCGGCGACGGCAACCAGCATAATGTTGATAATTCCAATCGCTCCCAGCGCCAGCGTCACCAGCCCCACGCTGCCCAAAAATAAATTCATCGCATCAAAAATCTTGCCCACCTGGTCGACCGTCTTCACCGTATCCCATTCGTCGAACGAATCCGGATTATCCGGATCAAACCCATGATTGCGCGCAATCACCTGATGCACTTCCTGGCGGGCGGCCTCGTGCAGCGCCCGTGACCTAGGCTGGTAATTGATAAAGGAAATCACATTCGGGTCGATGCCCACATTTGTAGGCGGAAAATATTCGTGCATCGTCTGGTAAGGCATGAAGCTTCGCAAATTCAAATTTACGTTGTCACCGTGGCCAATCTTATTCAACGAACCAATCACTTCGAACTGTATGCCATTTAGCAGAATGCTGGCCCCAATGGCCGGCCTGCCGGGGAAAAGCGTTCTGCGCACTTCGTCGCCGATCACGATCACCGGTCGCCTCTGCGAATCGTCGAGATCGTCAATCCAGCGGCCTTCGTGGATCGGCAAATAGCGAATCTGATTGAACATTGCGGGCACGCCGATGATCTGGCCGCTGGCCTGGAAAAAATCGCTGACCGCGCGGATATCGCTGCGCGAAATTGCGGGTGCGGCCTTGCCCACGCTATGGCAATCGCGCAGAATGTCTTCGTAATCGCCATAGGTCAAGTAATACTGACGTAGCGCCGTAAAGCTGCCCTGCATCACCGGCGCCCGCCCCGACCAAATGAACATCACGTTTTCGCCTAGCGTATCGAACTGCTTGCGATTACCCGAGCGAAACCCCTCGCCCAGTCCCACCAGCAGCAGCAGGGAACCGACTCCCCAGGCAATGCCGAACATGGTGAGGAACGAGCGCAGCTTGTGCGCCCAAAGGCTGCGCAGCGTTTGCCCGAAAATGTCAAAGATACGGCGCACTTGAGTACTATTATACGGTTTGCAAATCTATCCAACCTTAATGCGGCAAAATGCACTCTTCTGTTAGCGTGCCTTCGGAGTAATACACTGCGGACCCAGAATGCAAACTGAATCGATACGCTTCCCAGCCACTCCCATTGCCTTAAAAATGGCGGTCGCCATCGGCATCGGCATGCTGGTCGGCATGGAACGCGAATGGTCCAACAAAGACGTGGGCATCCGGACCTTTGCCCTCGTAGCCATGCTGGGCATGCTCGCTTCGTTGATCGGCCAAAATCTCGTAATTGCCGCGTTGCTCGGGGTGTTTCTCATGGCCGTCGCGGTGAACACGCGCAGCATGCTCACCGACCAATCCCTCGAGGTCACAACTTCCGCCGCCTTGATCGTGAACTACCTGCTCGGCGTTCTGGTCGGCTTGGGTCATATTTTCACTCCTGTGGCCGGCGCCATTGTCATGACCATGCTCCTGGCCTGGAAAACCGAGTTGCGCCGTTTTGCCGGCGGCCTGCAACCCTCGGAAATTCGCAGCGCTGTTTTGCTCGGCCTCATCGGCTTCGTCATTTACCCGGTCCTGCCCCACCGTTACGTCGATCCCTGGCAGCTCTTCAATCCCGCTGACGCCTGGCTTAGCGTCATTGCCATCGCCGGAATTGGGTTCGTAAACTACGTCTTTCTGCGCGTTTACAGCACGCGGGGCCTCTATCTGGGAGCTATCTTTGGCGGATTGGTAAACAGCAGCGCCACCGTCGCCGAACTTGGCACGCGCCTTCAGGAAACGGGCATGGTCGACCGAGCCGCAACTCTGTGTCTGTTGACGACCATCGCCATGTTCGCCCGAAATCTCATTCTCGCCACCATCTTTTCGCCGCGCTCGCTCAGCGCCACGCTGGTACCGCTTCTGGCCATGACCTTGGTCGCCGGCTTTTGGGTGTGGCGTGATCGCCGAGGTCGCAACCGCAACCCTGAAAACGATGTCCCCGGGGCTTTGACCTTGACCTCTCCCATCTCCCTCACCAAAGTGATCTGGTTTGGCGTGCTCTTCGTGTCTATACAGATCGCAGCCACCCTGCTGACGAAATACTTTGGTAGCTACGGCATGTTTGCCACCGGCATTTTTGGTGGATTGGTGAGCAGCGCCAGTACAACGGCTGCCGCCGCTACTATGGCCATGCACGGCAAGATTACCGCTGCGCTGGCCGGCAGCACGACCGTCCTCACTTCTCTGGCTAGCGCCGCCGTCAACCTGCCCATTGTCTGGCGGACTACGCGCAACAAAGCTGTCGTAAAATCGTTGACCATACAGCTCGCCACTGTGCTCGCCACTGGCATTGCGGCCGTTTCCA
>Ga0302324_100023925_pt1 | contig 11792 bp, 9 predicted proteins | sample Palsa_T0_1_FD_201949 | JGI IMG/M metagenome (GOLD analysis project Ga0302324, IMG submission 201949) | Peat permafrost microbial communities from Stordalen Mire near Abisko, Sweden - Palsa_T0_1 | ecosystem: Environmental > Terrestrial > Soil > Palsa > Peat permafrost | place: Sweden: Abisko... | reverse complement strand
CGGCGCGAGCCGCACACGCACGCCGCGCTGATGGCAGCGGTCGACCAGCTCGACGGCCTGTACCTGCGGAAAGTCGGGGTCAGCGATGATCACCTCGTCGATCCGCTCCGAGCCGAGCACGCCGTCGAGGTCGTCCAGCGACCCCAGCGCCCGCAGCCCGTTGGCCGGAAGCGCCGTGGGCGAGAGAAACCCGACGACCTCGATCGGGGAGTGCGGCGCGTCGCGGAGCGCATGCGCGACGTCGCGGATGTGCTTGCCGGTGCCGACCAGCACCGCCCGGCGGCGATACCCCGCCGCTCGCAGGGTCACCCCGGTCAGCCACTCATAGCCGGCGCGCAGCGAGGACACGTACAGCAGCGCGAACGCGAGCGAGCCATAGAACAGGTAGAAGCTGGAGAAGTGTTCGCCGCTGACCACGGCGAAGATGAGCGCCACGAACGCCACCTGGAAGAGCGAGCCCACGATGCGCGAGAGGCCCGGCCGCTGGGCCCGGTCGGAGTAGAGACCCGAGCGGGCGAACAGGAGCACCGTCAGCAGGTAGGCAAAGGCCAGAATGCGTTCGGTTTCATGGAGAGCCGGACTCAGGCTGAAGTCGCCCAGCACCGCCGCCTTCAGCAACAGTGCCGAGAAGACCGCCAGCGCGACGCCTGCAAAGTCCAGTGCGAGCAGCGAGACGATGCGCGCCAGCCGCCGGGCCGTGGACATGCGCAGCAGCAGCGACAGGGCCGGAGGGCGCTTGCTGCGCATGTCGCGATCGGAGTGCTCCTTTCGCGCGGTGACCTCCGACAGGATCGACTGCGCCGAGGGCGAGTGCCGCAGCGACGTCCCGCGTCCCAGCCTCGACGGCCGTGAGGACAGCGATGGGGATGGGTCGCGCGGCGGAGTGCTCGGCGGAGTCGACGGCGAAGACATTCGAGTCGCGCGTGGTCCCATCTCGCTACTCACAACGCGTCAGGGTCGCAGATGGAGCGGTCAACCGATGGCCCGATGAGGTCTCAATCTGCACGCGAATGATGCTCAGTCGGCTCCACCCCCGATCAGCAGCTCGGCGCCGGACTGCTCGATTGTGCGCTCCAGCCCCTCGCGCAGCGACACCTCCGGCGTCCATTCGAGCAGCTCGCTGGCGAGCGCGATATCCGGCTTGCGCTGCTTGGGATCATCGACCGGCAGCGCCTCATAGACGATCTCCGAGCTCGACTCGGTCAGGGTCTTGATGGTCTCAGCCAGCTCCAGCAGCGTGAACTCGTCGGGGTTGCCGATGTTGACGGGGTTGTGCCAGCCGGACTCGGCCAGGGCGATGATGCCCCGCAGCAGATCGCTGACGTAGCAGAACGACCGCGTCTGGCTGCCATCGCCGAACACGGTCATCGGGCGGTTGGCCAGCGCCTGGCGAAGGAATGTCGGGATGGCGCGGCCGTCGTGGGGGCGCATGCGGCTCCCGTACGTGTTGAAGATCCGCACGATCGCGGTATCAACGCCCTGCTGGCGGTGATAGGCCATCGTCAGCGCCTCCGCGTAGCGCTTGGCCTCGTCGTAGACGCCGCGCGGGCCGATCGGATTGACATGCCCCCAGTAGCTCTCCGGCTGGGGATGCTCCTGGGGATCGCCGTACACCTCGCTGGTCGAGGCGAGCAGGAAGCGCGCGCGCTTGGCCTTCGCCAGCCCCAGCGTGTGATGCGTGCCGTAGGAGCCGACCTTGAGGGTGTGCAGCGGCAGGCGCAGGTAGTCGATCGGCGACGCCGGGGAGGCGAGGTGGTAGACGAAGTCCACCGGCTCCTCGATGAAGTAGGGCTCGATGATGTCCACGCCCACGTGCACGAACCGCTCGGCGTCGCGGATGTGCTCGATGTTCGCGAGCGAGCCCGTCTCGAAGTTGTCCACGCAGATCACGCGGTTCCCCCGGGCCAGCAGCTCATCGCACAGATGCGAACCCAGGAAACCGGCGCCGCCGGTGACCAGACAGGTGGACACGGCCGCAAGGATATCCCCGATCGAGCGTCACCTCGAAGCTGGGTCCTTATGATCAGTGCATGGCTATCTCAGACGCCGCAGGCCGCGACCTCGCAGGCGAGGAGCACGAGCGCCTGACCGTGGCCCCCATCGTGGGGCCGGAGGATCCGCGGCGTTTCACCGACTCGGGCATCGAGATCTCCGAGCTCTACACCGAGGCCGATCTGCCCGAGGAGCTGGATCTGGGAGAGCCCGGCGCCTTCCCCTACACCCGCGGGGTCCACCGTGAGATGTATCGCAAGCAACCCTGGACGATGCGCCAGTACGCGGGCTACGCATCGGCGAAGGAGTCGAACGAGCGCTACCGCTATCTGCTGTCGAAGGGCTCGACCGGGCTGTCGATGGCGTTCGACCTGCCCACGCAGCTCGGCCTCGACTCCGACGACGAACGCTGCCTCGGCGAGGTGGGGCGCACCGGCGTGGCCATCGACACGATCGACGACATGCGCACCGCCTTCGACTCGATTCCGCTCGATCAGGTGTCCACGTCGATGACGATCAATGCGCCGGCCGCGTGCCTGCTGCTGCTGTATGAGCTGGTCGGGCTCGAGCAGGGCGTCCCCTCGGAGAAGCTGCGCGGAACCACCCAGAACGACGTGCTGAAGGAGTACATAGCGCGCGGCAACTACATCTACCCGCCGATCCCGACGATGCGTCTGACGACCGACATCTTTCAGTACTGCCAGGAGCGGATCCCCCGCTGGAACACGATCTCCATCTCCGGCTACCACTTCCGCGAGAAGGGCTGCTCGGCCGTGCAGGAGGTCGCCTTCACGCTGTGCTCGGGCATCGCCTACGTGCAGGCCGCGATCGACAAGGGCCTGTCGGTGGACGAGTTCGCGCCGCGCCTGGCGTTCTTCTTCAACGGCCACAACAACGTCTTCCAGGAGGTGGCCAAGTTCCGCGCCGCGCGGCGCATGTGGTCGAACATCATGAGCGATCGCTTCGGGGCGACGAACCCAAAGGCGAGAATGCTCCGCTTCCACACGCAGACCGGCGGCGTGACGCTGACCGCCCAGCAGCCGGAGAACAACATCGTGCGCGTGGCGCTGCAGGGCTTCGCTGCGGTGTGTGGAGGCACTCAGTCGCTTCACACCAACGGCTTCGACGAGGCTCTGGCCCTGCCCACCGAGCGAGCGGCGAAAATCGCCCTTCGCACCCAGCAGATCCTCGCGCATGAGTCCGGGGTCACCGACACCGTCGACCCGTTCGCGGGCTCCTACTTCGTCGAGTCGCTGACCGATGAGATCGAACTGCGCGCGCAGGAGCTGATCGAGAAGGTGGACGCGCTGGGAGGCTCGGTGAACGCGATCGAGTTCATCACCGGCGAGATCGACGAGTCGGCCTGGGGCTACCAGGAGCGCTACCGCATCGGCCAGGACATCGTCGTCGGCGTGAACGCCTACAAGGAGGAGGACATCGAGGTTCCGGACCTGCTGCGCGTCGACCCCGACTCAGAGCGGCTGCAGCTGGAGCGCCTGAAGGAGTTCAAGGCCAACCGGGACCAGGCGCTCGTCGCCAAGCGCCTGGATGAGCTGCGCGCGGTGGCCGCCGGCACCGAGAACCTGCTGCCGCCCATTCGCGAAGCGCTCAACGACCGCTGCTCGCTGGGCGAGGTCTGCGGCGCGATGCAGGACGTGTTCGGAAAGTACGCGCCGACCTTCTGAGCGGGCGGGCTCGGCAATCGCGAGACCGCGAGACCGCCCGGGCGTCGCTTTCGCCCGCCCCACTGGCTAGGGTGCGCCGATGGTCCCCGCCGTCGCCTTCTTCGAAGTGGTCCTCGCCGTTCACATCATGGCGGTGATCGTCGCGTTCGGCGTCACCTTCGCCTACCCGATCATGTTCTCCGTCGGGGCGCGAGCAGATCCGCGAAGCCTCCCGCTGCTTCACCGCATCGAGTACTCCATCGAGCGACGGCTGGTCAACCCCGGTCTGCTGATCGTGCTTCTCGCCGGGATCTACCTCGCGAGCAAGCTTCATGTGTGGAGCGCCTTCTACGTCCAGTGGGGACTCGGCGCGATCGTCGTCATCGGGGCCACGGTGGGAGCGGTCATGATCCCGACGGCCAAACGCGCCGAGTCGCTGGCCGCGCGCGATCTGGCCGCCGGCGACGCGGATGCCGTCAGCCTGAGCGAGGAGTACAGCGCCGTGGCACGTCGCCTGGCGGCCGTTGGCTCGCTGCTCAGCCTGCTCGTGCTGGTGACGGTCTACTTCATGGCGACACACACCTGAGATCGGACGTCCGCCGCCCTCCCCGCTCGCCGGCCAACTCGCACGGGCCGGTACCCTGACAACATGAGCAACGACTACCGAGTCGCCGTGGTGGGCGCCACCGGGCAGGTGGGCACGCTCATGCTCGAGCTGCTGCGCGAGCGCGGGTTCCCCGCGCGAGAGATCGTCCCGTTTGCGTCAGCGCGCTCCGCCGGACGCGAGCTCGAGGGCGGGCTGATCGTGCAAGAGCTCAGCGACGAGGCCATCCAGGGCTTCGATCTGGCGCTCTTCTCGGCGGGCGGCTCGACCTCGGGCGAGTGGGCGCCGCGCTTTGCCGAGGCCGGAGCGACGGTGATCGACAACTCATCGCGCTGGCGGACGCAGGATGACGTCCCTCTGGTCGTCGCCGAGGTCAACCCCGACGCGCTGCGGAGCCATCACGGGATCATCGCCAACCCGAACTGCTCGACCATGCAGATGGTGGTGGCGCTGAAGCCGCTCCACGACGAGGCTCGCATCGAGCGGCTCGTCATCTCCACCTACCAGGCTGTCTCCGGCACCGGAAAGCGGGCTGTCGAGGAGCTGCTCGACCAGTCTCATGCACTGCTGCATGAGCGCGAGATCGCATCGCCACAGGAGTACGCGCACCAGATCGCTTTCAATGCCCTGCCCCATGCCGGCAGCTTCGCCGCGGGCGAGGACCACACCGACGAGGAGCGCAAGCTGATGAATGAGACGCGCAAGATCCTCGGCGATCCATCGATCCGGATCAGCGCGACCTGTGTGCGCGTGCCGGTCATCACAGGACACTCGGAGGCGGTCAACGTGCAGACGCAGGACGCCATCTCGCCCGAGCGCGCGCGCGAGCTGCTCGCGGCCGCGCCCGGAGTCACTGTCGTCGACCAACCCGACGCCGCCCTGTACCCGCTTGCGATCGAGGCCGCAGGCAAGGACGACGTGTTCGTCGGGCGCATTCGCCGCGACCCCGGCCACGAGCGCGCGCTGGACCTGTGGATCGTGGCCGACAACCTGCGCAAGGGCGCGGCGACCAACGCGGTGCAGCTGGCAGAGCTGTTGCACGAGCATGGCCTGATCGCCGCGCAGGGCGCGCGTTCGGCCGCCTGACTGTCCCCGCCCGCGGAAGGACTAGCGCGAGATCGCTCGAAGTGTTGGGCGATGATCTCCGCAGAGGTGCAGCGCACCCTCGTCAAGTCCCCGCCCGAGCTGTGGGCGGAGCTGGGTGACCCGGCCTCGCTCGCCCGCCACCTGGGCGAGCTGGGGGAGATTCGCGTCACCCGCATCGACCCGGAGCAGGTGGTCGAATGGGAGGCCGAGGACACCACCGGCACGGTGCTTATCAAGCCCTCCGCATGGGGAACCAAGGTGACCCTGACCGTTGAGCGTCAGACGCCAATGGCCGAGCCGCCCACCGCTGCGCACCCGCCCGCCCACGCCGACCGCAACCCGGAGCCCCAGCCCGCCGTGGAAACAGGCTCCGAGCCCGCCGCCGAGGCGCAGGCGCCGGCGCCCGCTACGGAGCCGCTCCCGCTCGAGCCGGCCGCCGAGGCGCTCGCGCCGGGGCCCGCCGCGGTGCTCCCGCTCGCGCCGGCCGCCGAGGCGCTCGCGCCGGGGCCCGCCGCGGTGCTCCCGCTCGCGCCGGCCGCCGAGGCGCTCGCGCCGGGGCCCGCCGCGGTGCTCCCGCTCGAGCCGGCCGCCGAGGCGCTCGCGCCGGGGCCCGCCGCGGTGCTCCCGCTCGCGCCGGCACTGCCCCTGCCCGAGACCTCCCAGCTCGAGCCCGAGCCCAGCGGGCAGGCCGAGGTCACGGCCGCGGTCCTCGACGCGTCCGATCCGGACCCTGAGGTCGTGCAACGTCGCGGCTTCTTCTCGCGGCTGTTCGGTCGTCGTCCCAGGCAGGCAAGCGTCCAACCTCAGCCCACCGAGACCGGCGCCCGCGCGAGCTCGTCGCCCAACCCGCCCGGCGCCGGCGCCGGGCAGCCCGAGACCGCCGAGCCGGTCGCCGCCGGCGAGCTCGAGCATGGCGAGCCGATCGAGCCGGCCACGAGCCCTGAGCCGACGTCTGCCGAGCCGATCGAGGCGGCGGCCAGCCCCGCACCCCAGCCGGCGCAGACGCCCGGGCCGCTCGCGAGCCCTCCGCCCGAGCCTGCCCAGCCACCCGAGCAGGTTGCGAGCGTGGCGTCGGCGCTCGCCGAGCCGCCCGAGCCGGCCGCAGGGCAGATCGAGCAGCTGCCGGAGAGCGCCGGCGTGCCTGCACAGGAGATCTCCGGGCGGCTCGAGCAGGGCGAGGAGGCGGCCGCCGGAGACGTGACGGCGGTGCTGACGGCGGTGCTTGACCGGCTGGGCGCCGCCCACCACCGGCCATTCTCGCGAGGCTAGGAACACTCGGCGGGATAGGATCTCCCGTCCGATGGCCTCAAGTCCACACGATCGACAGTCCGACGCTGCGCTTCTCGCGGCCTCCCGCAGCGGGCATCGGCGCCCGCCGCGCCAGAAGGCGCCCGAGACCTACGAGGAGAAGCTCGCACAGCTGCATGAGCTGCGCGAGGCGGCGCTGCACTCGGCGCCGGAGGCTGAGGAGAAGCAGCACGCGCGCGGCAAGTACACGGCGCGGGAGCGGGTGGAGAAGCTGCTCGACCCCGGGTCCTTCCAGGAGCTCGACACGTTCGTGCGCCATCGCACCTACGACTTCGACATGCAGAAAAACAGGCCCTGGGGCGACGCGGTGGTGACCGGTCACGGCACGATCGACGGTCGTACGGTGTGCGTGTTCAGCCAGGACTTCACCGTTTTCGGCGGCTCCCTGGGCGAGGTGATGGGCGAAAAGATGTGCAAGATCATGGATCTCGCGGCGAAGATCGGCTGCCCCGTGATCGGCATCAACGACTCGGGCGGTGCGCGTATCCAGGAGGGGGTCGTCTCGCTGGGCGCCTACGGCGACGTGTTCGTGCGAAACGTCAAGTGCTCCGGCGTGATCCCCCAGATCAGCCTGATCATGGGGCCGTGCGCGGGCGGTGCCGTCTATTCCCCCGCGATCACCGACTTCATCTTCATGGTCAAGGAGACCTCGCACATGTTCATCACCGGCCCCGACGTGATCAAGACGGTCACCGGTGAGGAGGTCGGCTTCGAGGAGCTGGGCGGAGCGATGTCGCACAACACGAAGTCCGGCGTGGCGCATTTCGCCTCCGAGGACGAGGACGCCTGCCTTGAGGACTGCCGCTATCTGATGAGCTTTCTGCCGCAGAACAACCTGCAGACCGCGCCCCGGGTGCAGCCCACCGACGACCCGCAGCGGATGGACCCCGAGCTCGACCACGTGGTGCCCGACACCGCGAACAAACCGTATGACATGCGCGACGTCGTTCGGCTGATCGTGGACGACCAGGAGTTCTTCGAGGTACACGAGCACTACGCGAAGAACATCATCTGCGGCTTCGCGCGCCTTGACGGCTTCTCGATCGGCGTCGTCGGCAACCAGCCGGCCCAGCTTGCGGGAGTGCTCGACATCAACGCCTCGGCCAAGGGCGCGCGCTTCGTGCGCACCTGTGACGCGTTCAACATTCCGCTGCTGACGTTCGTCGACGTGCCCGGCTTTCTCCCGGGCACCAGCCAGGAGTGGGGCGGGATCATCCGCCACGGCGCCAAGCTGCTGTATGCCTTCACCGAGGCTACGGTCCCGAAGCTGACCGTGATCACGCGCAAGGCCTATGGCGGCGCCTACGACGTGATGTCCTCCAAGCACATGCTCGCCGACTTCAACTTCGCATGGCCGACCTCGGAGGTCGCGGTGATGGGGCCCGAGGGCGCGGTCAACATCATCTACCGGCGCGACCTCGCAAACAGCCCCACCCCCGAGGAGCGGCGCAAGAAGCTGATGGATGACTACAAGGCCCGCTTCGCAAACCCCTACACAGCGGCCGAGCGGGGCTACATCGACGATGTCATCGTGCCCCACGAGACGCGCCCGAAGCTGATCGTGGCGCTGCACACGCTGCAGAGCAAGCGCGAACCCGGCCCGAAGCGAAAGCACGGCAACATCCCGCTGTAGCCGTCGGGAGGCCTGACTCGTGCAGAACCACGGCAACCCGCAGCTGATCGCTCCGTCGGCCTCTCCCGAGGAGGCTGGCGCGATCGTGGCGGCGCTGGAGCGGTTCCGCCGTGCGACGGCCCCGCCGCCGGCGTCTGGAGCGATCGCCACGAACGAGTGGGCGCGAATAGCTATGCTCGAAGGGGTCTCGAGGGATTCCCAGGGGGATGTGCGCGATCCCTGGATAAATACCTGAAAGCCGCTAGGCTTTACCAATTAACGTCCTCGCGGCGGCATACTGTCGAAAGCAGCCCCAGGCCGAGTGCCCGGGAGCAGGAGGTTTCGTAATGGAGCCAGTTTCCATCCCCGCCCAGCGCGGAACGCTTGAGGACCCCGAGGTCCTGCAGAACGTGCCGGGGCACGTGATCCCGATCCTGCAGCGGGAGTACGACGACTTCAAGACCGAGTCCACGAGGTTTCTGGCGGGCGACACGCCCGAGGACGAGTTCATCAAGTTCCGCCTCAGGCAGGGCGTGTACGGCCAGCGCCAAGCCGACGTGCAGATGGTCCGCGTGAAGCTGCCGTTCGGCGGGGTCACGCCCGAGCAGATGGAGAGCTTCGCCGACGTGATCGAGAAGTACGTGCCGCTGAACAAGGGGCACATCACGACGCGGCAGAACATCCAGATGCACCACATGCCGCTGATGGACGCCGAGAAGCTGATCCGCGAGATCGGCGAGACCGGGCTGTCCAGCCGCGAGGGCTGCGGCAACACGATGCGCAACGTGACGGGCGACCCGTGGGCGGGCGTGGCCAAGGACGAGCTGTTCGACCTGACGCCGTACGTGGGCGCCTACGTGCGCTACTTCGTGCGCCACCCGACCACGCAGGCGATGCCGCGCAAGGTCAAGACGTCGTTCGACGGCGGCCCGCGCGACCGCGCGATCAGCGGCATCCACGACGTTGCCTTCCGCGCTCGCGTGCGCGACATCGACGGACGCGGCGAGGTGCGCGGCGTGGAGATGCTGGTCGGCGGCGGCACCTCGATCATGCCGCGCAAGGCGCAGGTGCTGTACGAGTTCCTGGAGCTCGACAATGGCGAATACCTGAAGGTCACCGAGGCGGTCATGCGGATCTTCGACCGCCAGGAGTGGCTGCGCGTCAACCGCGCCCGCGCACGGATCAAGGTGTTCGTCGACAAGTACGGCATCGAGGAGCTGCGCAGGCAGGCCGAGGAGGAGATGCAGGGCGAGTGGGTCGCAGAACGCGACTTCTCGATCGAGCATCGCCTGTTCGCCGACGACGAGCGCGAGCGCGCGCCGGCTGCGCCGCAGAGCTACGGCAGCTCGAACGGAGATGTCTCCGAGTTCGAGCGCTTTCGCGCCGCCAACGTGCGCGAGCAGAAGCAGGAGGGCTTCGTGACCGTCGAGGTGAAGGTCACCCGCGGCGACCTCACTCCCGAGCAGTTCAGGGGCCTGGCGGCGATCATGCGCTCCTACGCGGGTGGCTACGCGCGCACCACCGTGCAGCAGAACTTCGTCCTGCGCTGGGTGCGCGAGGAGTGCGTGTACGACCTGTGGAGGGCGCTGTCGAAGCTCGGTCTCGGCGATGCGGGCTCACGCGAAATCAACGACGTCGTGTCGTGCCCCGGCACGGACTCGTGCAAGCTCGGGATCACCAGCTCGATGGGGCTGAACGAGGCCGTGCAGGAGCGCATCGAGGCGATGGACATCACAGACGAGCTGACGCGCAGGCTGAACATCAAGATCAGCGGCTGCCCGAACGGCTGCGGCCAGCACCACGTCGCCAGCATCGGCTTCACCGGCGCGTCGATCAAAGTCGGCGAGCACACGATCCCCGCCTACATCCCGATCATCGGCGGGGTGTTCGAAGGCGGCGACGTGAAGTTCGGCACGCGGCTGAAGCTGCGCCTGCCCTCCAAGCGCGTCCCGGAGGCGATCGAACGCTGGATCAACCAGTACCAGGCCAACCGCGAGGACGGCGAGGAGTGGAACGACTATCTGGCCCGCGTCGGCACCGGCGAGCTCGAGGAGCTCGTCAAGGACCTTTCGATGCCCGTCGACTTCGGCCTTGAGACGATGAACCAGTTCATCGACTGGAACCGGGACGTTCCCTTCCAGGTCGTTCGCGGGGAGGGCGAGTGCGCGGTCTAGCCGACACCCTCCGTCAGGCGGTCGAGCGCCATGGCCGGCGCGCGGTGCTTCTGTGCTCATTCCAGAAGGAGGAGTCCGTGCTGATCGACGAGCTCCTGCGCGTGAGCGACGGGCGCACCGACGCGGTGCGGATCGTGACGATCGACACCGGCGTGCTGTTCGAGGAGACGCTGCAGACCTGGAGGGACTTCGAGGAGCGGTTCGGGGTCAAGGTCGAGGTTCAGGACGCCTCGAGCCCTGACGCCCCGTGGACCGGGCCGGAGCACTGCTGCTCGGTCGCCAAGGTCGCCGCGCTCGAGCGCGCTCTGACCGACGCCGACGGCTGGATCACGGGGATCCGTCGCGAGCAGGGCCCCACCCGGGCCGCGACTGAGCTGATCGAGCGTGACGAGGCGCGCGGGCTGTGGAAGTTCAACCCCCTCGCCCACTGGACCGACAGGGACCTGTGGCGGCGGATCCAGGAGCGCGACCTTCCCTACAACCCCCTGCACGACCGGGGGTATGAGTCGATCGGCTGCGCACCCTGCACGCAGCCGGGCAGTGGTCGAGAGGGGCGCTGGGCGGGAACCGACAAGACCGAGTGCGGCCTGCACGTCGAGCCCGCGCTATGACCGTGGTGGCCCACCCCCAGCTCAGCCATCTGCGCGCACTCGAGTCGGAGGCGATCCACGTGATGCGCGAGGTCGCGGCCGAATTCGAGCGGCCGGTTCTGCTGTTCAGCGGCGGCAAGGACTCGATCGTGCTGCTGAGGCTCGCCGAGAAGGCGTTCCGGCCGGCGAGGTTCCCGTTTCCGCTGATGCACGTCGACACCGGGCACAACTTCCCCGAGGTGATCGAGTTCCGCGACCGGCGTGTGGCCGAGCTCGGCGAGCGGCTGATAGTGGCCAGCGTGCAGGACTCGATCGACGCGGGCCGCGTGGTCGAGGAGCAGGGGCCGCGCGCGTCGCGCAACCAGCTGCAGACCGTCACGCTGCTGGACGCCATCGCCGAGCATGGCTTCGACGCAGCGTTCGGCGGCGCACGGCGCGACGAGGAGCGCGCGAGGGCGAAGGAGCGCATGTTCTCGTTTCGCGACGACTTCGGCCAGTGGGACCCCAAGAGCCAGCGGCCGGAGCTGTGGAACCTGTACAACGGTCGCATCAAGAAGGGTGAGAACGTCAGGGTGTTCCCGATCTCGAACTGGACCGAGCTCGACGTGTGGGAGTACATCGACCAGGAGGAGCTCGAGGTGCCCTCGATCTACTTCGCCCACGTTCGCGAGGTGTTCCGTCGCGACGGCATGCTGTATGCCTGGCGCGAGGGCACCGAGCTGATCGACGGCGAGGAGGTGCTGTCAGAGACCGTGCGCTACC
>Ga0302324_100023924_pt1 | contig 11793 bp, 5 predicted proteins | sample Palsa_T0_1_FD_201949 | JGI IMG/M metagenome (GOLD analysis project Ga0302324, IMG submission 201949) | Peat permafrost microbial communities from Stordalen Mire near Abisko, Sweden - Palsa_T0_1 | ecosystem: Environmental > Terrestrial > Soil > Palsa > Peat permafrost | place: Sweden: Abisko... | reverse complement strand
TCCCGAAGCGCTCGGACCTGCGTCCAATACGCGTGCTACAAGAAGACCGGGCCGCCCTCATGAGGCGGCCCGGTGCAAGAAGTCGCTGTTTTTCGCGCCCGGCGAGCTATAAGGGCCGGACCGACAAAGGCCGGCGATTCTAGGTAGCCCCCCTATCTAAGTCAACCGCGGGCCGCGACCGGCATACCGCCGCGACCGCGCGGTCATGCCCATCCTAAAGCGCAGGCGCTTGAAGTGGCTCTTCAGATGGCGCGGCGGCTTCTTGGGGGGTTGACGAGGCAGGCCAAGCGCGCACCGAGGCAGCCGACCCGACGCGCCAATGCACGGAATCCGGGTTGGCCGCCGCCGTTCTTAACCCATTGGTCTTAATAAGGAGTCCCGCGGCAGGCGGTGGCGCATCTGCCCCTTAGGTGCCTGCGTGGCCTTCTCGCGCCGGAGGCCGTCAGGGGGTCGACTGCGACCCCCGGAAGAGCTGAACGAGTGCACTACCTTGGGCGCGTAACATCTTCGCGGATTGAGCAACCCGTCAGCGGCGCGAAGCAAGCGCTTGCGAATCGAGGAATGAGCGCAGCGAGCTACTGCACGACGCCGTCGATCACGGCCGGGGCAGCGGTCACGGCGGGTTTTACGCCGACGTACTCACTGTCGGAGCTGTTGCTCGGGTCGTGCGTGCCGCCCGAGGGCAGCGTGGCGGCGGCCAGCGTCATCGTCGAGCAAGGCGAGGATGCACTCGGCCCGAGATTGTTGAGCCGCAATTCCGCGTTTAATGCCTTGATGATCAGGGCAGTTTGGGGATTGGGCAGCGTCATCGTCGCGCCATCCGGGAGGGAGAAGCTCGGGACGTAGCGCGAGTTGGGCACGTTGCAATCCACGGCGGCGTTATTGACCGGATTGACGCACGAGCCGGGTATACCGCCCAAGCTCCCAAAGCCGTTGAACTGCAACAGAATGGGCAAGCCCGCGTAGCTGCCAGAGGCGGCGCCCGTCGGAACCGTGTAGGCAATATTCTGGGGCGGATCGAACGCGATTACGCTGCCGCCCGTCGTCAACCACAGCGACTGGTTCCATTGCTGGGACCCGGTCTGCCAGGTGTAGTAGGTCGCGGGATTGGCGGGCTGGCAGACCGTACCGGCGGGCATGCCGGCCGGACAGTTCGCGGCCGTCAGAGGCACATCAAACAAGTCACCGCTATTGATGCCGTTCTGGGCATACGTGGAACCGGATGGATATTGACTTGCACTCTCCAGCACCAGCGGCACAGCCGTGCCGCCGCTACTGTCCTCAAGTCCGCCGCCATCGAACGTGTAATTCACGGTATCGACTGTCGAAGGGGCACTAAACCACTGCTGGGCCGTGTTATTGCCGAAGGGCGTCGTCTGCGCGTTGCCGGCTGCGAACGCCGCGAGCGAGGCGGCTGTCGGACATTGATTGAGACAATGCAACGTCAAGGCAGAGGAGCCCGGAATAGTAGCTGACTGCACGTAGTAGAAGACGCCATCGCTGCCGACATGCGCTGCGCCGCTCGGCGGGATGTTGATGCTGCCGCCGTAGGAGTTGGCCCAACCCGATATCGGCGTATTTGCAAACGCGCTGGCCGTGACGGTGGCGACGGGAGCCAGCGGCACGAAGAGGCAGCCGCTATTGCCGCACTGCTGCGTCCCGATCACCGTGAACGTCTGCGTGGATCCATTCCACTCGAGCTCCCAGTTCTGAAACCCCGTGACGGCGCTGTTGCCGGTGGTAAGGCCGGTGAGATCCGCACCGAAGTTGATGGGAATGCCATCGAGCGCGCTGAGGGTCGTCGCCTGCTGGGTCCATTTGATGAGCTTGCCGCCCACCTTTGAAAGCTGGTAGGTCGTGGTATTGCCCGGGCGCTGATCAGACACGCTCAAACCGGAGATCGGCGCGCCATCGGCGATCGTATTCAGGTCCAGTCCCTGAAAGTTTACGCCCCAGTAATTGCCGAAGCCGTAGTACAGACTTCCCGCATAAGACGCCGCAATCTGAAAGCCCGGATGTGCCAGATCCACCCGCGAACCGTCGTTCGCGCTGTAGGTTCCATACTCCCAAACCGAGCGCTGCGCGTTCGCCTTCGAGCGATCGAAGCACTCATCATTGGTACCGTCGCTGCGGCGGAAATAGGAGTCGTTGTAGGCGAAGTTAAAGGCGCTGGCGCCGAGGCTGCTCATGCTGCCCGCACCCGAGCTGGTGGAGGCCGCCGTCAGCGCCATCGCCGAATTGCTGGATTTGGGCCCAGTCTCGTATTGACTGATCGAGCCGGGCTTAGCGTCGACGAAGCCGTTGAAGGCCATGACGCCTTGCTTGTAGCCGATATAGTCAAAGCGAAAAACGCCGTACGGGGGCGAGCCTGCGGGCGACTGCGTGGCGGTCAAATAGGCGTAGATATCGGCAGTACCGCCCGCGTCGTCGGTCACCGACAGCCATACCTCGCCGATCATGGGATCGGCGTTGGTCGCGCGAGTGACATTGAGCACCGCGGTCGCAAAGTCGGTCGCCCCGGCGGAGCTGCTGGTGGTCGCGCCCTGCGAATTGCACTTGTCCATGTCGACGAGCGCGATGTAAGGGCCCGCATTGACCAGCGCACCCGGATTCGTGGCGCCCAGAACGCACAGTATCATGTTGAGATTGGCAATCCCCTGCGAGGTGTCGTCCTGCACGTACTCGTTCTGTGGGTCCGTGACATAGGCGGAAGTCGGCGCAATGTCCGCCTGGACAGCCGTGCTGGCGGCCAATATGGCGAATGACATCCCGGCGCGACGGAATACTTGGCTCATGAGAGTGCTCCTAGTTCGCCGTAACGACGGATACGGAAGCGGGCGTTGTCACTCCCACGACTTTTGCAGGCGGCGCGATGGTCGCGGCGGCTGAGCTGCCGCCGCCGCAAGCGCTCAACAGCACCGCGGCCATGGCGATCAATGAAGCGGTTATGGTTTTCACGACAGACCTCCTCCTTAAGTTCGACACCTGTGCCGCAAGCATCCGGCAGGCAGCTGGGGTGGCGCAGTGTGGGTGCGCTCGCGCATCCTTCGCAGCGACCAACACTCACTTACGGAGGTGACGCCCCTGTTTTGACGCAATTCATGTGGCCGGCTTGCCATAACCGGCTGAACCGGGCGCCACGGCGAGCGAGCATCTGCGCTTAGGACGCGTCGGTGGCTCCTCGCCACGCGAGCGCATGTCAAAGAAAGTCAGCGCCCCCAGCAGCTATGGAACGATGCGGATCGGCCTAATGCGCGATGCAAAGTGGCCAAGCGGGTGTGTGGCGATGCGCTCGTAGGATGGACTCGCAGAGGCGTCGAGCGCCTGGGACATTCAAACTGCGGGTCTGAGGCGCAAGACACCAACGCGCGCACGTGCGACGGTGCGTTGCGCGGGTGCAGGCGATGCGTGGTTGCCGGTGAAGCAGTCAATCACGGCTGCGGCCGGCGCGGCCGCAGCAACGAGTCCTCTGTAGCACAAAGACGAACTCACGCACCGCACTACTGACGGCCGATTTAGCGGGCTTCTGATCGCCGCACTCGAGCTTTGCCTAAGAAGACGCCCGCGAGGAGCGTCAACTCCCACAAGCCGAGAGCGCCTCCGCCGCCGCTGCTCTTGCTGGGTGCCGTCACGGTCACGGTGCTGGTCGATATCGTGTACGTACCACCAGCCATCGCGCTCGAGGTGTATCCCGGCGCCGCTGCCAGCGCTTGGATGGTCGTCGTCGCGCTGACGCTGAGTGGCTCACTGTAGACCGGAGAGTTCGTGGTCGGCATGGTGCCGTCGGTTGTGTAATGGATGACTGCACCGGGGGTGCTGTCGTTCAGCATCACCGACTGCGCCGACGTAAAGCTGCCCGGCTCCGGACTCAATGTCACGCTCGCCGTCACCGGCGTGACCGGTGCCGATGTGGATATCGTGTAGGTGCCAATAACGATCAAACTCGCCGAGTATCCCGAGGCTGATGCCAGCGCCTTGATGGTCGTCGTCGCGCTCACGGTGAGTGGCGCACTGTAGACCGGCGAGCTCGCGGTCGGCGTGGTGCCGTTGGTCGTGTAGTGGATGACCGAATCTGGCGTGCTGTCGGTGAGCGTCACCAATTGCGCCGTCGTGAAGCTACCCGGCGTCGGACTTAACTCCACCGTCGCCGTAACCGGCGTCGACGATGTCGACAACGTGTATGTGCCGCTGACGACTGCACTCGTTGAGTATCCCGATGCCGTGGCGAGCGCCTTGATGGTCGTCGTCGTGCTGATCGCAAGCGGCGCGTGGTAGACGGCGGAGCTCGTCGTCGGCGTACTGCCGTCGGTCGTGTAGTGGATGACTGCACCGGCCGTGCTGTCGGTGAGCGTCACCGCTTGCGCGCTCGTGAAGCTGCCCGGCATGGGGCTCAGTGTCACACCCGCCGCGTAGGGAGCCGTCTGCAGCGACACGGCCAATACCACTACGCTCACGTTATTCGGCAGCTTGAGATTCTTGACAGTCTTCGTGGCGTCGACCGCGAAGCTGTACCCATACAGGTAGAAGGTCTCGTTATCGACCGAGCCGTCCGGGTTCAACCGGTAATCCTCCGTGCGCGCAATGGATTCGCCCGGGTAATTTTGCAACGTGAACCAGTCACTCAGGCTTTGGGTGAGAGTCGTCGTCGTTCCGTCGGTGTAGGTGACAATGAAGTTCTGGCTTGGTTGGCCACCGTTGACCGCAGCGGCCAACATGAAGAGCTTGGAGAAGTTGCCTGCGGGCAGAGTGACCGTCGCGCTGGTGACGGCATCGAGTGCTCCGGCTGCTCCCAGCGTGAAGCTGACACCCGCCCAGGAGACGGATCTGCCGAGCAACGTGCCCGAATAAGCGTAGCCACCGCCGTCCATGCCGGTACCCGGCACGGCGGCGCCGTTGACGCCGATGGCGTAGAGATTGGCCGCGCTGCCGAAATTCACGCTCGTGACCGACAACGGTGCGCCGATGGTGTAAGTGCCGCTGGCGAGCACGCTGGTCGAGAAATTAGGCGCAGCCGCGATCGCGTTGATCGTCGTCATCGCGCTCACGTTGATCGGCGCCGTGTACTGAGTGGAACTTGTCGTCGGCATCGTGCCGTCAGTCGTGTAATAGATGAGCGCGCCGGCCGTGCTGTCGGCGAGCGTCACCGGCTGCGCCGTGGTGAAGTCGCCTGGCGCGGGACTCATCGTCACGGTCGCCGCAGCGGGCAGCGCGGCTTTCACCGTGACCCCCAGCACCACCACATTGGAGTTATACGGCAGCGTGATGCTCTGGACCTGTTTGGCGGTGTTGAGCGCAAAGGTGTAGCCGTACACGTACAAGGTGCGGTTGTCGGTCGAGCCGTCCGGGTTCAACCGATAGTCCTCGGTCTGCGCAATGGATTCGCCGGCAAAGTTCTGCGGCGTGAACCAATCGCTCAGGCTTTGCGTGAAGGTCGTCGTCGTCCCGTCGGTATAGGTGACGATGAAGTTCTGATTGGTCTGGCTGCCGTTGACGCCGGTGGCCAACAAATAGAGTTGCGAGTCATTGGCCGTCGGAAGATTGAGCGTCGTGTTCCTCATGGCGTTGAGCGAGCCTGGTGCCCCTATGGTGAAGCTGACACCCCCCCAGGATAGCGAAGCGCCGAGCAGGGTTGCCGAGTACGCGTAGCCACCGCCATCAAGGCCGCTGCCGGGAACTGCGGAGCCGTCAGCGACGATGCCATAGAGGTTCCCTGCGTTTCCAAAGGGCACGCTGGTGGTCGCCAATTGCGGACCGATGCTGTAAGTGCCGCTGGCAAGCGTACTCGTGGCGTAGCCTGGAGCGACCGCAATCGCACTGATGCTGGTCGTCGCGCTGACCTGCAGCGCGCCACCGTAGACGGCGGAAGATGTGGTCGGCGTGCTGCCGTTCGTCGTGTAGTAAATCACCGCACCCGGCGTGCTGTCGCTGAGTATCACCGGTTGCGCGGTCGTGAAAGCGCCAGGCGCCGGACTCATCGTCACTGGCGCCGCGATGAGTCCATAGCCGGACACCGCGAACTGACTGCCGATGTACACCTTGCCGTTGGCGATGATCGGCGTCACATACTTGACCGCGCCGCCCGGGACGTCGCGGGCGTTCGGCGCCTGCGCGCTGCTGTACAGAAGAGTCGCAAGGTTAGTCGCATCATAGGCGTAGAGAGTCTGGCAGTTGTTGCTGGCCACACAGGAATTCTTGTAGGTGCTGCTATCCAATCCCCACAGGATGCCGGCGGTTGCACCGTTGGCGGAAATGGCAGGTATCGGTGCGGGAACCGCGAAGGCATTCGGAGTCTGTGAAGTCGCCGTCGTCGAGAGCATGCCGCTGCCGTTGGCATTCAAAGAGAACGCTTGCAGACTGGCGCTTACGCCGGACCAGTTGGCCGAGCCCCAATAGACAGAGCCGTGCCAGTACGCCGGTGAGCCCCATACACCGACCGAGAAATTCGGCACGTCCTGCACGATCTGCGGATTGCTGGTGGTGCAGGCAGGTGTGGCATCGATGCAATACCTTCCCATGTTGTTGCTATCGACGAGATACATCTCACCGGGCTTGGACATCTCCGCGATGAGCTGCTTGCCGCTCGGCAGCGCCGGCAGCAACACGAGGCCTCCCGAAGCCATGTCCAGGTCATTGGCCTCGAGGGCAGCCTGGTTATAGGGCGTGAAATAATCAACCACCGGGAATGTCCCGCCGCTCGGCGGCCCGAGCTTGATGATGCTGTCGCCAATGTCGGTCGTGCCGTTCCAGGTGCCGTTGCCGGTCGCAAAATAGATGTTGCCGCCCGAGTCGGCGGCCAAACCGTTGCCGGCCATCCACACGCCGTTGCCGTAACCGTCGGGAGAGGTGTTGTACACCGCTTCCTGTGCAAGCGAGCTTGCGTTATAGGACATGACCCATCCGTGCCATGGGTTGGTGTCGCAGTGCGAAGCCCAGCCGATCACGACGTGGCCGTTCTCGAGCAGGAGTGCCGCGCGCTGGTTCTCCAGCAGCGAGTTGAAGCTGAGGGTCGTGCCGTTACCGTCGGTCGCGGTCCCCGGGAAAGTCGCCTGGATGTTGACCGGGCCGCCGAATTTCTCGGCGCCCGTGGACACGTCTATGGCGTGCAGATACTGGTAGAAGGCGGTACCGACCTTAGACTTCGCCACGAGGTAGATCGTGCCGGTGCTGGGATCGATGACAGGAGTTCCCGTGACGCCAACCTCCGGAACGATGTCGGTGCAATTAAGGTCGGTGCTGCTGCTGACCGGAATGCCGTTGGCGGGCACCAGGCTGTATTGCCAATAGGTCGCGCCATTGTCGGCGTCGATGGCAAACAGAGTGTCGTTCTGGGTGGCGACGTAGAGGACGTTGTGAGTGCTGCCGCCGATCGACACGTTCGCCATATACAGCGGCTGTGCGTACACCCATCCGTCGACGGAGGTCGTGAACACCTTACCGAACTGGCCGCTGCTCACGTTCGCGGGTGTCAGCGCGGTCTCCTGCGTGTACTGACCGGTGCGCGAATTGTCGTTGTGGTACGTGGTGACGTTCACCTGCGCATGCGCTGCAGCGCCAAATCCACTGAAGACAATCGCAGCTGCTGCCCCAAGATGACGGCTTTTTGTTCTCATTCGTTGCCTCAATCCCCCCACGGGAAATTGAGTCCCCTTATTCTTGTAGTGCATCAACGTTAACGTCCGGGGGCTCCGAGCGTGAATGCAATTCCACATAACCGCGTTGCAATCCACCGAAGTGTCGACTGCGTCGCAGGAGCAGACGCTTCCATATGACAGCGCGGGATTTAGATGCTGGCGGGGGATGTGCCCTGAAATGACCGCGATCGAGCGTATACGTGAGCGGGCACGGTGCACGATCCCAGAGCGCCCGAAACGGACGTCGCGCAAAGCGGGCTGACGGCGAGCGCCGCTAGAGATTGGGCCTCAAGCGCTGCGCGGTTTGATTGCGCACTTCAGGACGGGGTATCGTGAAGCGGCTGCTTTGATCGCCGGGCAAAGGGCGATGAATCAGGGAAGTCTTCAACAGGGATGCAGGGAGCATCGTTCAATGAGGATGATCGCGCTGGCGCTACTCGCGTTGATCGCAGGCTGCGATTCTGATAGCGCGGGATCTGGCGCCGATATGCCGGCACTTACTGCGTTACCCATCGTCGCAACGCCAGCATACAAGCTCGTCGGCACGGGCCCAATTGTCATCCTTCTCTCTACCGATATCGCTGCCACACTCGTCACGACAGGCCCATACGACTACGTGACGCGCCTGAATGCGGCGGGGTTTTCGGTGCTGACCATGGATCTACCGTGCGAAGGCGCGAACGCAGATCACTCAAGCCCAGCACTTTTAGACGATGCGCTACTGTGCTGGGCGGTGCACATTGCAGACGGCGATCGGGATATTTTTCTGCAGTTCTGCTCCGGAATGTTGGATGTACTCGACGAGCTCAACCAACCCATTGCTGGAATTATTGGCATATCGCGTGGCGCGTACGTTGCATCTACATGTGCCGCCTACGATGCTCGCATCGTGAATCTCGGCTTGATCATCCCGCTGACGGATCTCGACTACTTGTCTGAGTTCGCCGGCTACCCTGTTGATGAGACTGAGTTCGGACTGCAGCAGTTCTATCCCGAACTGCGCGAGAAGCACATTCTGGTGCGCATTGGCAAGGACGACACACGCGTAGGCACAGCCAATGCGGCCGCCTTTGCAGACAGTGTGGGCGCAACGTTGCAGCTCTTAAATACAGTCGGACACAGCGCGCCCGAGGACGGCACCACCATTACTTGGCTTCAGCAACAACTCGCCGCCGAAGAATGAGGCGCAATACCTTCGCTGTTCACTCCTAACTACTCCCCGGAAGGGATGGAGTCGGCAGCCGATCTGCGAGCGAGAAGCCGGGCGAGAAGATTCTCGCCGAGGATCTGGTAGTCCTTCGGACTCAACTTCATGCTCGCAACCATGTCGCGCGGCCCGTCAATGAACGTGTACGAGCCTCGAACCCGCCACAGCGTCATCCCCGTCGACGGGGCAATCACGACGTCGTCTAACACCAGGCGCAGCGAGCCGTCCGGTCGCGGGATGAGCGACGCCACCACACCGATGTCGCCCCTCGCTTCGTCACCTCGCTTCATCAAGAGCTCCTAGGCGCTCCCCGCACCGAGCACGGCTGGGCCGTGCGTCTGACCTTGCGCATAGTGTATTACAGCTCTTAAATGCAGTCGGGAACATCACGCCCGAAGATGGCATTGCTGCGTGCCGCCGGTGAGCTCGGCACTTCTCACTCGGCAATTCAGGCGCGTCATGCGCCCTTCCACATCACCGCCTGCACCGCTTCAAGCGGCACAGGCGGCGCGATGGCTGTTACTACTCTAGGTCGCGGTGCTCTCTTCTTCGCCGACACTCGTCTCCTCGGTGTCGGGGATGCCGCCGCCGACATCCATGAAGCTCCTGCGATCCACACCGCCCGGCTTCCTGCGCCGATGCGCATGGGCCGCAAAGCCGGTACCCGCGGGGATCAGCCGGCCGACGATGACGTTCTCCTTCAATCCGCGCAGGTCATCCTTCAAGCCGCGCACCGCAGCTTCGGTCAGCACGCGCGTCGTCTCCTGGAAAGACGCGGCCGAAATGAACGACTCAGTGGCAAGGGAAGCCTTGGTGATGCCGAGCAGCACCGGCTGCAGGGTTGCACCGCTCTTGCCCTCATGCTTGGCGCGATCGTTGACGTCGAGCGCCCGCGATCGGTCGAGCTGCTCACCGCGCAGCAGGCCCGTTTCACCAGCGACCGCCACTTCGGTCTTGCGCAGCATCTGGCGAATGATGACTTCGATATGCTTGTCGTTGATCTTCACGCCCTGCAGACGGTAGACGTCCTGGATCTCGCGCACGAGGTAGTTCGCCAGCGCCTCGACGCCCTGCAGGCGCAGGATGTCGTGCGGGTTCGGCTCGCCGTCCGCGATGACTTCGCCGCGTTCCACGGTCTCGCCCTCGAAGACGTTCAGCTGCCGCCACTTCGGAATGAGCTCCTCGTACTTTTCGCCGTCGTCGCTCGTGATGATGAGACGCCGCTTGCCCTTGGTTTCCTTGCCGAAGCTCACCGTGCCCGTGGTCTCGGCGAGAATCGCCGGGTCCTTGGGCTTGCGCGCCTCGAACAGATCCGCCACGCGCGGCAGGCCGCCCGTGATGTCGCGGGTCTTTGAGGATTCCTGCGGGATACGTGCGATCACGTCGCCCACCGATACCTTGACGCCATCCGTCAGATTGACGAACGCGCCGGGTGGCAGCGTATAGACGGCCGGAATCTCCGTGTTCGCGAAGGTCACTTCCTTGCCCTTGGCGTTCACGAGTTTCATCGTCGGCCGCAGATCCTTGCCGCCGCGCTGCTTCAGATCAAGCACCACGGTGCTGGAGAGGCCCGTCACCTCGTCAACCTGCGTCGTGATGGTGAGCCCGTCGACGAAGTCCTGGAACTTCAGGAACCCGGCAACTTCCGTGACCACCGGATGGGTGTGCGGATCCCAGGTGGCAACCACCTGACCGCCGACCACGGTGTCGCCTTCCTTGACGCTGATGACCGCGCCGTAGGGAATCTTGTAGCGCTCGCGCTCGCGGCCGAAATCATCGACCACGCCGATCTCTCCGGAGCGAGACACCGCGACCAGGTGACCCTTCTCATGCTGCACGGTCTTGATGTGATGGAAGCGCAGCACGCCGCGGTTTCGCACCTCGACGCTGGAGGCCGCCGCCGCACGAGACGCCGCACCACCGATGTGGAAGGTGCGCATGGTGAGCTGGGTTCCCGGCTCGCCGATCGACTGCGCAGCGATGACGCCCACCGCCTCGCCGATGCTGATGGAGCGGCCACGGGCGAGGTCACGCCCATAGCAGCTCGAGCACACGCCATAGCGCGTCTCGCAGGTGATCGGTGAGCGCACGTTGATCTGGTCAACACCGTCGTGCTCCATGCGCCTGACATGCTGCTCATCAAGCAGCGTGTTCTTTTCGATCAGCACCTCCTCGGTGCCCGGCTTCAAAATATCCTGCGCCGGCACGCGCCCGAGCACGCGCTCGCCCAGGGCTTCCACGACATCGCCGCCCTCGACGAGTGGCGACATCGCAATCCCGTTCGAAGTGCCGCAGTCGATCTCCGTAACGACGAGATCCTGCGCCACGTCCACCAGGCGCCGGGTGAGATAGCCCGAATTGGCCGTCTTCAATGCCGTGTCCGCAAGACCCTTGCGGGCGCCGTGGGTTGAGATGAAGTACTGCAGAACGTTCAGGCCCTCGCGGAAGTTGGCCGTGATCGGCGTCTCGATGATCGAGCCGTCGGGCTTGGCCATGAGGCCGCGCATGCCCGCGAGCTGGCGGATCTGCGCCGCAGATCCTCGCGCTCCGGAGTCGGCCATCATGAAGATGGAGTTGAAAGACTTCTGCTTGGTCTTCTGACCCTTAAGATCCACCGCCTCCTCGCTGCCGAGCTTCTCCATCATGGCCTTGGCAACCTGATCGTTTGCCCGCGACCAGATGTCGACGACCTTGTTGTAGCGCTCGCCGTTCGTGACCAGTCCCGAGGCGTACTGATCCTGGATCTCCTTCACCTCGAAGTCCGCAGCCGCCACGATCTTCGTCTTCTGCTCCGGAATGACGATGTCGTCAATGCCGAAGGAGACGCCCGATCGGGTCGCGTAGTGGAAGCCCGTGTACATGAGCTGATCGGCAAAGACGACGGTCTCCTTCAGACCCAGCGCGCGATAGCAGGCGTTGATGGTCGCGGAGATCGACTTCTTCGTCATATCCTGG
>Ga0302324_100023921_pt1 | contig 11794 bp, 9 predicted proteins | sample Palsa_T0_1_FD_201949 | JGI IMG/M metagenome (GOLD analysis project Ga0302324, IMG submission 201949) | Peat permafrost microbial communities from Stordalen Mire near Abisko, Sweden - Palsa_T0_1 | ecosystem: Environmental > Terrestrial > Soil > Palsa > Peat permafrost | place: Sweden: Abisko... | reverse complement strand
TGGTTCAACGTCGCTCCTTACTTGCTTCAAGGGTATCGCAGGCGCAGCCTGGGGTCATATCTGGCGGCATAGAATCGGTTGTTGCATCCCGGAGGCTTGGCCGGTAAGATGCCCAAATCGTAACCATGAATTCCGTTCCATCTCTGTCGCAGCACTACTTACGCTCGCGCATCGGCAAAGTGTGCGTGGCAATCATTGGATCGACGGCTGGCGAGATGATCGATCGCGCCGCCGAAGCCATTCACGACAGCCCTTTTTTGGAATTCCGGCTGGACTACCTGGAAAAGCCCCTCGCGGCCCTACCCAAGTTGAAGCAATTCCTAGCCGAGCAGAGCGTGGTCACCGCGGTGGCGACCTGCCGGCGCGCCGCCAACGGAGGAAAGTTCAAGGGCACGATTGCCGCCGAACTGGAGGTGCTGCAGAAGGCCGGCGCCTCGGGGTTTCATCTGCTGGATCTGGAGTTGCAGACGGCTGAGTCCCTCAAGGCTGCCGACCTTGAAAAATTGCGCGCCCGCGGCGTCGCCCTCATCATCTCCTGGCACGATTTTCAGACGACGAAGGATTTGGATGGCATCTTCGAGCGCATCCGGCCGTACGAACCGGAGTTCATCAAGATCGTCTCCACTGCCAAGTCGCTCGCCGACAACGTGGTGATGATGCGCTTTCTCGAGCGAACCGGGGACATGGCTAACATGATTGGTCTGTGCATGGGCGACCAGGGAATCATCAGCCGCGTGCTGGGGGTTCGCGCCGGCAGTGTCTTCACCTTTGCTGCAGCCACTCAAGGCGAAGAGACGGCTCCGGGCCAGATCGCTGCGCGCACGCTTACCGACACTTATCGCATCAGCCAGATCGACGCGGCCACGCGAGTCTACGGGGTCGCCGGCAATCCCATCAAGCACTCCCTTTCTCCGCTGATGCTGAACACTGCGTTCCACCGCGAATCTGTAAACGCGGTCTATCTCGCCCTGCAGACCAGCAAGCTCAGTGACCTGCTTACCCTGGTCCGCGAGCTGCCGCTCACCGGCTTGAGCGTAACCATGCCCCTCAAACAGGAGGTGCTGAAGCATCTGGAGAACATGGATCCGGTCTCCGCGCAAATCGGCGCGTGCAACACCATCGTGCGCGCGGTCGATGGAAAACTCTACGGTTTCAATACCGACGTTGGTGGTATTGTGCGCCCGCTTGAAAAGCGGCTTACGCTGGCAGGCGCCAAGATCCTGGTGCTCGGAGCCGGCGGGGCGGCCCGGGCTGCGGTCTTTGGCCTGGTCAATAAGGGCGCCGAAGTGATGATTCTGAACCGCACTCCGCAAACCGCCCAAAAGCTGGCACGCGAAGCTAAAGCTAAAACGATTCGCCGTGAGCTGCTAACCAAGACCAGCTTTGACGTGATCGTGAACGCGACCTCCGTTGGTATGCACGGGGTGAAACCGCAGCAGATACTGGAAGCGAAAGAGATCAATGCACGCCTGGTGTTCGACCTGGTCTACAACCCCGTGGACACGCCGTTCCTGCGCATGGCGCGCCAAAAAGGAATCGCCGCCATCACTGGTATCGAAATGTTCGTGCAACAGGGCGCACGCCAGTTTGAAATCTGGACCGGCAAACGAGCCCCCGAAGATGAGATGCTGCGCGTCGTCGTCCATGCCTTGCGGCAACAGGCGGAAACTGCTGCCGCAGAATCTTCCCGAAGCTAGGACTTCTTCCGGTGGAGAAAAACGCACAGTATTGGATCGACCGTCTGCATCTTAGCCCACATCCTGAGGGCGGCCACTATCGTCAGACCTACAGGTCGGATTTGACGATTGTCAGGAGTGCATTGCCTTCCGGCTTCAACGGAGATCGGGCAGCGTCGACAGCAATTTACTTTTTGTTGGACGGAAGAGATTTTTCCGCGTTCCACCGCATTGCCGCAGACGAACTGTGGCATTTTTACGCAGGAAGTACCCTGGTCGTTTCTGTGCTCGATCCCGAGGGGAATCATCACGAGCTGCTTTTGGGTGACCGCCCTGAGGCGGGGGAAGTTTTTCAAGCCGTGGTAAAAGCCGGCTGCTGGTTTGCCTCCCGCCTGAAAGATGAGGCAGGGTATGCGCTGGTCGGCTGCACTGTGGCACCCGGCTTCGACTTTGCCGACTTCGAGTTGGCCACGCGATCTCAGCTGCTGCGGATTTACCACCCCATGCATCAGCAGCTCATCACAGAACTGACTCGCGAGTAAATCCGGCAGGCAGGATGTTTTTCTACGGGGCTTTAGAGTCTGCGTGAGAACTAGACTTCAGGGCTTTCCCTTCCACCAACTCGGGTGCCCCATATCTCGCGTCCTTTGCGAGATGTGGGAAATCACGGCTGTTTCCCGCCAGCTCCTGGAAATTTCGATCGATTCCTGAGGTTACAAACCGTCAAGGTCCGTCATTTCCCACATCTCGCAAAGAACGCGAGATATGGGGCACCCGAGTTGGTGGAAGGGAAAGCCCTGAAATATAGTTCTCGCGCAGACTCTAAAGCCCGACGTCGTCTTATCATTTGCGGCACGAGTTTTTCTGCAGCCTGTAAGACCGTTCCTCGCTCAGCAGTGGTCCTTCAATTCCAGAAGGTGCGATCGAGGGTGCGGTACTGGATGGCTTCGGCGAGATGACCCACCGTGATCGCGGGCTGAGCATCGAGGTCTGCGATCGTGCGCGCGACCTTCAGAATCCGGTCGTGGGCACGCGCACTTAGGCCCTGCTGTTGCATCGCTCTCTCGAGCAGGCGTTCGGCATCGGATGAGAGCTCGCAATGTGTGCGGATCTGACGGGTCTGCATCTGCGCGTTGGTGTAAATGCGGCCGGTCCCAAAACGCTCATGCTGCTTCTCCCGTGCGGCCAGGACGCGCGCGCGGATTTCCATGGAACCCTCGGCAGCGGCCGCGGAGCGCAGCTCACGGTACTGCACCGCCGGAACCTCGATATGGATATCAATGCGATCCAGAAGTGGACCGGAGATTTTTGAGATGTAACGCTGCATCATGGGCGGCGTGCACGAGCATTCGTGCGACTTATCGTTGAAGTAGCCACACGGGCATGGATTCATTGCCGCCGCGAGCATGAAACGAGCAGGAAAGCTGAGCGACATCGAAGCGCGAGCGATGGTTACGGTTCCGTCTTCGAGCGGTTGGCGCATCACTTCCAAAACACTGCGAGGAAACTCGGGCAGCTCGTCCAAAAACAACACACCATTGTGCGCCAACGACACCTCGCCCGGACGTGGGATGCTTCCACCGCCGATGAGCCCGGCATCCGAGATGGAGTGGTGCGGCGAGCGAAAGGGACGCTGCGTGACCAATCCCGCATCCGCGTCCAGCACGCCGGCTACGGAGTGGATCTTGGTAGTCTCGAGGGCCTCTTGCAGGCGGAGCGGAGCAAGAATCGAGGGCAGCCGCTTCGCCAGCATGGTCTTGCCGGATCCGGGCGGACCGATCATGAGAATGTTATGACCACCGGCAGCGGAAACCTCCAGTGCGCGTTTGGCCGTTTGCTGCCCACGAACATCTTTGAAGTCGAGGGCGAAGGTGTGGCGCTCACCTAAGAGCTGCTGCGAATCGACGCGAAGAGGTTGGACATGAATGCCACCGTTGCCGGCAGCGTTCAGCATCTCGCGCACCTGGTTCAGCGTGCGGACGGGGTACACGTTCACACCATCGACTACCGCCGCTTCCGCCGCATTGCGTTCAGGGACGAGGAGATTGGCGATTCCACCCTCGCGCGCCGCAACCGCGATGGGCAGCACGCCGGGAACGCCACGGAGGGTTCCATCCAATCCCAATTCACCCACCAGCAGAAACTGGCCGATGTCTCTTATCTGCAGCGCACCGTAGGCCCCGAGAATTCCGATGGCCATTGGCAGGTCAAACCCCGATCCTTCTTTCTTCAGGTCGGCCGGAGCGAGGTTGATCGTAACCTGCGTTGTTGGGATATCGAAACCGGAGTTCTTGATGGCAGCGCGCACCCGGTCGCGGCTCTCACGCACCGCGGCGTCGGGCAAGCCTACGGTGTGAAAGTGGTCTTCCGCAGTCTTGATGCCGGAAAGGTCGACTTCCACATCGATGATGTGCGCGTCGATGCCGTAGACCGCCGCACTGAGTGCCTTGAAAAGCATAGCGGCTCCAGTGGCGCGAGTATAGCAGCGGATGGCAGATTGCCCTGCGCCACGGCATAGCGCGCGGACCCTGGTTTCTCATCAGAGTTTGGCAGAGGCTTTACCAGGTTGTGTTTGGCGCGACGGGGAGCGAGTGTCGCTGGCCCGCGAAACATTAAGTCCCGCTTAGCATTGTGTTCCGCGGCATTGCCGGGAGGTCCTCTACCGTTCGACCGCCATTGCGACGGAGTTGCCTCCGCCGAGACACAGGGCGGCGACTCCCCTATGCGCATCGCGGCGAATCATTTCGTAAATGAGCGCAATCAGAACGCGAGCGCCGCTGGCGCCGATGGGATGGCCAATTGCAACCGCGCCACCGTTTACATTTACCTTCGCCGGATTGAGGCCGACTTCCTTCATGACGCCCAGGGCCTGGACGGAAAATGCCTCGTTCAGTTCGTAAAGATCCGGCACTTCCTTCGACCAACCGGCTTTTGCCAACACGCGCTGGATTCCCAGCACAGGGGCAAGCATCACCCATTTTGGATCGATGCCGCTGGTGGCCTGGGCGCGGATGTGGACCATCGGCGCTAGCCCCAGAGATGCAGCTTTCGCTGCGGACATCAACACCACCGCGGCGGCGCCGTCGTTCACACCAGGCGCGTTGCCGGCGGTGACGGTCCCATCTTTTTTGAAGGCAGGCTTGAGCGCTCGCAGGGCTTCGAGGGAAGCATCTTCCCGCACCGATTCGTCACGGTCGAACTTGGTGGGCAGCTCGCCCTTTTTCTTTGCCGGAATCTCTACGGGAAGAATCTGTGCATGCAGGCAGCCCTCACGCCAGGCCGCAGCCGCCTTGCGGTGTGAGTTCAGCGCATAAACGTCCTGCTCCTCGCGCGTGATGCCGTGCTTCTCGGCAACGTGCTCTCCGGTTATGCCCATGTGGTAATCGTTGAAGATCTCCCAGAGTCCATCGTGGATCATCGAATCGACGACGGTCGCGTTGCCCATGCGGAAGCCACTGCGCCCCTGGGGCAGAAGATACGGTGCATTGGTCATCGACTCCATACCGCCGGCGATGACGATCTCCGCGTTGCCGGTCTGGATGGCCTGCACTGCCAGGCCAACCGCCTTCAGCCCGGAGCCGCAAACTTTGTTCACCGTCATGGCGCTGACCGCCGGAGAAAGACCACCATGAATGGCGGCCTGGCGCGCGGGATTTTGTCCCAGCCCCGCGGAGACGACATTGCCCATGATGCACTCATCCACCTGATCGGGCTTGAGCCGTGCGCGGCTCAAGGCTTCGCGCACCACCAGCGAACCCAGTTGCACAGCAGAAAAATTGGACAGGGAGCCCTGAAACTTTCCAACCGGTGTACGCACTCCGGCGACAATGACTACATCTTCCATATCGAGTTGGCCTCACTTATTTCGATGCCGAAGCAACGGAACACGATAGCAAGAGCTACCCTTCGCAGGCAATTGACACTGGATTCCCACAGGCCGGCCCAACAGCGCGGGCGATGAAAGACATGAGGGCATGACAAACATGGAATTGCGGCAATCGACCAGCGAGCAAGCATACAAGCAAGGCGCGCTGTTGGCGCCCTGGTGGCATACCGGATTGATGGTGTTGCTGATCATCGGGCTCTCCCTGGCCGGAGTTCGACAACTGCACAGCCTTGGTAACCGACCTTTCCACCTGGTGGCCAACTACAGTCTGAGCATCGTCTATGAGTGGGTTTTGGCCGGCCTGGCTCTCTGGGGCATACACATGCGCAAAGTGCCGTTGCGCCAACTTCTGGGTGAGCAGCAGCCCGGGGCGCGAGCGTGGCTGATTGATCTGGGTGTAGCCCTCGGCTATTGGGTCGTCGCGGTGATGGTGCTCGGACTGCTGGGAAACGCGCTGACAAAAATCCCGGGATCGCACATCGACCCGCAGAAGATCGGCGATGTGACCCAGAAACTCGCGCCCACCACAGGAATCGAAATGATACTGTTCCTGGTGCTGAGCCTCTCAGCCGGCATCTGCGAAGAATTGGTTTTTCGCGGTTACCTGCAGCAACAGTTTGCACGCATGGGGCGCAGGATGTGGGTGGGCGTCTCGCTTGCCGCTTTGGTTTTTGGCGGCGCTCACGGGTATGAAGGAGTCGCCGGAGTGTTGCTGATTACTGCCTATGGCGCGATGTTTGGCGTGCTTGCGCTGTGGCGACGAGGACTGCGAACGGGAATGATCGCACACGCCTGGCATGATTCCGTGAGCGGCGTCGCGCTGGTTTTGTTGCGGCATTATGGAGTCCACCTCACGGGAAAGTGAGCACGCCTGAAAAGTGAAGGTTGGCTTCAGCGATTCCGATGTGCGAATAGATCTCGATGAAATGCTATTTTTTTCTTGACACTATTTTTCCTAGATTCTATACATTCGTTAACTGCAAAGAATCTCTTGCAGGTTCGATGTCGACTCGACAAAGGGAGAATAGAAACAATGGCAACCAAGAAAGCAGTAGCAAAGAAGCCAGCGAAGAAGGCAGCCAAGAAGGCAGCAAAAAAGAAGTAAGCAGGCAACGTAACAGGCAACACAATCGGGGGACGCCAAAAGCGTCCCCCGATGTGTTGTGGGGCGAACCTTTATAGCCAGTGTTTATGCGGCTCTGGCGTGCATCGTGCTCCACAGGGGTTTCTCCCGCGGAGGGCGAAGCCGGTCATCACAGGCTGCGGGCTCTCGATCGAAAGCAAGCGCAGCTCGGTGCTTCTCTCCGGATTTCTTTCCCGTCTTGCGGCTGAAGATGAGCTCCTCAGGTGGTGGCGGGCGACCGTAATTGCGAAACTGCGCTGGTGAGGGAATGCCGGACGAGCCCCGGTCGCCGGAGGAAATTGCAGGAGCGACGATTTCCTTACGAAAGTGTTACTTCGCCATGACACCTTTGCATGAGGGGGGAAACGATGACGCGACGGCGGTGGATTGCCGACGACTGGGACGACACCAGTGCCTGGCTCAAAGGTGAGCAGGCGGCACACCTGATTCGCGTGCTGCGCGCGCAAACCGGCATGGAGTGTGACATGGTGGCGGGGGATCGGGTGTGGCGCGCCGTGATTTCTGGCGTGGAGGGTGACGCGGTGCGTTTCCGCCTGCTCTCTGAGGTAGAAGCCGAACCGGCTCTTCCGGTAACGCTATTGCTCTCTGTCTTCAAGTTCGACCGCATGGAGTGGATCATCGAGAAAGCGACGGAACTGGGAGCCGAGAGGTTTATCCCCATAAGCGCACGACGCAGCGAGAAGCATCTGGTCCAGGCCGCGGCGACCCGCGTGGAACGTTGGCGCCGGGTGGCGCGTGAAGCAGCCAAACAATCACGCCGCGCGGATGTGCCGGCGGTGGAGGACCTGCTGTCACTGAAGGCGGCAGTGGACATCAAGGCGACGAAGCCGGGGCTGAATTTCTTACTCGCCGAACAGGAGCGTTCAACCACCTTGTACGCAGCGATGCAATCGGCTCTGATCCTGCCCGTCACGGAAAAACTGTCAGTGAACCTCGCAGTCGGACCGGAAGGTGGATGGACGGCTGAGGAAGAATCTCTGTTCGCCACGGCAGGTTGGCAGTCAGTGAGTCTGGGTCCAAGGATCCTGCGCGCCGAGACGGCAGGCATTACCGCCATGGCGGTGGTTGCCGCGATGCTGGTGTGAAAGCGCGTGCGGACAGCAAGCAGAAGCTGATGCAGAAACGCTGGCCCCGATCGCCAGACAGCTGCGGGTGACCGCTGCACCGGGTGAGCAATACCTCAGGGGGATCAGTCCTCACGCAGGAGCTAAAGAGTCTGCGTATTCTCGATCATTTGCGACCCGACTAAAAGTCGTGCCCTGATACGAAACAGAGGTTCGGATGGAAGGCTCGACGGGTTTGTGGCGGGGTGGTTCGCATGCTGGAAGCGCAGTGGAGAGACCTTGCGATCTTTCCACCGGCAACCTGCAGTGATCTAGCTGAAGAGGTCTTTCATCTTGCCCAGCAAATTGCGCGAGGTGGGCTTGTTCTCGATTTGCATGGTCTCGCCGAGCTGCCGCAGCAGATCGCGCTGCCCTTTGGTAAATTTCTTTGGCGTCTGTACTACGATCTGCACCACCAAATCGCCGCGGCCATGCTCATTGAGATGAGGCACACCCTTGCCCCGTAAGCGGAACTCCTTGCCCGACTGTGTGCCCTCGTTGATGCGGAGCGGGACATACCCTTCCAGAGTTGGTACCTGAATCTCATCGCCCAGCGCGACTTGCGGGAAAGAAACGAAGATGACGCAATGCAGGTCGTTGCCATCGCGTTCAAAGAACTCGTGCGGCTTTACCGACAACACCACGTAGAGATCGCCCTTGGGCCCACCAGAACGCCCACCGTCCCCTTCACCCTGGTAGCGAATGCGGGTACCATCTTCAACTCCAGCGGGCACCGAAACACTGATGGTATGCCGCCTGTCGGTCAACCCTGCACCGTTGCACTGAAGGCAGGGATCGGTGATCACCTGGCCAGAGCCATTGCAGATGGGACAGGTGCGCGCGATGGAAAAGAAACCCTGCTGGTAACGAACTTGCCCGCGGCCGGCACATTGTTTGCAGGTCTCAGGGCCGCGCCCCGCCGGCGCGCCAGACCCACGGCAATCAACGCATATATCGGCGCGGCGAAATTGTATCTCGGTCGTCTTGCCGAAAACGGCCTCTTCGAATTCGAGCGAAAGATCATAACGGATGTCGCGACCGCGCTGCGCGCGATTATTGCGACGTCCACCACCCATGTTGAACATTTCTCCGAAGAAGTCTCCGAAGATATCTCCCACATCGGCATTGGTAAAGCCCTCGAAGCCCGCTCCACCCGCATTGCTCACGCCGGCGTGGCCGTAGCGATCGTAGGCTGCGCGCTTTTGCGGGTCCGAGAGTACCTGATACGCTTCGCTCGCCTGTTTGAACTTATCTTCTGCTTCCGGAGCCGAGTTGCGATCGGGATGATATTGCATCGCCAGGCGGCGGTACGCGGTCTTTAGCTCCTGCTCGTTGCAGTCGCGTGAGACGCCGAGAAATTCGTAATATTCGACTTTAGTCACGTTGGGTGAGGTACTCATGCTTCTTTCTGTTGCGGATTATTTACGATACGGACGAGGGCAGGGCGGAGCAGGCGCTCGCGGATCCGGTATCCGCGGCGAACTTCCTCCAGTACCTGGTGGTCGGGAAGGTCATTGCGATCGACGCTTTCAAGGGCCTCATGGACGCGGGGATCGAACCGGGCTCCGACGGACTCCACCGGAGTAACGTTCAGGGCGCGCAACACATCTTCCATTTGTTTCACGATCAGCTCGATGCCGGTACGCAACTGTTCCAATGTGCCGGCGGATCCCAGGGCGAGTTGAAAATTATCCAGAACGGGCAGGAATTGCTCGACCGCCCCGGAAACGGCGAAGTCGCGAAAATCGGTTCGTTCGCGCGCTTCCCGTTTGCGGGCATTCTCGAACTCAGCCTGTAACCGGGCCAGACGGTCCACGAACTGGTCGCGCTCCCCTTTCAGGCGATCGACCTCGCCCTGGAGTTGGGCCGCGGTGGTTGAATCGGGGATGGTGTGTGCGGCGTCGCGCCCGTCGGTTGCGACATCGAGTGGATCCCCACTCAGATCGTTCGTGTCTGGTGCTTCATTGCCGTGGTCGTTGACTTTGCGTGCCGTTGCCATAATGAATTCGCTGAAAAACCTTTCGCATAACTTGATGCAAGACAGGCCTGAACGATGCAGGACGGCCTTCCAGTTGCAGAGTGCTCGGGGAGCAATCGCGGGGGTTACCCATCAAGGGGGATGCACTATTGCGTCGGCAATATGCGGTCCGAAAGCTGGGCGATAAAAGACACGGCGTTGATCGTCTCCTGATAATCGATGCGGGTGGAACCAATGACGGCTACGGTTCCCAGGCTTTGGGTACCTAACCGGGCCGGAGCGCCGATCAGCACCAAATTCCGCATCTCCGGCATTGTTTCCTCCAAACCGACTACCACACGCACGGACTGCTGGCGAGCATCCACATATGCGTCCAGCAGTTCGATCAGCCGCTGCTTGGTTTCGAGCGCGCTTAGCAGTTGGCGTAACCGCGCTCCATCAGCTTCGCCGGAAACCAGGTTGGCGACACCCACAATAAAGATGGATTGCATCGCACTTTCCTGTTCCAGCGCTCCCTTCCGGCAGAGTTCGTCAATGGAACGCATGAGCTGGTCATATTCACTCCGCTCCTGTTCCAGACGGCGGCTGAGCTCGGCACGAATCCGCTCAATCGACCAGCCGCGGAAATTCTGGTTGAGAAATGCAGCGGCGCTCTCCAGTTCGGTAAGAGAAAGGTCGCGGTCGAGAGTCAGCACGCGATCGAGAACTATACCGGATCTGGTCACCACGACAGCGAGAACGCGGCCAACCGAAATTCTCGAGAAATGGATGTGATCTAACCAGTACGTCTCCCCCTGCGCAGCCATGGCCACACCCACACCACTCGAGATCAACGCCAAAACGTGGGATGTCCGTTCCAAAAATTGCTGGCGGCTGCTCACGCCCACAAAACTGTCTTCTATCTGGTCTCTGCGCTCCTGCGTGAGCGCTACCGGAGCAAGCCTCGCCCCCCCGTGAAGCTGCTCGACATAGAGACGAAAGGCGCTGGCCGTCGGGCAGCGACCCGCCGAGGTATGCAACTGTTCCAGCAAACCTGCTTCTCCCAAAGCCGCCATCACGTTGCGAATCGTCGCCGCGCTCATCCCGTCCTTATTATCGAGTTGGCGCGCGACGGTCTGAGAGGCGACAGGTTCCCCCGTCGCGATATAGATTTCGATGATCGCGTTGAGGACCAGCCGGTCGCGCGGGCTGATCCGAAGGTCGGAAGACATTGTCCACCTGCCTTAGAGCAGTTTCGCAATTACTGTGGCCTGATAAAGGAACGGGCTCGGTCGACACCCATTGCGAAACTGCTTTAATGCGCACATTCCACACTGGTTTGCTTCTAGAATCTGTGCGGAACCTTTCCAAATTTTAGAAGCTTGAGTGTCGCACTGTCAAGATCGCGACGGCGGCTGAGCTTCCACCTTTGTGCTACACCGTAGGGTGAAACTATACAGCGTCAACCTATACAAGGACGGTGAGAACCCCGATCAGGCTGGCTGAAATCGGCCGCGGAAAATTCCGCGCCGGGCGGGAAAGCGATACCTCAGGGGCTAAAGCCCGACGTATTCTCAATCCTTTACGGCGCGATTGAAGTCGTGCCCTGATACAAAACATAGCTTTCGCAGCCTGTGAAACCGGCAGGACAGCGCGCCTCTCAGCTTATTTCAAAGATGTTTTCGTCCTTTGCCGACTCGGCGAGCGCGCGTTCGGCAACTTTCCGCGCTACCTGAAAGAATTGGCGGGCATGCTGGTTGCCCTCCCCGGCCAGCACGATGGGCAGTCCATGGTCACCGCCGTGGCGAATTTCCGAGTCCAGTTCAATCGATCCCAGGAAGGCGATATTGCTTTGCCTGGCCAACCGCTCGGCACCGCCGCGAGAGAAGATGTCGATGACCTCGTTACAGTGCGGGCAGGTGAACTGGCTCATGTTTTCCACCAGACCCAGCACTTCGACATTCACCTGATGGAACATCTCCAGCGCCTTACGCGCATCTTGCAGCGAAACATCCGACGGGGTGGAGA
>Ga0302324_100023920_pt1 | contig 11794 bp, 10 predicted proteins | sample Palsa_T0_1_FD_201949 | JGI IMG/M metagenome (GOLD analysis project Ga0302324, IMG submission 201949) | Peat permafrost microbial communities from Stordalen Mire near Abisko, Sweden - Palsa_T0_1 | ecosystem: Environmental > Terrestrial > Soil > Palsa > Peat permafrost | place: Sweden: Abisko... | reverse complement strand
ATGTCATCGTCACCGGCCGGGACGAGGCCAGGGGCGGGAAGATCGCCGCCGGTATCGCCGAGAGCGGCGGCACGGCCACCTTCGTCAGCGCCGACCTCGGCGATGGGGCAGGCGTCCGCGCCCTGGCCGGCGCGGTGCTCTCGATGGCCGGCGGCCCGCCCGACATCCTGGTCAACAACGCCGCCATGCTGATCGCGCCCGCGCCGACGGCCGAGGTCGGCGAGCAGACGGTCGACGCCGCGCTGGCCGTGAACGTCAAGGCGGCCATCTTGCTCACCGGGCTGCTCGCCCCGGGCATGGCCGCCCGCGGGCACGGCGCGATCGTCAACATCGGCTCGATCAACGGCCTTTCCGGGATGGCCGGGTCCGCCCTGTACAGCGCGACGAAGGCGGCGATCCACTCGCTGACCAAATCCTGGGCGGACGAGTACGGGCCCGCGGGGGTGCGGGTCAATACGGTCGCACCCGGCCCGACGGCCACGGAGAAGACGGCGGCTCTCGCCGAGCGCATCGCGCCGATCCTCGCGCGGCTGCCCTCGCGGCGCGCGAGCACCCCGGAAGAGGTCGCCAGGGCGGTGGCGTTCCTCGCCAGCGACGAAGCGTCCAACATCCACGGTGCCACGCTGTCCGTCGACGGCGGCCGGAGCGCCATCTGACCAGAGCGCCTGGCTGGTTACCCGGCCAGGGTCTGCCCGGCTACCGGTATCAGCCGCGGCGCGCCGGCTTGCGGAGCTGCGGTCCGCGCTGCCCGGGATCGGGCTGCGATCCGCGCTGCCCGGGATCGATCGTGGCCGCCGGGGCCTGACGCGTCGAGGCCCGGGAGCCGAAGACGGCGACCGCCAAAGCCCCGGCTACCGAGATGGCCGCGGTCACGAGTACCGCCACGTTCCAGCCCGAGATCAGGCCGGCGGACGTGGGGTGAGCGGCCAGCACGGCCACGATCGTCACGCCGATGGCGGCACCGAGATAGCGGGCGGTGTTGTTGGCCCCGCTGCCGATGCTGGCGAGGCCGGCCGGCGCGCTGGCTACGGCCTGCCGGGCGAGCGCGGCGTTCAGCACGCCGCTGGCCGCGCCGGCTACGAGCAGGCCGGGTAGCACCCGCCCCGCGCCTGCGCGGGAATCAAGGCCGGTCAGCATCGCCTGCCCTACCGCGACGCCCAGCAGCCCGGCGGCCAGCTGGGCCCGCGGCGCGAAACCCGCCGGGAGATGGCGGGCGAGCAGGGCCGTCACGACACTGGTGGCCGACCAGCCGAGCAGCATCAGCGCCGCGTAGACGACACCGTGCCCGAGGCCCCGCTGCAGCAGCGTCGGCAAGAACGACATGGCGGCGATCACTCCGCCCCCGGTAGCCAGCGCCGCGATCGTCGCCCCGGCAAAGTCCGGCTTGCGGAACAGGCGCAGGTCGAGCATCGGAGCCCGGCGGCGCAGCTCGACGACGACGAACCCCGCGGCGAGCAGGATTCCCCCGGCCAGCAGGCCGATCACAGCGGGCTGCGTCCAGCCGGACCGGCCTTCGACCAGGCCGGCCAGCAGCGCGGCCAGTGCCGCGCCCAGTAGCGCGATGCCGGCCAGATCGACCGCCTGCTCCCGGTCGGACCTGGACTCGGTCAGCAGCCGCCACGAAAGCACCGCCAGCACGGCGGCCAGGACGGCGATCGCCGCGTACGCGCTGCGCCAGTCCAGGGCGGCATCCAGCCCGCCGGCTAGCAGCGGCCCCAGCGCGATGCCGCCGCCGACGCACGCCCCCCACACCCCGGTCGCGTGCACTCGCGCCGGGCCGGGCGGGAAGGCGTGCCCGATCAGGCCCAGGCTGCAGGCCAAGATGGCAGCTCCGCCGAGGCCCTGCCCGATGCGCGCCGCCACCAGGACGGCGGTGTCGGGGGCGAGCGCCGCCAGCACACAGGTCAGCGCGAGAAGGACGGTACCCGCCGCGAACATACGGCGCCGGCCGTAGTCGTCACCGATAGCGCCGGCCGGCAGCAACGCGACGGCGAGACCACAGCTCATCGAGCTGAGGATCCACGCCTGACCGGCCGGACCCGCGCCGAGTCCGCTCGCGGTGCTGGCCAGTGTGGCGACCGGCGTCGTGTAGGCGATCAGGACGAGGACGGTACCCATCGCGGCGACCGCCAGGGTGCGTACCTGCTCGCTCGCCGCCTGCTGCGGTCCAGTCATGCCACCTCCTCGGTCTGATCACTGAACCATACTTCTGCGGTTCAATCAACAGACCTTGGGGAGTAACCTAGGCGTCATGCCCCTGGGGTCCGACTACGCAGGCCAGGACTGCTCGCTCGCGCGCACTCTGGAGCTCGTGGGCGAGCGATGGACCTTGCTGGTGCTTCGCGACTGCCTGTTCGGGGTGCGCCGGTTCACCGACCTGCGCGCCCGGCTGGACATCCCCCGGGCCGTGCTGGCGACGCGACTAGCCGACCTGGTGGAGGCTGGCCTGCTGGAACGCCGCGAGTACCGGCCCGGGCGCCACGAGTACCTAGTGACCGCCGAGGGCGTCGCGTTGTGGCCCGCGCTCTACGCGCTCATGCAGTGGGGCGAGCAGTACCGGGCGCCTGAGGGACGCAGACGGATCTTCGTCCATGTCTCCTGCGGCGCTGAGATCGACGCCGGCGGGCGCTGCCCGGTGTGCGCGGCTGTTCCCGGACCCGCCGAGCTCGAGATGCGGCCTGGGCCCGCCCTGGTGAACCGGCGCGACGATCCGGTCAGCCGCGCCCTGCGCCGACCGCACCGCCTCTTGACGCCGGTCCCCGGGCACGAAGAATCCGGCGTCCGCTGACCGCTCCGGCGCGGCGTCAGGACTTCGGCTCGAGCAGGAGGTACACCGTCTGCCCGCCGATGGTGGCCGACTTGTAGTGGGCCTGCACCCAGGCAGAGATCTGGCTCGACGAACCCTGGCCGCCAGGACCGCCGGCCGTGCCGCCGCCTGCGAGGTAGTAGGTGATGTCTCCCTCCTTAACCCACTCCTCGAATTCGGCGAGGGTCGGCGCGGGATCACTGCCGGTGAATCCGCCCATCGCCATCACCGCCTTGCCGCCGCTCGCGAGCTCCAGGGTCGCCGCACTCTGCGATCCCTCGACGGCGGCCGCCCAGCGGGTAGTGGTCTTTCCCAGCGCCTTGACCAGCGCAGCCGAGGAACTCGTACCACCGGGGCCACCGCCGAAGCCGGCACCGCCGGTAGTCCTGGCGGGCACGGTGCCCCCGGCGCCGCCCGTGGCCCCGCGCTGGCCCCGCCCGGCTGTGCGGCCAGACTCAGCTGACTGCCCGCTCAGGCCGTTCGGCGGACCTGAGGCGCTGCCGCGGGTGCCACCTGGGGCACCGCCACTGAATCCGCCGCCACCGCCGGACCCGCCGGACCCGCCGCCGCCGAACCCGCCGCCGCCGAACCCGCCGCCGCCGGACCCGCCGGATCCGGCGCCGAACCCGGCGTTCTCGCTGCCCGACACCGCCGTCGGAATCGGCCCGGAATGCGGCGTGGCCGCCGTGCCCAGCGCCCAGGCGGCAGTCGGCGCGACCACGGCCACCGCGGTCAGCACGCCGGTCGCCGCCAGCAGCCGCCGCCCGGTCCGCGACCGCACCGCCGCGATGACCAGCAGCACCACCGCCGCGACGGCCGCCGCGATCGCGAGGTAACTGACCCAGGGGTGGAACGAGGAGTCCGTGTGCAGCAGCTCGAATCCCCACCCGACGGTGACCGCCACCGTCAGCGCGAGCACGCCGCAGGCGGCACGGGCCGCGACAACCCGGTGCCGCCATACCAGCACCGACCCGAGGCCCACCAGCGCGCCGATGGCCGGCGCGAGCGCGGCCGTGTAATAGGGGTGAATCGTGCCCTGCATGTACGCGAACGTCACCCCGGTGGACACCAGCCAGCCACCGAAGATGATGAGGGACGCCCGGGCCGGGTCCGTCCGGGGTCCCCGCCAGGTGACCCAGATAGCGCCCGCGAGCAGCACCACGGCCGCCGGAAGCAGCCAGGAGATCTCGAGTCCGAACTCACCGCTGAACAGCCGCGACAGGCCCGGCGTCCCGCCAAAACTGCTGCCCGCCGCGCCGCCACCGCCGCCCCCGTTGCCGCTCCCGCCGAGCAGCCGGCCGAAGCCGTTGTAGCCGAAGGCAAGGTTCAGCGGGTTGTTGTCGGTAGAACCGCCGACGTACGGCCGGTCCGCCGCGGGCGTCAGCAGCACCGCCGCGATCCACCACCCCGCCGAGACGACGATCGCGAGGGCGGCCGCGAGCAGCTGCAGGACCCGCTGCCAGAACGGCACCGGCGCCGCGATGAGGTACGCCAGCGCGAACGCCGGCACGTTGAGGACCGCCTCTCCGCTCTTGGTCAGGAACCCGAACCCGAACGCGACGCCCGCGCCCACCAGCCACCAGGTCCGCCCGTGCTCCAGCGCCCGGGTGACGCAGTACGCCGCCACCACGACGAGCAGCACCATGAAGGCGTCGGGGTTGTTGAACCGGAAGATCAGAACGGCGGCCGGCGTCAGCGCCATGACCACGCCCGCGATCAGTCCCGCGACGGCCGCGGCCCGGCCCCCGGCGACCCGGCGCACGGCCCGGCGCACGGTGGCGCACAGCAGGCCAGCCGCCGCGACGCCTTCGAGCGCTTGCGGTACGAGCAGCGACCAGCTGTTGAAGCCGAAGATCCGCCCGGACAGCCCCATCACCCACAGCGACGCCGGCGGTTTGTCGACGGTGATGAAGCTAGAGGAGTCCAGGGAGCCGAAGAACCACGCCTTCCAGCTTTCCGTCCCTGCCTGCACCGCCGCCGCGTAAAACGTGTTCGCGTACCCCGAGGCGCTTAGATCCCACAGGTACAGCACGGCCACCGCGGCCAGCATGATGATGAACGCCGGCCGGTACCAGCGCGGGGTGGTCTCGTCCAGCTCCAGCAGGCCGGCGGGCGGCTGCACCCGCCGGCGCCGGGCGGTGCGGGTCGCGATATCGGGCTGGCCGGCTCGCGTCTGCCACGGCTGCTCCAGGGGTGCCATTCCCGCGAGGCTGCCAGCCTGGCCTGGGTCTCGGCTCTCGCGAGCCTCTGCGCAGGTTATGAATGGCGCGTCTCGCCCCTGCGCGTCAGGAGCCTTATGAGCGCGGACTGCAGCCGGCGAAGGCGGCCGCAAAATGAGCCCCACGCGTAACGTAATCCTCAGTAAATCGGCTATAAACCGTATCGTGTGTCATTACCTCTCCGATCCGGGGGTTAGTGACGCACAAAAATTCGATACAGCTATCTGAAGTGCAAAGATTGTAATTTGAGTGAGAGGGGTGACGCCTGGGAGTCGGACGAGCTGGCTCGTGCCAGGGCAAGCGCAAATTGGCCCAGCTGACGCGCCTTGCGGCCGGAAGGGCGATGACGAGCACATCGGACGCGGGCGAGCTGGGCTCTTCGCCGCGGGTACGGGCGACCTCGTGCCTGCAATGACGCGTTTACCGGATATAACGCATCGGGACGGACGCTGGCGCCGTTCGCTGCTGCCGGTGCCGTCGCAAGTTGCGCGCCAGCTTGACGAGGCGGACGACCACCAAGACGCCGGCCCCTTCGATCAGCAGGCTGACGAGGATGGCGATGACGGCGGTCCCGTCGCTGTCGATCAGCGCCCCGCCCAGGCCCCATCTCCAGGCCGGCTCGCGGATCTGGAATGGCTTGCCGAGCGGGACCTTGTCCGGCCAGGACGCCTGCACGCCGGAGCCGCCGGTTTGCATGATGCCGTCGGTGGTGGTCTGGCAGCTGTACTGATCGCAGTTGGTCTGATACGAGACCGGGTCGAAGGCGACGGTGTGCTCGGCGCCGGCCAGGTACGCCACCCCGTCGACGACGGCGGGCACGCTGACCACGGCTACCCCCAGAATCAGCAGCATTCCGACCCAGCCGAGGACCCACAGGACCCGGTGCCGGGTCGGGTAGTGGTGGGCACGCAGGCGGCTGCGGTGGTGCGCGGCGATCGGGGCGGCCTGCGCCCGGATCGCGGGCGGCCGACGCCGCAGCAACGCGGCGTCCACGGCCGCCCCCGCGAACCCGACGATGGCCAGGGCGCCTACCGCGAGGGTCATGTACGCGAACCACGGTGGAGGGGGCGTCCCCTGCGACGCCGCGTTGGCGTAGGCACAGTAGGCCAGGATGGAAGTGATGAGGCTGATAGTGCCCAGCCGGGCCCAGCTATGGCGGCGGTGCAGCAAACGCACCGTGGCGGCCACCTCCGGGTCGGCGACCGGGCGGCCCGGCTCGGGCGGCGGCGTCGTCATGCTGGCTGGCTGGCAGGCGGCAGGTGAGACAAGATCGTGATCACGACGGCGGCCGGGACCGGGGCGGCGATCACGGGATCCCACGTCGCGAGGTGCCGCGGCAGCGGCGTGTCCGGGTCAGCCCAGGTCTCCTGGCCCTGCCCGGCCATGTCCGCCGCGCTGGCGAGCGCGCACAGATCCTTACCCGGGTGCGCAGACATAACGGCGAGCCGGCTGATCTACCACGTTTACTACGACGAGGTTCACGGCAGAAGTCTGACGTTTCCGGCATGTCTGCCGCAACCCCGAGGTTGCGGATTCTTCACCTGACCACGGCCTTACGGCTTGAGGCCGGTCGGCAGGCACACCGCTTTGGTCACCTGGGCCGAGACGATGCCCGAACCGAGCTGCCCCGAGCGGTCCGTGTACACCTCGACGTAGAGGTTCGAGTACGCCCGCGGCAAGGTCGTGGCCGGATAGTCGAGGATCTTGTTGACCGATCCGGAGGAGCTGGACGTCACGTACCCGATGACCACCGGCGAGCCGGTCGTGAACATGCCGATCCCCCACGTCGTGGCGGGCGTCAGGCCGGTCGCGCTGACGGTGATGGAGCACGATCCGCCCTCGAACGCCACACCCCCGCTGGTTACGGTCACCGTCGGCAGCGGGCCGCATCCGGCGAGCAGGACTGCGCCGGTCAGCGCGGCAAGGACGATGCCCCGTCTTGGAGCTGACATCTGCCCCACCTCTTCCCCGTGTGCTGCCCGAAGGCCGCCGCCTGGCTGCGGCACGCCGCTAGTGCCTGTTCAGAACGGCCGGCCGCCGGCTAAATACATGCGACTCAGGCCCTCATAATTGAACAATGTACTTCTATTGAACATTGTTTACCTAGCGTGTTACCCTCCTTGCATGGCTGGCAGAAAAGCTTCGCGCGGCATCGCTTCACGTGATCAGTGGGCGGCGCAGATCGCGGCCCTGGACGACACGCGGAGCGCCCCCCGGCCCCGCCGGGAACCAATCACAGTCGCCCGCATCGTGGGCGCAGCTCTCCAGGTCGTCGAGGCCGAAGGGTTCGATGCGCTGACGATGCGCCGTGTCGCCGCTGCGCTGCAGGCTAGCCCGGGGGCGCTGTATGCGCACGTACGCGATAAGTCGGAGCTCGACGACCTGATGATCGGGGAGCTGTGCTCCCGGGTGACGCTGCCCGAGCCCGATCCCGCGCAGTGGCAGGCGCAGGCCATCGATGTCTGCCGGCAGCTGCGCGACCAGTACCTCCGTTACCCGGAGATCTGGCGTGCCACCTTGGCGGCCGCCCCGAACAGCCTGGACACGCTCCGGATCATGGAAGGCCTGCTCGCGATCCTGCTGGCCGGAGGGGTGCCGCTGCAGTCCGCCGTGTGGGCGAGCGACGCGGCGTTCCTCTACATCGGCGCGTACAGCGTCATGGCGCTGAGGCGGCTCACCGACAAGGACACCGACGGACGAGTCGTCGACCGGGCCGAGGTCACCGAGCGCCTCGGGATGCTGCCCCCGGACCGGTTCCCGATCACGGCCGCGCACGCGGGGGTGCTGACCTCCGGCGAGGGCCACGAACGGTTCGACTTCACGCTCGGGGTGCTTTTCGCGGGAATCACCCCGCAGAACGAAGGTCATCATGAGCTCTGACACGTCACACGGGCTAACCAGCCGGCGGGCTGCTCCCAGCGCGGCTCGCGGCCGTAGTGCTGCCATCTTGTTCCGCAGCGGCCCGCCGCCGGCCGATGCGGATGCCGGACCGTTCGAGTTGAAGGGAACATCATGAAAGCAGCTCAGTTCAGCCGGTACGGGGGCCCCGAGGTCCTGGCGGTCGTAGATCTTCCCGACCCGCATCCAGGTCCTGGTCAGGTCCGGATCGTGGTACGCGCCGCCGGCATCAGCGGGACCGACTGGAAGCTGCGCGCGGGCGTGCTGTCGTTCGGCGCGGGACTCCCGCAGACGACAGGCAGCGATGTCGCGGGCGTGGTCGACGAGGTGGGCGAGGGCGTGACTGACGTGGCCGTCGGCGACCGCGTGTTCGGCATCTCCGACGACCATGCGGGCGCGGCCGAGCTGGCCCTGCTGACCTTCCGCGCGATCATCCCGCCGTCGCTCGGGTTCGTCGATGCCGCCGGGCTCCCCGTCGCGCTCGAGACCGCCACCCGCGCGCTTGACCAGCTCGGTGTCGCCAGCGGAAGCACGCTGTTCATCAACGGCGCCTCCGGCGGGATCGGCAGCACGGCCGTCCAGCTCGGCGTCGCGCGCGGCGCGCGCGTGATCGGCGCCGCCAGTGCCGCCAACCAGAACTACCTGAGCCTGCTGGGCGCCGAGCCCGTCACATATGGCGAAGGCATGGCCGAGCGGGTCCGCGCCCTGGCTCCGGCCGGCGTCGACGTCGCCCTCGATGTCACTGGAAACGGCGTCCTGCCCCAGCTCATCGACCTCGCTGGCGGCCCGCAGAACGTGGTGACACTCGCCGACTTCGACGGCGCGAAGGAGCACGGCGCGCACTTCAGCAACGGATTCGTCGACGGCAACGCCTTCCACTCACTCGCTGAGGTGGGCGAGCTGATCGAGGCCGGGCGGTTCTGGCTTCCGGTCGACAAGACCTTCCCGCTCGCCGCGATCGCCGAAGCGCACCGCGTCAGCGAGCACGGCCGCGTACGAGGCAGGCTAGTGCTGCTGGTCGGCTGACGGCGGCGGCGGTGGAACGGACCCAACCCACCGTGCCTGCCCTGGGCTCAGGAGGCGGGCGCGTATCCCGTCGCGGTGAAGTGGCCGGTCACGAGCTTGGCGCAGCCCGCGGGATCCTCCAGCCAGGGGCCGTGCCCGCCCGGCACCTCATGAAGCACCGCCCCGGGGATCCCGGCGATGGCGGGACGGGCCTGCGCCGGGGTGAGGAACGGGTCCTCGGTTCCCCAGCAGAACATGGTGGGTGCGGTGATCTGGCCTAGCTCGGCATCGGTCATGACGCTGTCGGCCCGGGGGCGCCGGAAGCCGTCGATCGCGTGCATGAGAGCGGCGATGGTCCGCGCGTTGCCCGGCCGCCGCGCGGCGAGGCGGAGCACGTCGAGCAGCTCGTCCGGCGCGGCCGCGGCGGCGGCCGGGCTGAGTCCGTGGCCGAGCAGCTGCCGGTACACCGGCCGTGGCGTGGGGGCACGCAGCACGGCCTCGCCGAGCACCGGGACGGTCAGGAGCGACAGCGGCATCCGGACGACGGCACCGGGCAGGGCGACCCCGGGGTCGCCGATGGCGACCAGCGAGGCGATCCGTCCCGGCCGGGCGGATGCGTGCCAGAGCGCGAACATACCGCCCAGGGAGTGACCCACGACCGGTACGGTGGTCAGTCCGAGCGCGTCGAACAGGTCATCCATCATGCCCAGGGTGTGATCGCGCACCGCGCCGGGCCGGTAGGCGGCTGGCCCGGACAGGCCATGGCCCGGCAGCTCGACGAGGTGCGCCCGGTACCCGGCGAGGTCGGCGAGCAAGGGTGCCCACACGGCAGCGGCGAGGCTCACGCCGTGCAGCATCACCAGCGACGGGCCCGTCCCGGCGCTGAGCACCCGCAGCCGCACCTTAGCCGAGCTGAGGTCGACGAACGACTCCTCGGGCCGCAGGCCGCTGCGGGCGAACAGCCGCGTCTCGGCCTGCCGGATCCTGCGCTCGGGTCTCATGTCATCTTCTCCTTCTCGGCCAGGAGCGGCATCACCGTCCGGGTGCCGACCGCACCGGCCGCTCCGGCTGCGAATACCTTCATCACGAATCCTCTGGCTGGCTGGCGCTGTGGCGGGAGCCCGCCACAGCAGGGCGAACCGGGGCCGGACCTGCGGCCGCGCGGGTATCGAGCGCGAGGGCGCAGTCGGTGAGCTGACGGCGGAACGTGGCCTGCTCGGCCGCGGTCATGGACGCCACCATCCGCTCTTCTACCGCCCAGACGGCAGGCCGGGCGACGGCCAGCACCTCGCGGCCGGACTGCGAGACGTAGATCCGCCGCAGCCGCTGGTCCCGGGCGTCCGCGCACCGCTCGAGCAGGCCGGCGCCCTCCAGGTGAACCACGATCGCGTTCACGCTCTGCGGGGTCAGCATGGTGTCCCGGGCTAGCTCGGCGCCCGACAGCCCTGGCTCGGCATCGGCCACGCTCAGTACCGAGTACTGCGCCGCGGTGATCCCGATCTCGGCCAGCGGCAAGTACATGGCCGTGCGCAGCGTGTGCTGAGCCTGGCGAAGAAGGTATCCGACCCGGCCGTCCGGGCCACGGAACCCCTCGCCCAACAGCGTCGGCATATATCATCAGCTCCCTGATAAGTTTATCAGGACACTGACGATACGGCCGGAACGGCGCAAAGGCAACCCTGTGCGTGCCGAGAATCTCGTCCGCAGCTGTGACCAGCGGAGTTGCTCTCGCTGCTGTCCGGTGGTGATGATCACCGATCATCTACGGCATCGACGGTGTGGCAAATCCTGAAGGTCGATCTTGAGCGGCGGCCAGACTGCCCTCGGTCGATGCGGGGATCGAGGTGTACGACAATTCTTTCTGCCGAACGAACCGTGGTGCTTGCCCTCGTCATCTGATCCGCACACGGGGCCCTCAGACGTACTCGTCATGGCGGCGGATCCAGTTAAGCTCGCAGTGTCTATTGTATTCATTCGGCGGTTATTGTATTCATTTCGGCATTGCCGGTGCGGAAATTCTTCTTCGAACGGCGCCCTCGCCCCGGTAGCGCGCGCTGCCCTGGCGGGGTTAATGTCATTGCGAATGGGGCATCTGTTGCTGCCCGGGAATTTGCGCTAATATCCGCGCTATGAAGGCCCACCGCCACGATAAGGTCCGCCAGCAGGTCCGGCGTGCCTTGGCGCGCGGTCCCGCCGAATGCCGCCGTATGACCGCCCGATCCTCGGGTGCGACTGAACCCGAAACCGTCTGGATTGCGTACCACTCGGCATGAAGCCCAACATGCCCCTCGTCACGCTACTGACCGGCGCCGCACTTGGCGTGGGCGTCCTGGTCGCCAGCATGCTGTCCCCCTCAAGCACGGCCTCCGCCAGCGGCTATGGCGCGACGCCGGCCGCATCGAAGAGCATGGCCGTCAAGCCGGCACCGGCATCGTCCGCCTCGGGCGGCACGTCGGCCGCGGCACCGGCGACCACGTCGGCCACCACGTCGGCACCGGCACCGGCCACCACGTCGGCACCGGCACCGGCCACCACGTCAGTCACGGTGCCGGCCACCGCACCGGCCACCGCACCGGGGACCGTGCCGGCAGCGACTGCATCCGTGCCCAAGGCGGACGTCCCGTCCAAGGCGGACTACGTGGCTCGGACCGATAGCGGTGGCGCGGCGGTCGCGATCTCGGTCCACGCGGGCAAGGCGGTCGCTTACATGTGCAACGGCCACGCGGTCGCAGCCTGGCTCAAGGGCACCGCGAAAGCCGGGAAGCTGGAACTGACCGGCAAGAACGGTGCCCGGCTCGACGTGAGCTACCGCACCGGGAAGGCGACGGGTTCCATCATGGCCGATGGCACCAAGTACTCGTTCTCG
>Ga0302324_100023919_pt1 | contig 11795 bp, 12 predicted proteins | sample Palsa_T0_1_FD_201949 | JGI IMG/M metagenome (GOLD analysis project Ga0302324, IMG submission 201949) | Peat permafrost microbial communities from Stordalen Mire near Abisko, Sweden - Palsa_T0_1 | ecosystem: Environmental > Terrestrial > Soil > Palsa > Peat permafrost | place: Sweden: Abisko... | reverse complement strand
GTGCGGGTGGAGCAATGCACCTGATAGCCGACGCCGTGGACATCGATAATGACGAAGTCCTCGCCGTAGCTGTCGATGACGCCTTTGAGCTTGCCGATCATTCTGCAGCGACCTTTGCTACCGCCACCTTCACCGCGGCAATCCTCAGAACGACACTTTGCCGGTGGTGGGCATGGGTCACGGCGATGGCGAGCGCATCGGCGGCATCGTCCGAACCCGGATCGGCCTTGGGCAACAGTACGCCGATCATCATGCGGACCTGCGCCTTGTCACCGTGACCGGCGCCGACGATGCTTTTCTTGATCAAGTTGGGCGCGTATTCCGCGACCGGCACGCCGGCTCTTGCCGGCACCACTATGGCAATGCCGCGCGCCTGGCCGAGCTTGAGCGTCGCCTTGGCGTCCTTATTGACGAAAGTCTGCTCGACGGCGGCCTCATCGGGGCGGAATTCGTCAAGAACACGCATCAGGCCGTCATGAATGGTGAGAAGCCGTGTAGAAAGCGGGTCTTTATCGTTGGTCGTCACCGAGCCGCACCCGAGAAACCCCAGCCGATTACCGGCAATTTCCACAATACCCCAGCCGGTGCGGCGGAGCCCGGGATCGATACCGATAATGCGAATCGGGCGCGTCATCTCAATCACCCTGATAGCGTTCGGGCGTGGCCGCGCCTAGCGCACAACCATTGCGTGTTCATAACATCAAAATAATGACGCAGGGTTGCGGCGATTCGTGAGCCGGGCAGAACCGTGTCCCTACCGGAATATTCTTTATTCTCGGTCGCATTGGCCGACCATCGCTTCTGGATCGCGCTCGGCGCGGCCGCACTGGCGGGCGTCGTCCGCGGCTTTTCCGGTTTCGGCTCGGCGCAAATCTACGTTCCGCTGATCGCTTCCATTTATAGCCCGCGCAGCGCCGCGGTGACGCTGCTCCTGATCGATACGTTCGGTACCGCGCCTTTCGCCGCCCGTGCGTTCACGCGCTGCACCTGGCGTGAGGTCATCCCGATGTCGATCGCGGCGGCGATCTCGGTACCCTTAGGCGCGCTGGCACTGCGGCTGATCGATCCGGTCGTGCTGCGGTGGTTCATCGCGATCCTGGTTCTGACGCTGGTCTGCGTTTTGATGTCAGGCTGGCGCTATCACGGCCGGCCGCGATTGCCGATCACCATCGGTGTCGGATTATTTTCGGGCTTTAGCGCCGGCGCGGTTCAGATCGCAGGCCCGCCGGTGCTGATATACTGGCTCGGCACGACCACGGCGGCACAAATCGTGCGCGCTAATTTTCTGGTCTTTTTTATCTTCCTCAACGCATTCGCGATCGCGGTGTATTTCTGGCAGGGATTATTCACGCCGGAACTGCTGGCGATGGCACTCTTGTTGGCGATACCGTTCTTTATTGCAACGACCGCCGGCGCGAAAGTTTTTCACGGTTCGTCGGAAGCGATTTACCGCCGCAGCGCCTACGCGATCATCGCCAGCGCGGCCGTCGTTAGCCTTCCGGTATTCGATCACTGGCTGCGGTAGTTGCGAGCTCGTAGCCTCAAGAAACCACGAGCGGCTCCATGCCGCTTTTTCTGATGGCTTCAGCCGCACGCGGGGAAGCAAACAGTTCGATCAACCGTCTGGACGATTCGATCTCTGCCGAGCCGGCCACGATGGCTGCTGAAAATATCTGCATGAACTGAATCTCCGGCACGAGGCTGCCGGCAAAGTCGATGCCCGGCGCGACCATGATTTCACTGTCCGGCATGACCGCGACGGCTGCATCTCCTGCAGCCACCATGGCGGCAGCATCCGAACCGCGCGGCGTTTTCCTGACGTCGATCCGGTCCGCGATGCCAAGACGCGGAAAAAGATTCTCGGTGAGCCAGATGCCGCTGGTGCTGGCCGGGACCGCGACGGTTCTGGCTTTCAGCAGGATTTGTTTGAAAGCCTCGACCGTGCTCACGTCGGGCTTCGGCATGCCCGCACGCACGGCGACACCAAGCCCTACTTGCGCCAGATCGACGTCAGTTCCCGCGGCGATCCTTTTCGCCGAGATCAACTCGTTCAGGCCTTCGCGAGAAAGGATCACAACATCAGCCGGCACGCCGCGGGCGAGTTGAGCGGCAATCGTTTGCGGTCCCGCTCCCTGCGACGCACCCGACCCGGTCGTAACCTTGATGCCGCTTGTCCGCGTAAACTCCGGCAACAGTTGCTCATAGGCGCCTGAGAAGCCGCCGGAGATCAGAACATTCAAGCGCACCGACGAATCCGCCATATTTTGAAACCGCTCAGGCACTCAGTCTGGCGACAAGTGCGTCCGATACTTCGAAATTGGCATAGACGTTCTGCACGTCGTCCTGATCGTTGAGATTGTCGATCAGCTTGATCAGCTTTTCGCCCTGCTCGTCGTCGACCGCAACCGTATTCTGCGCCCGCCAGGTCATCGCCGCCTTGCGCGGCTCGCCGAATTTGGCTTCGAGCGCCTTGGCTACGGTGCCGAAATTGCCCTGCGACGCGTAGATCTCATGGCCGTTTTCGTTCGACACGACGTCATCGGCGCCGGCGTCGAGCGCGGCCTCGAACATCGCTTCGCCGCTCGCGGCACCGGCGTCATATTCGATAACACCGACATGATCGAACATAAAAGACACCGCGCCGGTTTCGGCGAGATTGCCGCCGCTCTTGGTGAAACTCGCGCGCACTTCGCCGGCGGTGCGGTTGCGGTTGTCGGTCAAGACTTCGACGATCACGGCGACGCCGCCCGGGCCGTAGCCCTCGTAACGGATCTGCTCGAAATTCTCGCCGTCGTTGCCCGCTGCCTTCTTGATGGCGCGCTCGATATTGTCCTTCGGCATGTTTTCGGCTCGCGCCGCGATGATCGCCGCGCGCAGCCGCGGGTTCATGTCGGGATCGGGGGTGCCGAGCTTGGCCGCGACTGTGATTTCACGCGCCAGCTTGCCGAACAGCTTGGATTTTTGCGCATCCTGCCGCCCCTTGCGGTGCATGATGTTTTTGTATTGTGAATGTCCGGCCATCGCAAAAACCCGCGTTTTATGCTGGAAATTAGATGTAAGGCGGCGACATATAAAACGCGCCGCAGCCAAAATCCAGAAGCGTTCTGCCGCTCAAATCCTTGATACGACAACGGCAATTGCTGCGCTGCGGCAACCGTTCACGACCAGAAGTCCGGCATGGCCTGTTCGAGACTTCCGCCGAGCCGCACTGGGCTCACGCGTGTCGCAAGCCCGGTTGCCGGTTCGGTCTCGACGGCCACGCCACACAGCGTAGCCGCCCCCGAAGCCGGTTCGAAGCGGGATGTCGAAATACGCCGCACGAAACGTTGCAACGGCTGGTCCTTGGCCATGCCGATGACGGAGTCATAGTCGCCCGTCATGCCGGCGTCGCTGATATAGGCGGTACCGCCGGCGAGGATGCGGAGGTCCGCCGTCGGAGTGTGGGTGTGCGTACCGACGACGAGGCTGGCGCGGCCGTCACAAAAGAAGCCCATCGCCTGCTTCTCGCTGGTCGCCTCGCCGTGAAAATCGAGGATGATCGCGTCGGCGCCGCTGCCAAGCGCACAGGCTGAAAGTTCGCGCTCAACAGTCGCGAACGGATCTTCAAGCGGGTCCATGAACACACGGCCCATGACGTTCATAACCAGCGCCCGCGCGCCATTCTTCGCTTCAATCAGTGCCGCACCGCGGCCTGGCGTACCGGCGGGGTAATTGGCCGGACGGATCAGCTTCGGCGCACGTTCGATGAACACCAGCGCCTCTTTCTGGTCCCAGGCGTGATTGCCCAGCGTGACGGCGTCGGCGCCGGCCTCGATGAACTCGCGGTAGATGTTTTCAGTGATGCCGAAACCGCCGGCCGCGTTCTCGCCGTTGACCACGACCAGATCGAGTTTCCATTTTTTGATCAGGTTCGGCAGTCGCTCAAGAACGACGGTACGCCCGCTGCGCCCAACCACGTCGCCGATGAAAAGAATCCGCATGCTCAAAGGACTCGCAGATCGATAACTTCTTTCTCGGTTAGCACGAGATCGAGGCGCGCGTCGCGGGGCGTCGCGGGAACCACGGGAATTTCCTGTGCGGCGAAAGCAATGCCGACGGCGGTTACCGGCTTTTTCGCGCGAAGTCCGGTGATCGTCATGTCGTAATAGCCAGCGCCGTAACCGATGCGATGGCCGGCGCGATCGAAGGCGAGCAGCGGCACCAGCAAAATATCGGGCTCAACCTCTGGCGCATCGGGGTTCGGTTCACGAATGCCCCAGACGCCGGACGCAAGCGGTTCGCCCCAGGCCCATTGCCGCATCACGAGCGGCTTGCCGCGGCCGGCGACAATCGGAAGCGCAAGCCGCGCACCCTGCTCTGCAAGTTTCTGCATCAACGGCAGCGGATTGATTTCGCTTTTCAGCGGCATGAACCCGGAGACCGTCACACCGGGCGAAATGCGAAGCGGAAAACCGCACGCCGCGATCGTTTCCGCCGCCGCCTTGCGCATCTCAGGCGGCAAGGCATCACGCCGCGTGATGGCTTCCTGGCGGAACTTGTCTTTTTCAGTTTGAGGCTTGTCGGACATAACGACCGTCATGCCCGGCTTCCACGACTTTCTTGCCAAGCCTAAAGACGTGGATGGCCGGGCAAAAGGGCGTTCACGCCCGTCTTCGACGAGCTATGCCCGGCCATGACGAATGACATGCAAAGTATGAGTGCGGAGCCGCGCCGGCCGTTGGAGCAACGATCCCGGGTTCCCTACACATGTAGGTGGGCACCGTGTGACCGAACCCACGAGCTCGGCCAGGGACAGCTCCCTTAGAGATCGATAAGGCCCCGAGAATTAGGCTCCTGACGCACCAGGCAGCCCCGCAGGGTCAATGTAGTCCTTATCAGGGGGTCGCGCCATCACCCCATCGCGACGCTGGCACCGCCAATGGTTTGATTGAGCTTTTTGGTCAGGATTTCGATCCGCTCGGCGGCCGCCGCCAGCGCGGCAGCCACGGCAACCTGGGTATTCCGGTTGTGCTCGGTGAAATTGGCGCGGACCGCTTGCAAAGCCGCAACTTCCTCTTCGAGCTTTTTAATGCGATCGCCGGTTTCAGATAGCACATCAGCGAGCGTGAGCGCCGCCATCACCGTGAGCCTGGTATCGCCGATCTCGCCGAATTTCGTGCGCAATCCCTCGATGCGCGTATCGAGGTCGCGCGCCAAGTCCATCAGGTGGCCTTCCTGACCATCCTCACAGGCCATGCGGAACTGCCGGCCGTTAATGGTGACGCTGACTTGCGACATCTAGCGTTCCAGCCTCATTCGCCGCTACCCAGCACGCCGCGGATCGTTTCGATGGCATGGTCGAGCCGCTGCGCGATCTCGCGATTGGCAGTCTCGAGCTTGCGCGACCGGGCTGTCACTTGATCAAGGTCGCCGGCGAGCCGCGCCCGATCCGTACCCAGCGCCTGGATCTGGTCGCCAAGCGCCGCCTCGCCGTGATCGGCCTCACTCCGCCGCTCGACGGCCGCATCCAGCGCGTCGAGCGCCAATGCTAGGCGCCGGCTGGCCGCTTCAACCGAATCGGTTTCGCTCATGCGCCTTTCCAAGTGCCGCACAGGACATAAATATTGTGCGACAGCAGTATCTTACGGAAAGAAGCTTACGTCGCGTCGAACTCGATCGTCAACGCTTAACGCATAGTCGCCCTTCGAGGCTGTGTATGACGCGCGAGCCGGACGGCCACGCAATTGACACATCTGACAGCGGTGCCTAACTGTGACCCCCTTTTTCCCCTTCGGCGCCGCCGTTTTTGCAACCACGCAGCGTCCAGCGCGTTTCATGACCATGCCAGATCGTTCAACGGCGGCCGCCGCCATCTCCCAACCCACCCGGACTCCCGCATCGCGCGCGGAACATGATCGTAGGGCAAACGCCATCCGCGCGCTGGCGATGGATGCCGTCGAGAAAGCAAATTCCGGACATCCGGGCCTGCCGATGGGCGAGGCCGATGTCGCGACTGTCCTGTTCACGCGGTTCCTGAAATTCGATCCCGCCGATCCAGCTTGGCCCGATCGTGACCGGTTCGTGCTCTCGGCCGGTCACGGCTCGATGCTACTTTATTCGCTGTTCTATCTGCTCGGCTACCCGAAGATGACGATCGACGAGATCAAGCGCTTCCGGCAGCTCGGCTCGCTCACGCCCGGCCATCCCGAATACGGCCACACGCCGGGCGTCGAAACCACCACCGGCCCGCTCGGCCAGGGCATCGCCAACGCGGTCGGCATGGCGACTGCGGAACGCCACCTTGCGTCGCTCTACGGCAGCGACATCGTCGATCACTATACTTACGTGCTGGTCTCCGATGGCGACCTGATGGAAGGCATCAGCCAGGAAGCGATCGCACTCGCCGGCCATCTCAAGCTGAAAAAGCTGATCGTCTTCTATGACGACAACCACATTTCCATTGACGGCCCGACGTCGCTTTCGGACGACGTCGATCAAGTGAAGCGTTTTGAATCCGCTGGCTGGCTCGCGACACGGATCGACGGTCACGATCCGACGGCAATCACCGCTGCTATCGAGGTTGCGCGGAAATCCGACCGGCCGACGATGATTGCGTGCCGCACCACCATCGGCTACGGCGCGCCGAACAAAGGCGGCACTGCCAAAGCCCATGGCTCGCCACTCGGCAAGGAAGAGGTCGCTGCGGCGCGCGTAAAGCTCGGCTGGCCGTATCCGCCGTTCGAAATTCCGGCGGACATTCTCGCCGAATGGCGCAAGGCCGGCGAGCGCAGCAAGCCGCAGCACAAGGCGTGGCAGGACCGGTTTGCCAAACTCGATGACGGCAAGCGCGCCGAATTCGAGCGCCGCATCAGCGGTAAACTCGAGGGCAAGCTCACTGCCGCGGTGCGCGAGCTGAAACAAAAACTGGCCGACGCGCCCAAAGATATCGCAAGCCGCGCGTCGTCCGAATTCGCGCTCGACGCGCTGACGGTGGCGCTGCCGGAAATGATCGGCGGCTCGGCCGACCTTACTCCCTCCAACAACACCTTCGCCAAGGGCATGAAAGTGCTCGACGCATCGGACTACTCCGGAACCTATATCCATTATGGCGTGCGCGAGCACGGCATGATGGCGGCGATGAACGGCATGGCGCTGCACGGCGGCGTCATCCCTTACTCCGGCACATTCCTGGTTTTCTCCGACTATTGCCGGCCGGCGATCCGGCTTGCCGCGTTGATGGGCGCGCGCGTCGTCCTGGTAGGGACCCATGATTCAATCGGGCTTGGCGAGGACGGGCCGACCCATCAGCCGGTCGAGCATCTCGCAGCATTGCGAGCCATTCCGAACCTGAAAGTGTTCCGGCCGTGCGACGCCGTGGAAACGGTCGAGTGCTGGCAGCTCGCGCTTGAGTCGAAAGACGGCCCGAGCGTGCTGGCGCTGAGCCGGCAGAACCTGCCGCAGCTTCGCCTCGGCTTTGACGAGATGAACCGCTGCGCGCTCGGCGCTTACGAGTTGATCGCGGCGGAGGACGACTCCGCAGTAGTGTCGATCTTCGCCACCGGCTCGGAAGTGACGATAGCGGCCGAGGCCAAGAAACTCCTGACCGCCCGCAAAATCTCGGCCCGCGTCGTTTCGGTGCCGTGTTTCGAACTGTTACTCGCTACACCGGACGCCAAGCGGGCCGGCGTCATCGGCAAGGCGCGGGTGAACGTCGCGGTCGAGGCGGGCGTGCGGCAAGGCTGGGACGCGATTATCGGCTCGCACGGCACCTTTATCGGCATGACGACATTCGGGGCCAGCGGCCCCTACAAGGAAGTTTACCAACACTTCGGGATCACGGCTGAAAAGGTGGCCGAAGCGGCATTGGCTCGGTTAGAAAAGTCATAGCTGGATGACTACATAAGGCATGCCGCCTGCTGGCCCTTGCCGGCGGTATGGAGGGGAGACCGGGAAAGATGTCAGTTCGCGTTGCCATCAACGGATTTGGCCGTATCGGCCGCAATGTTCTGCGCGCCATCGTCGAGGCGGACCGCGACGACATTGAAGTCGTCGCCATTAACGACCTCGCCCCGATCGAAACCAACGCACATTTGCTCCGCTATGACACCGTCCACGGCCGCTTCCCTGCCAAAGTCACAGTCAAAGGCGACACGATCAGCGTCGGCAATGGCGCCATCAAGGTTACCGCTATCAAGGATCCGGCGACGCTGCCGTGGAAAGAACTCGACGTCGATATCGCGCTCGAGTGCACCGGCATTTTCACCTCGAAAGAAAAAGCCTCGGCGCATCTCAAGGCAGGCGCCAAGCGCGTGCTGGTGTCCGCGCCGGCCGATGGCGTCGATCTCACCGTCGTTTACGGGGTGAACCACGACAAGCTGACCAAGGACCACATGGTGGTCTCCAACGCGTCGTGCACGACCAATTGCCTGGCGCCGGTCGCCAAGGTGCTCAATGACGCCGTCGGCATCGACAAAGGCTTCATGACCACCATTCACTCTTACACCAACGATCAGCCTTCGCTCGATCAGGTACACAAGGATCTGTACCGGGCGCGCGCCGCGGCGAGCAACATGATCCCGACCTCAACGGGCGCTGCGAAAGCGGTAGGCCTCGTTCTGCCCGAGCTTGCCGGCAAGCTCGACGGCGTATCGATCCGCGTGCCGACGCCGAACGTCTCGGTGATCGACTTCAAGTTCGTAGCCAAGCGCCCGACCAACAAGGACGAGATCAACGGCGCTGTGAAACGCGCCTCCGAACAACAGCTCAAAGGCATCCTCGGCTACACCGACGAGCCGAATGTCTCCAGCGACTTCAACCACGATCCGCATTCCTCGATCTTCCACATGGATCAGACCAAGGTGATGGACGGCACGCTGGTGCGCGTGATGTCGTGGTACGACAACGAATGGGGCTTCTCCAATCGCATGATCGATACCGCCGTCGCGATGGGCAAGCTTATCTAGCCGTGCACGCCCCCGTAGCCACTCCTGGCGCTTCGATGCCGACCTTCCGCAGCCTCGATGACGCCGACGTTAAAGGGAAACGCGTGCTGTTGCGCGTGGACCTGAACGTGCCGATGCAAGACGGCAAAGTCACCGACGCAACCCGCATCCACGAAATTGCGCCGACCATTACCGAACTCGCCGACAAGGGCGGCAAGGTGATCCTGCTGTCGCATTTCGGCCGGCCGAAAGGTGGCCCGGATCCGAAATACTCGCTGCGCCCTGTGGTTCCTGAAGTGACAAAGATCATCGGCCGTCCGGTTGCCTTCGCCGAAGATTGCGTCGGCCCGAAAGCCGAAGCCGCGATCGCTGCGATGAAGAACGGCGACGTTCTTTGTCTCGAGAACACGCGCTTTCATCCCGGCGAAGAAAAGAACGACGAAGAACTGGCGAAGAAGTTCGCCGCGCTCGGCGACATCTTTGTCGATGACGCATTCTCGGCGGCCCATCGCGAGCATGCCGCCAATGCTGCGATCGTCACCGGTTCCGGCATACCGGCCTATCCGGGCCGCGCGATGCGGGCGGAACTCGATGCATTGGAACACGCCTTCGACAAGCCGGAACATCCGGTTGCGGCGATCGTCGGCGGTGCGAAGATTTCTACCAAGCTCGACCTGCTCGGCCATCTGCTGTTGAAAGTCGACATCTTGATCATCGGCGGTGGCATGGCGAACACCTTCCTCGCCGCCCAAGGCAAGGCGATCGGCAAGTCACTGTGCGAAACCGATCTGATCCCGAACGCGCGGGACATCCTCGCGAAAGCCAAGTCGCTGAACCGCGAGATCGTCCTGCCGGTCGATGCGGTGGTTGCCCAAAAATTCGCCGAGCATGTGCCGACGCGGACCGTCTCCGTCGATAAGGTCGGCGAGGCCGATATGATCCTCGACATCGGCCCGGCCAGCGTCAAACACGTCACCGATATCCTGTCCCGGACCAAGACGCTGGTCTGGAACGGCCCGTTCGGCGCCTTCGAGGTCAAACCGTTCGACACCGGCACCGTTGAAGTGGCCAAGGCGGTGGCGGAACTGACCAAAGCCAGGCGGCTTGTCAGTTTTGCCGGGGGTGGCGATACGGTTGCAGCGCTCAATGTGGCGGGCGTCGCGGGCGCGCTCACCCATGTATCGACCGCCGGCGGCGCCTTCCTGGAATCGCTGGAAGGCAAGACGTTGCCAGGCGTGAAAGTGTTGTTGGTATCTTAGACTTTGTCGCGACACGCGAATACAATAGAGCAAAGTTGAGACGGAACTTGCCGAAACCGCGGCGCCAAGCGTTCAGGAGGGCCTGATGAATCTCAGTGAATTGAACAAGGTCGCGGAAGCAATGGTTGCGCCCGGCCGCGGCATTCTGGCCGCCGACGAATCCAGTGGCACGATCAAGAAGCGCTTCGACACGCTCGGCGTGGAATCGACCGAAGATAACCGGCGCGACTATCGCGAAATGCTGTTTCGCACCAAGGATGCGATGTCGAAATACATTTCCGGCGTCATCCTTTACGACGAGACCATCCGCCAGAAAGCAAAAGACGGCACGCCGCTGGTGCAGATCATTACGCAAGCGGGCTCATTGCCGGGCATCAAGGTCGACAAGGGCACCAAGCCACTGCCGAACTGCCCGGGCGAAGTGATCACCGAGGGCCTCGACGGCTTGCGCGAGCGGCTCGCGGAATATCGCGGGCTTGGCGCGAAATTCGCCAAGTGGCGCGCGGTGATCGACATCGCCGCAGGGCCGGTGCCGAGCTACACCTGCATCCGCACCAACACCCACGCGCTCGCCCGCTATGCCGCGCTCTGCCAGGACGAAGGCATCGTGCCGATCGTCGAGCCGGAAGTGTTGATGGACGGCGATCACGACATCGATCGCTGCTATCAGGTGACGGAGATGGTGCTCAAGCTCCAGTTCGAGGAGCTCTACTTTCAGCGCGTCGCACTCGAAGGCATGGTGCTCAAGCCGAACATGGTGGTGCCAGGCAAGAAGTCAGGCAAGAAAGCTTCCGTCGAGGAAGTCGCGGAGAAGACGGTGCGCGTGCTCAAGGCTTGCGTTCCCGCTTCGGTGCCCGGCATCGCGTTCCTGTCCGGTGGCCAGTCCGACGAGGAAGCAACCGCGCATCTCGACGCCATTAACCGGATGGGCGACCTGCCGTGGAACGTCACTTTCTCCTACGGCCGCGCGCTGCAAGCGGCGCCGCAGAAAACGTGGTCGGGAAAATCCGAGAACGTGGCCGCGGCCCAGCGCGCGCTCAATCATCGCGCCGCGATGAACGGCCTCGCCGCGCGCGGCGAATGGAAAGCCGATCTCGAACGGAAAGCTGCGTAACTTATCCTCCCCCCGTTTACGAGGGAGGATGCGAGGAACGATGACTCAGCGCTCGCCGCAGCGCCTCTATCTCGTCACGCCGGCGCTTGAAGAGCCGAAGGCGTTTCTGCACGATCTCGATGCCGCGCTTGGCGCCGGCGACGTCGCAGCCGTATTGCTGCGGCTTGCCGATGCAGACGAGCGCAGTCTGATCAATCGCGCCAAGGCTGTTGCGGCCGCCGTGCAACGTCGCGACATCGCGCTGTTGCTCGATAATCGTCCCGAAATTGTCGGCCGCGCCGAGGCCGATGGCGCCCATATTTCCGGTATTGAGGCCTTTGCCGCGGCACTTTCGTCGCTAAAGCCCGATCGCATCGCCGGCGCGGGCGGTTTGGGCAGCCGTCATGATGCCATGCTCGCGGGCGAAACCGGCGCCGATTACGTGATGTTCGGGGATCCCGACCGGCGCGGCCATCGGCCACCGTTCGACACCATCGAAGAACGGATAATGTGGTGGGCAGA
>Ga0302324_100023917_pt1 | contig 11796 bp, 12 predicted proteins | sample Palsa_T0_1_FD_201949 | JGI IMG/M metagenome (GOLD analysis project Ga0302324, IMG submission 201949) | Peat permafrost microbial communities from Stordalen Mire near Abisko, Sweden - Palsa_T0_1 | ecosystem: Environmental > Terrestrial > Soil > Palsa > Peat permafrost | place: Sweden: Abisko... | reverse complement strand
CCGCTCTGGGATCACAACTCCCAAGGCTTCAAAGGAGAACCAACATGAAGAGACTTGCATATCTGGTTCCGGTTGCGCTGTTCATTCTCTTATCGAATTTACCCCTTCACGCGCAGGATGGATGCGTCGACTCGCCCGAGAATTCAACCGCGGTGTTTGGCGTCATTTCAAGTGTTGCCATCTTCGGCTTTATGCGATTTCGGAATCGCTTTGGATCCCGCAACAAGTAGCCGGCGTAGCAGGAATTTCCCGCGGCAACGAATTCGTTCTTGCCACACCGTAAATGTAGAGGCTCTTCCGGCAGCTGCAGCGCTTCCATCTTGGATCGATCTTGGGGAGCCCGGTAGAGTGCCGCGTGAACACGGTTATCGTTGTCGCGCTGTGTTCCTTTGCCTTGCCAGCATCATCTTCTTTCCTGCGGATTTCCTGCAAAATGGCTTTTGGCGTGCAAAGAAAAGAGCCACCAGTGGCCTGTCTAGCGCCATCGGCGGCCCCGTTTTATTTTACTTAAACTATGGTTATCAAAGACTAGCGTCCTGAATCTAAGGTCCACAACATAAGATGACCTGTCATCCTGAGCGAAAGGGGCCCAAAACGCTCTTCAGTTTGGGGGTGGTGAGTGGAAGGATCCGCTTTTGTTCCTTCGGGGCTTCTTCAAGGAACTTCAGACTCAGGACACTAGCGGTATTTGCGCAGGACGCCAAGGACGCGGCCCTGGATCATCACCTCCGAGGCTTTGACGTAGATGGGCTCCATCTCGATGTTGGCTGGCTGCAGGCGGACCTGGCTGCCTTCGTTGTAGAAGCGCTTCAGGGTGGTTTCTGCGCCGTGCACCAGGGCGACAACAATCTCTCCCTGGCGGGCGGTGCGGGTGCGCTCGACCAGCACATAATCGCCGCTGATGATGTGCTCGTCGCGCATGGAGTCGCCACGCACTTCGAGGGCGAAGACGTCGCGATTTCCCACCACGTCGTGCAACGAGATGCTCTCTGGATTCTCGGTGGCCTCGACGGGCAAGCCGGCGGCGATGCGTCCGGCCAGTGGCAGGCGGTCGCTGGTGCGGGAGCGGGTTCCGGGCGGTAGCACGTCGATGGAGCGGCTGCGGTTGTGGACGCGATCAAGCAGCCCTTTCTTTTCGAGATTGGTGATGTGCTTGTGCACGGTGGCCAGGCTTTTCAGCCCCATCCCGCGCGCAATCTCCTCAAACGACGGGGAGTAGCCGTTGCGGGTCACAAACGACTCAAGGAAGTCGAGAATCTCTTTTTGCCTTCGGGTGACAGCCATGGGTCGCATTATAGCGAATAAAAAGCGAACTATGTCAACTATTATTTCGCTTGTTCTTCGCGGCGGTAGATTCTGTGCAAACTCTCATTAGCTTCGCGGCGTAATTCCACTCCGGCGAAGGGTATTCCGATCAATTAAGAGGCGCACATTCGATGAGGTCACGTTTTGAGGTATGAACTTTATGCAGATGCCGCGGATATCTGTTCTGTTTACAGCGAATTCCCTCCGAACATGGCCGCTATCGGCGGTGGTCCCATTTGGAACTCGACTCCTTGCGCGCCCATTCCTGGAAACCCCCACCAGCATTTCTATCTCTAACCCTTGAGTTTCGCCTCTTTTCGAATGAAGGTGAAGGAGGACGCTTGATTAGCACCATCTCAGCCAGTTCTGCGGGCGGGCAAGGCACGGGCCGCGTTTGGGCCTCTCACAAGAAAGGGTGCCATGAGGTTATTGATCGCCGAGGACGACCGGGCGCTGGGGCTGTTTTTGAGCCGCGGCCTGGAGGCCGACGGACATCGTGTTCGACTGGCATTCGATGGAGCGGAGGCGGTGGAGGCATTCCGCCAGGATATGCCGGATCTTACCATTCTCGATCTAAATATGCCGGTCAAGGATGGCGAGCAGGTTTTGCAGGAATTGCGCGCCATGGATGCCGACCTGCCCATCCTGATTCTGACCGCGCGGCAAGAGGTGGATACGCGCGTCCGCTGCCTGGACCGCGGCGCCGACGACCTGATGCTGAAACCCTTCAGCCTGCATGAGCTGCGAGCCCGCTGCCGGGCGCTGTTGCGGCGCAAGCGGGAAGCCCGCCTGCAACTGCGCGCCGGAGACCTCGAGCTGGACCGCCTGGACCACACGGCGCGGCGTGGGAATCAGCCGATTCTGCTCACCAACAAGGAGTTCGCGCTGCTGGAACATCTGATGCTCAATCGCGGCCAGTGCGTGTCCAGGGTTGAGCTTCTTGACGCGGTGTGGAATCTGGAGCCGGCGCAGACCACGAACATCGTGGACGTGTATGTGAATTATCTGCGCCGCAAGTTAAAAGATCCGCCGCCCGGCCAATTGATCCGCACGGTGCGCGGCCAGGGTTACCTGGTGCCTGGGGATGCAATCGCGCCGCTCAGCCTCCCAGAGGTTCTGCCTCCGGTTCCGCCCCGGCCGTCCGCCGCCAGCCTTATTGCCGAGGCGCTTTGACTCTTCCCGGCCCAACCGATCTTCAAGGAGAAACTTCATGCCGATGCCCGTTCCCGTGTCTCTGCTCCAACCCATTCCGCGCACGCGGACGCGAACCGCTCTGGTCGCCTCCGCTGACCGCAGCTTCCGCCAACGGCTCACAGAAATCCTCACCGGGCTGCGCTGGCAGGTGCGCGAGGCCGAGAGCGGCGCGCAGGCCTGGACGGAAGCCGAAACCATAGCTCCGGAGGCCATCGTCGTCGACTCCTGGCTCCCGGACCTGGATATGGGTGAGTTTCTTACCGATTTCCGCGAGAAGTTTCCGCAGACGGACCTTGTGACTGCGGGCGGAACTGCCGAAAACAGCCCTCGCGGCCCGTATCGCCAGGAGCTTCTATATGCCTTGCGCCGTTGCCAGGATACGGACACCGCGGCATGGAACACGGCCCCCGCTATCGACAAGTCGCCGGCGGTGCTTTTACCCATCAATCCAGTTTCGTGGCCTATCGCTGCGCATCGTGTCGCAGTTCCTTTGCAGGCCGCGACGTCGAGCTCGGTAGCCGTCCCGGCGCAACCACCGAAAGGGATCCCGAGCACTTTCCCGATTCGAGCTAACCCGACCCCTGGCCGAAGCGGAGAACTTAAATCCGTTGACCGGCTGCCGGAGCTGATCGGCGACGCAGCCTGCATGCTGGAAGTCAGCCGCCGCATTCGCCTGGTGGCTCCGCGCATGACTCCGGTGCTGATCGAGGGGCCCACCGGATCGGGCAAAGAACTGGTTGCGGAGGCCTTGCACAGGCTCTCACTGAGAAGTCGCAAGCCTTTTGTTGCTATCAATTGTGCGGCTATTCCTGAAGCGTTGCTTGAAGCGGAGCTCTTCGGCCATACACGCGGCGCGTTTACGGGCGCGGTGCAGGGGCGGGTTGGGCGGATCGAGTCGGCTGACGGAGGCACGCTGTTTTTGGACGAGATTGGCGAGATGCCGCTGGCGCTGCAATCCAAGCTGCTGCGCTTTGTGGAGAGCAGCGAATTGCAGCGAATCGGAGAAAACGAGACCATCAAGGTGGACGTGCGGATTGTGGCTGCAACGCATCGGCCGCTGGCCCAGCAAACGGAGACAGGCGCTTTCCGCGCCGACCTTTATTACCGCCTGGCCGTATTCCTTATCCGCACCCCGTCGCTGGCCGAGCACCCCGACGACTTGCCGCTGCTGGTAGACCACTTCATGCAGAAGATGGGCCGGGACGAGCCGGTAAAGCGCGTGGATCAGCTGGCGCTGGCCAAGCTTTCCGCGCACAGTTGGCCGGGCAATGTTCGCGAGCTCGAACACGTTCTGGAGCGGGCTGCCATCCTGGCCGGCGATGAGTCCGTGCTGACCATGCAGGACATCGATTTCGGACTTTCGGTGAACTGAACTGAGAAGCGATGGAGGCGACGAATGAGCATGGAGATCGAAACCGGGCTGGGCGAGCAGATTGGCCGCTATTTGGACCTGGCCACCGCCGAGATCAAGTTGACCGCGGCCAACATGGCCAACATCGATACGCCCGGCTATCGCGCGGTGGGGATGGACTTCGAGGCCGAGATGCGCGGTGCCATGGACGGTGTGGATCAGGGCCGGCCTCCACGGCAGGTGCGGGTGCGTGAAGTCGATGGGCTGATTTCGCGACCCGACGGCAACGACGTTTCGATGGATCGTGAGAGCTTGAACCTGGCCGAGGCGCAATTGAAGTTCAAAGTGGGTGTAACGCTGTTGCGGGAGGAAAACCAGCGGGTTATGGACGCGATTCACGCGGATAAGTAGAGAAGCAGATGACAGCTGACAGTTGAAAGCTGGTTGCGAAGGAGCAAAGGCTATGAATCTTTTTGGAACGATGGATACTTCCGGCGGCGCGATGCAGGCGGAGCGAATGCGGGCCGAAGTGGTGGCGGCCAATATGGCCAATGCGGAAACTACGCAGACTGCCACTGGCGGGCCCTACCGCCGGCAGCATGTAGTGTTTGCCGCCGATCGGCCCACGAATGGGTTTCTCAACTCCTTTGCCGCAGCTTCGGAGGGAGACGCGATTTCCGAAGATGGGTCCGGGCAACTGGCAGCGGCGGCGTTGCCTACGCTCGGGTTGCCCAACTCGGGCGCTGTGGCGCCGGGGGTACATATCGCGCAGGTGATCGAGGACACGGGCCCTCCGCTGAAGCGTTACGATCCCGGCCATCCGGACGCCGGCCCTGACGGCTATGTTTCTTATCCCGACATTAATCCGCTCACAGAGATGGTTGACCTGATGGGAGCGACGCGCGCGTATGGCCTGAACAGTGCCGCAGTGCAGGCTGAAAAGGGCATGATCGTGTCTGCGCTTGATATTGCAAAATCGTAATTTCAATTCAATCTTGTCCAGCATTCTTCCACGGCCCGACGGTTGCGCACCGCGCCCGCAGTTGAGCACCGGTCGCCCGGCCATGGCGATCCCATCTGCATTTTCAATCTTCGGGACTTGCGGATATTTCCCATATCCGGAGATTAGGTTGTACACAACGAATGGTGGACCCATTCGGGTCCGCGCGTGCATGTGATCAATGTAGCTCACTCATTCAGCGGGGAATCGGGAATCGCGTGGTCGCGCCGCGCGTTCGAGCGCCAATACGGGGCCATCGGGGCGGCTTCACGGTGCGGCGATAAACGGCTCGATGAGGCGTAGTGAGCAGGGGGAAACAATGCAACTCATGTTGAATGCAATCAGCGCCGCGGTTCCAGCGCTAACGGATTTGGCCGGTTCAGCGATGCCCTTGGCCACGCCTTCGTCTGCCGGACAGGCTGCCGCACCGGCGCCTTTTTCCGATCTGTTGACTGACGCAGTGGGCCAGGTAAGCAAGCTCCAGGATCAGGCGGCGACTGCCGTGACCGGGTTGATGAGCGGCACGGGCGTCGATGTGCACCAGGCAATGATTGCCACGCAGAAGGCAAGCATGGCCTTTGAACTCACCCTGGCGGTTCGCAACAAGGCGGTGCAGGCTTATCAGTCGGTGATTGGGATGCAGTTCTAAAAACAGTTCATGAGACCGGCTTGATAAGCAAATCACAGGGTTCGTGGAGACCATGGCCACCGGAACACAATTAGAGAAGATCGCGCCGGGAATGCCCGGTCAGCCGCAATGGACGGATCGGCTGGTCGGCCTTTGGGTGCAAGGCAAAGTGCGTTGGGCCACGATGCTTCCCGCGCAGCGGAACTGGGCGCTGGGCGCTGCTTTGCTGCTGCTGGCTCTGATCGGCGGACTCGCGTGGTACGGCCTGCGCACCGACTGGCGCACGCTCTACGCGGACCTCGATCCCGAAGACGTTCGCCAGACCGGGCTGATTCTCGCCCAGGCGCAGATTCCTTACGACACGACGGCAAACGGCTCCGGCATACGTGTTCCGGCCGACCAACTGGACAAAGCACGCCTCGCGACCGCCGCCAAGGGAGGCGTCAAGAGCGGGCGGTTGGGGTTTGAAATTTTTGACAAGCCTAACTGGGTGGGCTCGGAGTTCGATGAGCAGGTCAACTATCAGCGAGCTCTCGAGGGGGAGCTGGAACACACGGTGGGGTCGCTCACCGATGTGGAGTCGGCGCGCGTTCACCTGGTGATGCCCCACGATTCGTTGTTTCGCGAGCAGGAGCGGCCGGCCAAGGCGTCGGTGGTGATCAAGCTGCGCCACCGCAGCCTGGCCGACGGCGAGCCGGACGCGATTCGCAACCTGGTGGCCTCGGCGGTGGACGGGCTCACTCCCGACCGCGTGGTGCTGGTGGATGCGGCCGGCCACATGCCTCTTGGCCCAAAGACTGCGGACGCTCAACGCCTGACCGCGGAAGAGGCGCTGGAGGAAAAGCTGGTCTCGACGCTGGAACCGGTAACGGGCGTGGGCAACGTTCGCGCCTCGGTGACACTGGACTACGATACGGCGGCCACCGAGGAGACGCAGGAGACGTACGATCCGGACCAGACGGTGACCCTTTCCATGCAGCGTACGGACCAGACAACAGGTCCGCAGACGGTGGCCGCTGGAGTTCCAGGAACGGCTTCCAATGCGCCGAATTCACAGGCGCTGCCGGTGTATCCGCAGCAGACTACGCCGCCGCAATCGGCAAAGACGGAGTCGGGAACTTATGGAGCTTCAAAGACGGTGCGGCATGTGATGCAGAATCCGGGCAGAGTGCGGCGGCTCACGGCGGCGATCGTGGTGAACGACCGAATGGCGCAGACGGCGACGCGGAGCAAGGCGGCAGTGTGGCAGCCTCGCACCGCGGATGAACTGCGCAATCTGACCGCGCTGGCGCAGGCGGCGGTTGGTTTCGATACGGCCCGCGGAGACATGGTGACGGTCGAGGACCTGACCTTCGAAGAAAACCGCACAGCAATTGCGCCGTCGCTCCCCGGCCAGGTGCTGGCCACGGCGGAGAATTCGCCGGTACTGGTGAAGTACGCCGCGCTCATGGCTGGGCTGATTGTGGTGCTGGCCTTTGGCGTGCGTCCGGCATTGCGCCGCGCCGGGCAAGCAGCGTTACCGGAAGCGAAGCTAATCGCCGGTGCGTTGACGGCGGGAGCGGACGCTCATGCGCAGCCCGCTCTGAAGATCCCGGAAGCGGTTGAGCTTGACCCGGATCGGATCAAAGCACAGGAGATATATGACCAGGTAACGGGGCACTTGAAGCGCGAACCGTCGCAGAGCTCGCGATTGCTACAGAGCTGGATTCATTCCGATTAAGTTTGTGACGGGTAGATTGCCGGGTTGAGGTGGCGAAGCCGGAGGGTCTCCCACCCACTCGCAAGAAAACGCGAATGGATGGGGCACGGAGCATTTGAGGAAAGGATACGGCCTTGGCCGAGGGAAACGAAAACGGGGCAACACGGTCCGAGGCGGCGGGTCTCTCCGGATTGCGCAAAGCCGCGGTGCTGCTGGTTGCCGTGGGTGAGGAGCTTGCCGGGGAAATTCTGCGCTCACTTCCGGAGGCGGATGTGCAACGCCTGACGGAGGAGCTGGCCGACCTGCGCGGCATTTCGCCGTCCCTTTCCAGCGAGGTTATGGAGGAGTTCTGGCAGCTTCTCGAAACCCAGGGCTTTGTAATGCACGGGGGCCTGGACTACGCCAGCCGCCTGCTCATGGAGACCTTCGGCAAGGAGCGCGCCGACGATCTGCTGATGCTGGTACGGCGCTCGCAAGAGGCCGCGCAGGGCAATCTGGCCAAGCTGCAGCGCACCGACCCGCAGCAACTGGGCAAGCTGCTCGACTCAGAGCATCCGCAAACCATTGCGCTGGTGCTGGCCCACCTGGACCCCAAACGAGCCTCGCTGGTGCTGGACAACCTGAGCGAGGAGCATAAGGTGGTTTCAATTCAGCGGCTGGCGGAGATGCGCCAGTTTTCGCCGGAGATGGCCCAGAAAGTAGCGCATATTTTGCACCGGCGGCTGGAGAGCATGGGCGACACGGCGCGCAAAAGCTACTCCGGGTTTAAGGCAGTCGCCGACCTGCTGAACCGGCTCAACGCAGACGAGTCGAAGAAGATTCTGGAAGCCATCGAGGAGGGCCAGCCGGAGCTGGCGTTGGGCATCCGCAACCTGATGTTCACCTTTGAAGACCTGGTGACGGTGCCCCCTGCGACGATTCGCGAGATCGTCTCCGGCGTTGACAAGCGCCAGTTGGCCCTGGCGCTGCGCGGCGCCAACGACGACCTCCGCGCGCAGATATTCAAATCGATGAGTTCAAGGGCTGTGGAAATGCTGAAGGAAGACATGGAAGTGCTGGGTCCAGTGCGTTCGCGCGAGGTGGCGCAGGCGCAACAGGAGATTCTCAATTTGGCGCGGCGGCTTGAGGCGGAGGGCAAGGTGGTTTTGAAGCTGGAGACCGGGGACGAGATGCTGGCGTAAAGGCAGATGACAGGTGACAGTTAGCCGTTGCTGGACGATCGGAGCATCGGCCGATCCGTTGCGCACGAGCCCGCCTTTGAATTGGCATCGCCTCGGCTGCGCTTTCAAACTGTCATCTGTAACCTGTCATCTGTCATCTGAGGAGGGATTCTTGCAACAGACTGGATCGGCAACGATGAGCGGAACTTCCGGGCAGTTTGAGATCTTCAAATATCCGGTTGATCCCGATGCGCCTGCCTTCCCGATGTGGGAGGGCTGGGGCGGGAATGCAGGATCCGCGTCGAATGATTCCGAAATGCCGGCGCACGATCATGGCAGAGCGGCGGCTGAGACTCGGATGCGGGCCGAATTTGAATTGCGGCTGGGCGAGGAGACGCGCAAGTCTTTTGAGGCGGGACGAGAGCGCGGCAGACCCGAAGGGCGGCAGGCCGAGCGTGATGCGCAGGCAACGGCCTTGAACGTCGCGGCGCAACTGCGCATACGCCAGGCCGCGGAACTGGTGGGGAGCTTTGCCCAGGAGCGCGACCATTTTCTTCACGCCGTTGAGCATGAAGTGGTGGAATTGGCTCTAGCTGTTGCGGCGCGCATTCTGCGCCGCGAAGCGCAGATGGATCCGCTGTTGTTGACAGGCGCGGTGCGAGTGGCTCTGGGGCAGCTTTCCGGCTCGACACAGGTAAAGCTGCGTGTTCCCGCGGATGAACTCGACTTGTGGACTGCGGCAATGGCATTGGTGCCTAACCTGGCGCTGAAGCCCACGGTACTGGCCGGGGAGGGAATGCGGCTGGGTGACTGCGTGGTCGAGACGGAACTGGGCTCAGTCGATCTTGGGATTCGCTCGCAGCTGGGTGAGATTGAGCGCGGATTCTTTGACCGCGCCGGCGGACCAAGAGCGGGACGCACCGAGGCTGCTGTCGAAGCGGTAGCGGGCGGCGGTGGAGTGACGCGATGACGGCGGCGACAGAGGCAGCCGGCATTCGACCGCTTCTGGGCCGCTATTTTGCGGGACTCAACCGCGGTCAGCCGTGGCGATGGCGCGGGCAGGTGCTTGAATCGGTGGGCCAGACCATTGAGTCTGCCGGTCCGCTGGCTTCGGTTGGCGAGTGTTGCGAAATCCGCGATCAGTTCGGGCAGCCGCACCTGGCCGAAGTGATCGGCTTTCGCGGAGTCAATGTCTTATCGATGCCGGTGGAGACAACCGAGGGAATTCGTTTCGGTGATTCGGTCGCGGCTCTCGGCGTGCATCCGGAGATCGAGGTCAGTCCGGCGTTGATGGGCCGGGTGTTGAACGCTCTGGGCAAACCCATCGACAAAGGCCGTCCAGTCGCCGCGGGACAGACCATGTCGCTGGATGGCTCGATACGTTCGCCGCTGGACCGGGTGCCGATCAAGACGCCGCTGGGCACCGGCATCCGCGTGCTTGACGCGCTGCTGACCGTGGGACGGGGACAGCGTGTGGGAATCTTCGGCGGGTCAGGAGTGGGAAAGAGCACGCTGATCGGCATGATGACGCGCAACACCGAGGCGGATGTGACGGTGGTGGGACTGGTTGGCGAGCGAGGCCGCGAAGTTGTCGAGTTTCTTGACGATTCGCTGGGCGCGGACGGCCGGGCTCGTTCCGTGGTTGTAGTTTCAACTTCGGATGAGTCGCCGCTGATGCGCATGCGCGCCGCTCTCTCGGCCACCACGGTTGCGGAGTTCTTTGCCGCCCAGGGCAAGCATGTGCTGCTGGTGCTGGATTCGCTGACTCGCTTTGCCATGGCCGCGCGCGAGATTGGGCTGGCAGCCGGGGAGCCGCCCACGGCCAAGGGTTACACGCCTTCCGTGTTTACGCGCCTTGCCAAGCTGGTCGAGCGGACGGGGCAGTTTCGCGTGGGCTCGATCACCGCCTTTTATACGGTGCTGATGGAAGGCGACGATCAGCAGGATCCGCTGGTGGATGCGGTGCGGTCGCTGCTGGATGGGCACGTGGTGCTTTCGCGGGCGCTGGCAGCAGAGGGATGGTATCCGCCGGTTGCGGTGCTGGATTCGATCAGCAGGCTTATGCCGGCAGTGACTCAGCCACAGCATCGCGAACAGGCTATGCTCCTGCGCCGGCTGATGGCAGTCTATGCCCGCTCGGAAGACCTGGTGCGCATTGGCGCGTACAAAGCGGGCGCTGACCCGGATCTGGACCGCGCGTTGAGAGCCAGAAGTGCGATGCGCGCATTTGTAACACAGGATGCGCATGAACAGGTTCAATTTCAGGATTGCGTGAGGCGGCTTGCAGCTCTGGCGGCGGAGGTTTAGGCGATGGCCGTGTCGCGCGCGCTGCGCAGGCTGCTGCGCATTCGTGACCTGGAAGAGGAACAGAGCCGGCTGGCTCTGGAAGCTTCGCTCGACGATCTGCACACGCTGCAACACGCGCTGGCAGCCACGACGGAACGGGATCGGCAAGGCCGGCGTCTGGTGCAGGCCAGCGCACTCAATGGAGAGATTCGCGACAGGACGGCTGGACTTGAGGAGACGCGCTCCGCGGACCGGTTTGCGTTAGTGCTCGGTCCACGGATTGCGGACGCGGAGCAGGACGTGATGAGTTTGCGCGAAGATTATCTGGATAAAAGGGTGGAGCGCCGCCAGGCCGAGACGCTGATTGAAGAGGCCACGGCGCGAGACACGCTGGACGCCGACCGGCGCAGCCAGCAGGCGCTCGACGACTGGTTTGGGAACCGTCGGCATGGCCAAGACGTGGAAGAGAAAGCTTGCGAAGCGGACGATTCCGAGTCTGCTCCTCGCGGGCGCGCCTTGGATGCGGAAAAGGCGGCCAGCGAAAAAACTTTAGATAGAAGTTATGAATGAAGGTGTTCCAAGTCCTCATTCGGATACTTGCTTCCCATTCCTGACAATGTTCTAACCGCGCGCTCGAATTGTTGGCTGGGCATCTGCATATATCCACCGCATGACCGCTGCGGGGACAATCGAAGTCGGGGCTCTTGGGCATGCAGAGTTGGGACAGGGCCATGGTGCCGCATGGAATGGTGCGGCTGCGGCAGCCAAGAGTTCTTCTTCCTTGCCGGTCGCGCAAAGTTTTCGATCCAACTGGCAGGCTCAACTGGATTCCTTGACCAATGAGAGAACCGCTTCCCCTACTGAGCCTGTGAGTGCGGAGTTGACAGACGCCGAATTCAAGAACGCGGAACGACCACAGCTTGCGGCCGATGTCGTCGGCGATCAGCCGGCGCCTGGGAGGCCTTTCGCTAATCTGTCGGCGGGCCAGATTCTCCCCGCTCGCTCGGGCGTTCCCGAGAGCCTGGGAAGGTCGCAGCCCACAGAACCAGGATTGTCGGGAAGCGCTGACTCCTCAATCGGCGTTCGGCCTGGGGCAGGGAATCCGCGGACCGTTGTGCCGGCGTTTGAACAGGACGCGGGGGAGGCGGCAACCTCGAAACCTGGGGATTCCCA
>Ga0302324_100023914_pt1 | contig 11797 bp, 8 predicted proteins | sample Palsa_T0_1_FD_201949 | JGI IMG/M metagenome (GOLD analysis project Ga0302324, IMG submission 201949) | Peat permafrost microbial communities from Stordalen Mire near Abisko, Sweden - Palsa_T0_1 | ecosystem: Environmental > Terrestrial > Soil > Palsa > Peat permafrost | place: Sweden: Abisko... | reverse complement strand
CAGCAGTCGTACGCCACCGATACGAAGAAGCTCGCCGGCAGCCGGTTCGCCGCCGTAATCTTGCAGCCGATCAGCGACACCTTGCCGCCGAACCCCATCGCGCCCACGCCCAGCTTATTGGCCTCCTCCATGATCTCGGCCTCGAGCTTCGCCAGTGTCGCATCGGGATTCACATCGTCGAGCGTGCGGAACAGCTGCCCCTTCGCCAGTTCGTACCCATGCGCGCGATCGCTCCCGATGCAGACCCCGAGCGCGCCCGGAGCGCATCCCAGCCCCTGCGCCTTCCACACCGCATGCAGAATGCACTTTCGCACGCCTTCCAGATTGCGGTCGGCGCGGCCCAGGTGATCCAGCTGGCAGGGCACCGAATACTGCGCATTCATGTTCTCGCAGCCACCGCCCTTCAGCACCAGCTTGACCTCGATCTCGTCTTCTTCCCACTGCTCGAAGTGGATCACCGGAGTTTCCGTGCCGAGATTGTTGCCGCTGTTTTTGCCGGTGATCGAATCCACCGAATTGGGCCGCAGCTTGCCGAGCCGTGTCGCCTCTGCCACCGCTTCTTTAATCGCTTTACGCAAATGAATCTGGTTGACGCCCACCGGCGTGTGCACCACGAAAGTCGGCATGCCGGTATCCTGGCAGATCGCGCCGGTGTCATCGGCCGCCATATCGATATTCGACAGGATGATATCGAGCGCCTGCGCGGACTGCGTCCCCGGCGTCTCTGCCGCGCCCGTCATCGACATGGCGGCGCGCACATCGGGCGGAAGATTGGTGGAGGTTTGTACGATCAGTTCCAGTAAACTACCGGCAAGAAATTCCATAGTGGTTTCCGAAGCCTCATTGTAGCTTCAGGCGCACGTCGACGGGCATTCCCGGCCGCACGCCCGCCAGCGTGCAGTTGAACTCCACGATGGCCGCCTTATCTTTGATCTCCCGCACCTCGCCGGTGAAGCCCGCGTTTTGCAAATCGGGAATCGAAACCAGTGCAGGCGAACCCGGCCGCAGCCGTTGCAGCACCTCCGCCGCCGGTTCTACCTCTACCTCGAGCGCGAACATATCGGTGGCGATTTCGAAAAGATCCACGCCCGCCGGCTGTCCCACTTCGCCGTTGCGCGCCACCACCGTGCCATCGACAGGCGAGTGCACTTCGCCCGACCCCATGCTGTCACGTGCGGCCGCCAGTTCCTGGGTCCGCTCGGCCACCGCCTTCTGCGCCGCGCCGAGATCGTCGAGTTCCAATTGCAATTGCTCGCCGGAAAGCCGCGCTGCCTTCTCCATCGCGTCGTACTCTTCCTGCGCGCTCTGCACATCCCGCTTCGCCCTCTCCCACGTCAATCGCGGCGTGGCGCCATGCTGCCTCAGCATCTCCTGCCGTTCGAAAACCGTCCGTGCCTTATCCACGGCGGCGCGCGACCGCTGCCGGTCCGCCTCGGCACGCGACGCTTCCAATCGCGCATTGGCCACCTTCGACTCGGCCTTCGACGCTTGGTCTTCCGCGGCGCTCACCGCCGCCGCTGCGGCATCGCGCCGCTCCGCCAGTCCGGAATTGCCCACGCGTGCCAGCACCTCGCCGGCGAAAACATCTTCACCGATATCGACCAGAAACGCATCGATGTCCCCCTCGGCCTTGACCGTCACGATATGCTGTGGACGCAGTTTCCCCGGCAGGATCACTTCCAACGCCGCCGGAATCAGCGCCGCCCCGGTATTCCGATTTGGTGCTGCCGCGCGGTCCTTCCAGCGTAGCGAGAGCGCCCCCGCGCCGGCGCCGGCCAGCAGAGCCGCCAGCGAAATCAGAAGCCATTTTCCGCGCATGTCCTAAGTTGGGGCGATTGCCGATAAAGAAGCCTCATTGTAGCTCCGCCACACCCCGCGCCCCCCAACTCGCCAAGTGATACGATTGCATCTCGAAGCGATGACGCCCCCATTTTCCATCGCACACTATCGCATCCTCGCCATGCTCGGCGAGGGCTCCATGGGCGCCGTCTATCGCGCTACCGACACCCGGCTCGGCCGCGACGTCGCCGCGCTTCAATCCTTCACGCCTCGAAACCAGCGGCCAGCCGGTACGGCTGTTCGATGGGGTCGCCGCCGATGTCGCGCTGGGAGGAGCCGATTTCGCAATATCGCGTACCGGAACCATGCTGTATCACGCCGGCAAATCCACCGGGCAGGGACTACCGGTGGTCTGGATCGATGGCAGCGGCAAGACCGAACCGTTGATCTCCCGGCCGGATATTTACTTTGACCCGAGGCTGTCGCCGGACTTGCGCTCGCTCGCCGTCGTCAACGCCGGCAGCAGCGGAACAGATATCTACGTGTGGGATATCCAGCGGCAGATCATGAGCCCGCTCACTTCCAACCAGCACAATAACCTCTACCCGGTGTGGGCGCCCGATAGCCGCTATCTGGTGTTCGAATCGCGATGGGAGGGCGCCATACCATGTGGTGGACCCGCGCCGATGGTGGTAGCGAGCCGCGTAGACTCTTGGAGGCGCATCAGTCGATCATCCCTTACTCCATCTCACCGGACGGCCGCCGCATCGCCTTTTATGAGGTCTCGCCCGGCACCGGGATGGATCTCTGGACCCTCTCGCTCGACTTAACCGACATCCATAACCCGAAGCCCGGATCGCCGGAACCGTTCCTGCGGACGTCCGCCGATGAATCTCAACCGACCCTTTCGCCCGATGGCCATTGGATCGCATATACCTCCGATGAATCCCGGTCTAACCAGATTTATGTGCGTCCTTTTCCTCCCGGCCCCGGGAAATGGCAAATATCCGGCGAAGGAGGCATCTGGCCGCGATTCGCCCGCGACGGCAAACACCTTTTCTATGTTGCGCCCGACGGCCACCTTATGGCGGTGGATTATCAGGCCAAGTCCGACTCCTTCGACGCCGGCAACCCGCGCGTCTGGGCAGAGCTCATGCTCAACGCCGCCGGAGCTCTCTCACCCTACGATGTGGCGCCCGACGGAAAACGTATTGTCTCCATTCCTCGCTTCTCCGATAGCGACGACAGAGGCACCGTCCACGTCGAGCTGATACTGAATTTCTTCGACGAGCTTCGTCGGCGCATTCCCTGATTACCGGGTCTCACCCGTTCTGACATCGATTCGCCACGCCCGTGGCGCCGGTAGCCACAATCTCCCATTGCCGATTTCCACCGGCATCCACAGATAGCGCGAGTCCCACTGCGTCTTCGGCTTCCAGATATCGCCCATGAAGATCACGGTCGTCGTTTTACTGCCGGTGATCTTCAACAGCATGCTGGATTGCGAGCCATAGGTATTCGTTTCGGGAGGCGCGATATCCTTGAATTCCGACCATTGCCCCTCCAGAGACTTACTGGTAGCGTATTTGTTGGGATTCGGACTCCAGCCGGTCAGCGCCGACCCGACGGCATAGTAGAGACCGTCGAAGTGTACGATCGCGCCGCCCTCCAGATGCAGCGGAATCAGGCACACCTCCTTCTCCACGTTCAGATAATCGTCCGACAACGTCGCGATCCGGAAGCCGAATGGCCGGTCTTCGAAGATGAGGTAAGGTGTGCCGTCGTCGTCGATGAACTGGCCGATGTCGCGGCTCTGGTGGTCGAGCGGTCGAAAGCTCCGCAGGTACTGGTAGTCGCCATCGACCCTGTCGCAGACCGCCACTCCGACTCTGGCCAGATCGTAGCCCTGCGTCTTCCCGGGAGCCGGCCCGTCGATATGCATATACATCACGTACTGTTTCGTCTTCGCGTTGTAAAAGACCTTGGGCCGTTCCAGAATCCAGGCTGGCCCGAAGCCTTCGGGGTCGGCAAGATGAATCACGCGATTGCGAAAGGTCCAATGCGTCAGGTCCTTCGAGGAATAGCAGGCCACGTACCGCTTCGTGGCCTCGAGACCTCGCGAGCGGTCCTCGCCGAACCAGTAATATGTCTTGCCCACCCGTATGATGCCACCGCCGTGCGCTTGAATATGATGTCCCAGGTAGTCTGGCCAGACCTCGCCGGGGCGGATCGACGGGTCCGCGCCCAACAAGGGAAGCGCCCAAAGCGCCAGAATCGCTACGTTCTTCAATACGGTCATGGCCGGTATGGTCGCATTCATCACCCGCCAAGGCAAGCTCTGGACTTATGGGTCCGCCCTCTGCCTTGGCGCGCCCGAGGAATCTGGGTGCGCAACTAACCTCGCCATCAGAGCGCGCAGAACCAAGAAGTTTCTTCTCTGCGGTCTCTGCGTCTCTCTGAGAGACCTTTGATTCTGTCGATGCGGTGAATACCGGCGTAAGCTGCAGATTCCGCAGTAGGCCCTCAGTGTACTGAACGTGTTCAAAAATGCCTTGACAGGCCTCCGCCATGCGGCTATCCTGATCTTGAACGCGTTCAAATATGCCTTCCGCCAAAAACACGCCTAAAGCCGAAGAGACTGGCCGCAAGATTCTCGATTCCGCCCTCGATCTCTTCCGCGAAAAAGGCTTCGATGCCACTACCATGCGCGACATCGCCCAAAAAGCCGAAGTCGCCACCGGCGCCGCTTACTACTATTACCCTTCGAAAGACGCCATCGTCACCGATTTCTACCAGCGCTCCTGCGCGGAGATGCAGCCGCGGATCGAAGCCGCGTTGGAGCAGGCCAAGGGACTGGAGAAGCGCCTTCATGAACTGATCGCTGTCAAACTCGCGTATTTCGCGCCCAACCGCGGCGTATTGCGCTCCCTTCTGCGCAACGGCGCCGACCCGCGTCATCCCCTCTCGCCGTTCAGTCCCGACACCGCTGCCATCCGCGAGATCGATATCGCTTGGTTTCGCCGCATCCTGACGGATTGCGGCATGCGCATTCCCCGCGATCTCGAACCGCACCTCCCCGGCGTCCTGTGGTTTTTTCAAATGGGGGTCATTTTCTTTTGGGTCATCGACGATTCGCCCAAACAGACCCGCACCGCGCGCCTGCTCGAACTGGCCACAAAGAGCGTAGTGTTTCTGCTTCGCGTTTCCGCGCTGCCGCTCATGCGGCCGCTGCGAAAAACGGCGCTGCAGTTGATCGAGATCGTTTCCTCATGATCACTCTCCACGACTTCACGCGCATCCGCACCCCCATCGATCGCTGCTTCGACCTCGCCCGCAGCGTGGAAGTGCACCTCGCCGGCAACATCCATTCCGGCGAACAGGCCGCGGCCGCCGAAGGCCGAACCTCCGGCCTTCTCGACCTCGGCGAGCGCGTCACCTGGCGCGCCAAACATTTCGGCGTCTGGCACAAGCTCACCAGCGAGATCACCCAAATGCGCCGCCCGTCATACTTCCAGGACACCGCCGTCCGCGGAATCTTCCCCTACATGCGCCACGACCACTACTTCCGCGCGCTCGCGCCCACCGAGACTGAAATGCGCGACGTCTTCGCCTTCGCCGCGCCGCTCCCCGTCCTCGGCCTTCTGGCGGGATTCCTCGTCCTGCGCCGTTACATGCGAGCTCTTCTGCCCGAGCGCAACGCTACCATTCAACAGATCGCCGAATCGGAAGATTGGCGGAAGTATCTTCCATGAAAATCGCGATTCCCGGCGGCGGCGGACAGGTCGGCCACATTCTCGCCCGCCATTTCCAGGAGCAGGGTCACCACGTTACCGTTCTCACGCGTCGTCAGTCTCCCGCCGACTGGGCGGCCACCCTCGAACACAGCGACGTCTGCATCAACCTGGCGGGCCGTAGCGTGAACTGCCGGTATCACGCTGGCAACCGGCGCGCCATCTTAGACTCACGCGTGGAGAGCACTCGCCTCCTCAATCGAATCATTGCGTCGCTCCCGAACCCTCCGCGCCTCTGGCTGAATGCCAGCACCGCCACCATCTACCGACACGCGCTCGATCGCCCCATGGACGAAGCCACCGGCGAACTCGGGGGCGGGGAAGCGGGCGCGCCCGACACCTGGAATTTCTCCATTGACGTCGCCAAATCGTGGGAGGCGGCCTTCTTCGAAACCGCCACGCCGCGCACCCGCAAAGTTGCCCTGCGGAGCGCCCTCACACTGAGCCCCGACCCCGGCGGCATCTTCGACGTCCTTCTAGGGCTGGTCCGCCACGGCCTCGGCGGAACGCAGGGCGCGGGCACGCAATTCGTCTCCTGGATTCACGAAGCCGATTTCGTCCGCGCGGTCGACTTGCTAATCGCCCGCGACGAATTCAGCGGGGTGGTCAATCTCGCGTCTCCCAATCCGCTTCCCAACGCCGATTTTCTGCGCACGTTGCGCGAGGCCTGGGGAACGAGGATTGGTCTCGCCGCCCCGAGTTGGCTGATCGACATCGGTACCGTGCTCATGCGCACCGAATCGGAATTGGTGCTGAAGAGCCGGCGCGTAATCCCCGGCCGCCTGCTGGCCGCGGGCTTCCAATTTCAATTTCCCGAATGGCCCGGGGCCGCGCGCGATCTGGTGACGCACTGGCGACGCGAAACTTCCCGAAGGTAGCCGTGGCGAGGGTCGAGGTCATAGGGCCTTTCAAGAAGCGGCCATGACCACCCACGCAATTATGGGACTCATCCCGTTGGAACCACTTCCCGCCGGCGGGAGAAGAACAGCACGGACGACGCGGTCTCACCGATGATCGGGGAGCGGAACAAGGATCTCCCTGCATCCTCTGGTGCCACAACCGCCGCAATCCGAAAAACCGGATGTAGTGCAGCCCTTCATCGAGCGGCAGCACCTGGCGACCCGGTATTACCCGTGGAACCTGAACAGGGAACTCCATGGCTCCCAACGATTCCCAGCAGTCCAGCCATCGCCCGGACAAGAGGCATCCCTACGGGCTGACGGGCCCATGGTAAGGGCTCGCCTTCAGATGCCGTATGCTTCGGCCGCGGTGCCACCCATGATGCGCGCCTGTTCCGCTTTCGACAGCTTCTCGATGGCGACCGTCACGGTGCGATACCAGCGCGCGTAGTCGTTGCCGGCAAGCAGCATCACCGGCCAATCCGAGCCGTACATGATGCGGCGCGGTCCGAAGGCGGCGAGCACCACGTCGATATACGGTTGCAAGGTTTGTGGCGTCCAGTGCTGCGGATCGGCTTCGGTGATCATGCCGGAAAGCTTACAGTAGACGTTTTGCCGCTTCGCCAACTCGCGCATGTTGCGGTCCCAGGGCGATAGAATGCCGTCCTTGATGCGCGGCTTGGCGACGTGGTCCAGAATGAACGTCTGGTTGGGATGCCGGTCGACGAATTCGATCGCGGCCGGCAGATGGCGTTCGAAGATGAGAATGTCGTAGCGCAGTCCGAACTCTCGCAGGGCGCTCACGCCTTCGTTGAAATCGGGACGCAGAATGTAGCGCGGATCGGGCTCGTCCTGCACCACGTGGCGGACGCAACGCAGTTTGGGATTGGCGGCAAATCGCTCCAGGCTTTGCTTGACACCTGCGCCGTCGGTGAGCGGAACCCATCCCACCACGCCGCGGATGAGCGGGTGCTTGCCGGCAAGATCCAGCAGCCAGGCGGTCTCCTCCTCCGTCTGGCGCGCCTGTACCGCTACCGTGCCCTCGATATCGAAGTGGTGCATCAGTGGTTCGAGATCTTCCGGCAGGAAGTCGCGGCGGATGGAGCCCATTTCGGGCGCGATCCAGCCGTACTCGGCGGCGCTGTACTTCCACAGGTGGTGATGGGCGTCGATTTTCATTACGCGCCGTTCATCAGGCGAAGATACCGTCGTGGACGTTGCCGGCGGTATCGGTGAGGCGAAAATCGCGGCCGGAATAACGGTACGTCAGCTTCAGGTGATCGAGCCCAAGCAGCGCCAGGACGGTGGCGTGGAAATCGTGAATGTGCATGCGGTTCACCGCCGCGTGATAGCCGAAATCGTCGGTTTCGCCATAAGCGAAGCCGCCTTTCACGCCGCCGCCGGCCATGAACAGCGAGTAGCCGTAAGGATTGTGGTCGCGGCCGTTGCCGCCTTCCGATACCGGCGTGCGCCCGAACTCGCCGGACCAGATGACCAAGGTGTCTTTCAGGAGCCCTCGCGCCTTGAGGTCTTTCAGCAGGCCGGCGATCGGCTTGTCGACCTCGCCGGCATTCTCGTTGTGCTTCTCGAAGAGATCGGAGTGCTGGTCCCACTTGTAGCTGTGGGTGCACTGGATGAAGCGGACGTCAGCTTCAGCCAACCGGCGAGCGAGGAGGCACTGCCAGCCGAAATCGGCGGTCTTCGGTTCGTCCAGGCCGTACAACTTCCTGACGGCTTCCGATTCGCCGGAGACGTCGAACACGCGGGCGGCCTCCGCCTGCATGCGGAAACCCATCTCGAAGGATTGGATACGGGTTTCGAGTTCGTCGTCCTGCCTCCACAGCTCCTGATGTTTGCGATTGATGGCCTGGATCATGTCGAGCTCATATCGCTGTTGCTCGCGGTTGAGCCCCTGGTTGACGAGATACTCGATGGGCTCCTTCTGAATCTCGCTCACCTGCATGCCGGCGTTGCCAATGGCCGTGCCCTGCACCGAGCCAGGCAGAAAACCGGAGGCCCAATTCTTGGCGCCGCCGTGCGCGAGCGCCGGCTTGATGGTGATGTAGCCAGGGAGATTGCGGTTTTGCGAGCCGAGTCCGTAGAGCACCCAGGAACCGACGCTGGGGCGGGTGAAAGTGAACGTGCCGGTGAAGGTCTGGAGCAGCGCTGCGCCGTGGTCCACGCCCTCGCCCACCATGGAGCGGACCACGCAGAGGTCGTCGGCGCACTCACGAATGTTGGGGAAGAGATCGCTGATCGGCAGGCCGCTCTGCCCGCAGTTCTTGAACTTCCAGGGCGATTTCATCAAGCCGCCGGTCTTGGCCGCGAAGGTGAGCGGCTGTTTGATGGGCAGAGGTTTGCCGTCGTTGGCATCGAGATAAGGCTTGGGGTCGAAGGTGTCGATGGACGACGGTCCGCCGTGCATGAAGAGGAAAATGACGCGTTTGGCGCGCGCCGGAAACATGGGCGACCTGGGGGCCAAAGGGTCGTCGGCAGGCGCGGCCCGTGCGATGTCCGCCATGAGGGACTGCAGACCCAGGTAGCCGAAGCCGCATCCGGCAGCGCGCAGCATTCCGCGGCGCGAAAGCTGCGATGTCTTCGGCGGCGGGGTAAGGAAAGAGCGGATATCCATTTCTAAGATCCTCTCAATAGACGAAGATGAACTCGTTGGAAGCCATCAGGACGTGAGTAAGACTGGTCCATGCCTGCTCTTCGTCAATCTGATTCCACTTCTTACGGAGGTTAGTCAGGTAAGTGAGCCCTTGATCGACCTCATTGGCGTCGGGACGCCGGTCGAGAACGCGTAGGTAGATTTCTTCCACGCGGCGCTTGTCCTGCCGTTCCTGCTTCAATACGGAATCCGCGACATTTTTCGCTTCGCGATTCACCAAGGGGCTGTTCATCACGAAGAGCGCTTGGGTGGCTACCGTGGTGGGGTTGCGATGGCCTTCGGGAGTGGTGGCGTCGCCGAAATCGAACAACGTGTAGAGGGTCGGTAAGTTGGATCGCCGCAGCGGCAGGTAAATACTGCGGCGATTAGTCTTCTCGGGATTCATGCTGATGCGGCCGGCGCTGGTTTCGCCGTCGGTGCCGACGCCGGGGTCGAGCGTTCCGCCCATGGTGAGATCGAGATCGCCTCCCATGGCGAGATAGGAGTCGCGGATTTCTTCGATGCTGAGGCGCTGGCGGGGGAAGTGGGACATCAGGCGGTTCTCCGGATCCTTCGCCTTGGTCTCCTCGTCGTACACCGCGCTCATCTGGTAAGTCTTCGACAGCATGATGAGGCGATGCATCTTTTTAATGGACCAGCCGCCATCGATGAAGCTCTTCGCCAGATAGTCGAGCAGTTCGGGATTGCTGGGCCGTTCGCCCAGGCGGCCGTAGTTATCCGGCGTGCGCACGATTCCGTCGCCGAAATGGCCCTGCCAGATGCGGTTGGCCATCACTCGCGTGGGAAGCGGATTGCGCGGATCTACGATCCAATCGGCCAGTTCCAGACGGCCGCTCTTAGTTTTGACTTCGTGAGCGGGCGCGCTAAGTCGGAGGATCAAGGGAACGGTACGTTCCACAGGATCGCCCAGATTGTGGTAATCGCCGCGGACAAAAATCTTCTGATCCATGGTGTCGCCTTCTTTGACGGCGCACGCCATGGGAACTTCCTTGGTGGGAAGCGTCTTCTCCATCTCGGCGGCCTTTGCCAGCAGCGCTTCGGCCTCCTTCGCCTTATCGGGCGGGAGCGATGCTAACTGTTCTTCGCGGGAACGATTCAGCGGACCGCCATCCTGCCAGACGGCAACGAAGAATCCGTCCTTGTCCGCGCTCATGCGGGGACGGGGCCCGGCGACCTTGCCCGAGTTGGGGAAACTGCTGCGCGCTTGCTTCCACCAACTCAGGTCCTGATCGTATTGGTAGGCACTGCGGCGAAACTCCTCCTGGTATTCGGCGGCAACTGCTTTGCGATTCTCATCGGTGGCGGCGCGCCACTTCGCCAGCTCGGGACGCGTGGTGTCTTTGAGGTAATCCACCCAACGGGGATCGGCGCCGACCCCGGCGTGAGCGGCCAACATGGAGTCGGCGATCTTAGAGGCTTCCAGGTCGCGATGCTTCTGAGCGTCTTCATCGAAATCGATGATGTCCGCAACTTTCTTTTCGAGCTCGTTGAATTCCTTCCACTGCTTGCGGAAAGCTTCGAATTCGCCGGAGGGGGCAAGCGGCGTCTGAATAGGGTCACCCGTCTCGCCCTTGGCGTAGCTGAGAGTGGAGGCGAAAATCGCAGCAAGCTGATAATAATCGCGGGTGGCGATGGGATCGAACTTATGGTCGTGGCAGCGGGCGCAGGCGACAGTGAGACCGAGGAACGCCTTGGCAGTCACGTCGATCTGATCGTCGACCACGTCGTAGCGCTTGAGCGGGAGATCCTTCTGCGCGAGGGCCTTCTTGCCGAGCGCCAGGAAGCCGGTGGCGACGATGCCGCGATAGCCTACGCCAGAGTTCGGATCGGCCGCGAGGATATCGCCGGCCAGTTGCTCACGCACGAATTGGTTGTACGGCATGTCGTTATTGAAGGCCTCGACGACGTAATCGCGATAGCGCCAGGCGTGGGGATAACGATGATCTTCGTCGCTGCCGGTTGAGTCGGCATAGCGCATCACGTCGAGCCAGTGCCGGCCCCACCGTTCTCCATAGCGGGGCGAAGCGAGGAGGCGGTCGACCACCTTCTCGAAAGCCTGTGGGGACTTGTCGGCCAGGAAATCCTGCAGCTCCATTTCGGTAGGCGGGAGGCCGGTGAGATCGAACGTGGCGCGGCGCAGAAGGGTGGTCTTATCGGCTGGCGGGGCAGGTTTGAGCCCGTTCTTTTCGAGGTTGGCCAGAATGAATTCGTCGATGGGGTTCGCGGCCCAGTCCGCTCGTTTGGGAGTGGGGGGCGCAGCTTGAGAGATCGCCTTGAAGGACCAGAAGTTCTTGTCGAAATCGGTGATGACGCCGCGGAGGGGGACGGGCCGAACGCCGGTTCCTTCCAGAGAATTTCCGGCGGACGGAGTGACAGCGGGCGTGGGTGCGCCGGCGGCTACCCAGTCGCGAATTGCGGCGATAGTCTCGGCGGACAGCTTGCCTTGCGGCGGCATCTTGATCTGGCCTTCATAGCTGAGGGCCTCGACGATGACGCTCTTCTCAGGCTCGGCGGGGCTGCCGAAGATGCCCATGGACGCGGCTTCTTTAATGGAAGCGGGAGAGCTGAAATCGATGCCGCCGCTCTTCAGTTTCGCGTTGTGACAGCCTTCACACTTCTCCGCGAAGAGCGGACGGGCGTTCTTCTCGAAGAGCTCC
>Ga0302324_100023913_pt1 | contig 11797 bp, 7 predicted proteins | sample Palsa_T0_1_FD_201949 | JGI IMG/M metagenome (GOLD analysis project Ga0302324, IMG submission 201949) | Peat permafrost microbial communities from Stordalen Mire near Abisko, Sweden - Palsa_T0_1 | ecosystem: Environmental > Terrestrial > Soil > Palsa > Peat permafrost | place: Sweden: Abisko... | reverse complement strand
GTCGGGTCCGATGGCTTCGGCCGAAGATTGCACTGGGAACGTCACCGGTGTCGCGCTCGCTATGGATGGCCCATTGAAAGGAGTTATGCCGTTAAATATGCCGCCCCGCGTGTCGACCAGACGGCACGGCGTGATGGCTACGAAAGTGAGACTGTCCGGAGACACGGCATTCACGGTTTGCGGTAGCTGGGAATCGAGCTTCGCGGCCGCTTCTTTCTCCGCGCGGCTGGCGTGCCAGTACCGAGGGGTTGACCAGTTTTTCAGTGGGATTGTCTCTTGCGCCATCTGCGCGTTCAATAGCAGGGGAAGAAAAGCTAGAAGAGATACGGCGCGACCTGGGAATTTCGAAAAGATCACTTGAATTGCTCTTTATGCTCGCGATCGGCACTTGTCGAGCTCAACCGCACCTGAATCGCCAGCTAAGTGGACCGTCGATCAGAATCTTCTCAGGTTTTTCGCGAGGGACATTCAGCGCTTTGTTCAGCTTGCGCGAAATGGTGGGCGGTCGCGGGCTCGAACCGCGGACCTCCTGCTTGTAAGGCAGGCGCTCTAACCAGCTGAGCTAACCGCCCTTTCAGTGAGTTGCGGGATTTTTCTCCCGTTCAGATTTGGTGACCTTAGCGGATTCCTTTGCCGGGACCTTTGGAAACTGCCGCGATTCTAGCGTATCCATGGCCTCCCGCCGGGTTTGCGCTCGTATGTGGGAATACCGCCTTAGCATAACCGTACTCACGTGTCCCATCATATCAAGCATGGTTCCTTCCGGCACACCGGCCTCAGCCATCTTGGTGAAGAACGAGTGAGGGAGATCGCGCAGCCCGCAAGTCACCTTTGCCGTTTTCCTCACGGATGTCCAGGCGGTCTTGAGGGTTGTAGCTGGGCGCGTCGGATCGATGGGAGCGGGCCTGTTACTGCGTGGAAAGACATACCACTCGGGTTGCAAGGGACCTAACGTGGCCACATACCATGCCGCGTGTTGAGTGAGGACAGCCTTCAGGTTTGCGCTCATGGGAATTCGGCGTCCCTTGCCCGCGTCTCCCAGGACAGCCGCCTCTTCATCCGGCGTGATAGCGCGGCCGACGTCATGATTCTCGGGATCCTCTTGGCACGTGGCCAGAGGGCCTCCCACGAGTAACCAATTGCGGACGCTAGAACCTGGATCTCCAGGTTGACCGTACGTCCAGAGCGATGATGGCCCCGCGTGTCTTCGGCTAAACGCCTTTCATGTACTCGATAACACGTGATGCTGTGATATCCGACAACATCAGCCCGTCAAGTATGCGGCGAATGTGAACGGAACGCTCGGTAACCAACGCGAGCGATTCCTTCCGATGGTTGGTGGAGTATGCTTTGGCATAATCTCGCAACACGTCGGTCACCCTGCGAACGCGTTGCTCGGATGATTCGGAAGGAAGACCATTGATGGCGCGCTCCAGTTCCTTATGCCGCTTCTCTTCGGCTTCCGTGGCTATGGTCTTCCTCGTAGACTTGCTCGACTCTTGAATATGGCGACCGGCGAAGGTAAAGTGAAACCACCAGACGCGCTGTTCCTTCACTTCACCGGTCTTGCGATCGCGGTACTTAGGACGATATACAGACATTGGCTCACCTTGCAGTCGGGCTCGACGTAGATTTTGCGGGCCACGCTCGGAATGAAACGACGGCAGCGCTTGTCCAACAGGATGTTGGCATGCAGGCCAAGAAATTCGATGGTACTTCGTCGTGAGGTTCAACACACCTCGCGTGCTGGAGTTTTCACAAATGCGATAAAGTGTTCTTCCACTAGTGCACAAGACAATGCGAGAGCCGCCTCAGCGCCGCGTCCCAGCGTTTGGATCTGTCTGGATTGTGCGAGACGAGGGTTTTGCTCACGCCGCCCCCCCTGTCTTTAGGTGCTGACTCGGATGGTGCGCGGTGCTTTCGCTAGAAGCACACTTTGCCAGGCGTATCAGTACTGGCCGAGTTAGGGACCAATGGCGTTGCAAGACGGCCGGGACGCACTGATTCGCTTAGCCAGTGCCCGCCCAAAAACCCGAATTCATGATCGCGTCATTGCAGGCTGGAGCAAAGAAGAATTGTGTGCGTAAACGCTACACGGTCGCTCACTGAAGAGGACGTTCGGACCACAGACGCGGTCGCCGGACGATTGGTAGTTATCGAACGGTAACATCGTAATCCTGTCCTTCCCATCGATTGCTGTTTCGCCAAAAGAAAGTGAAGCGGATGCAGACGTCTTTCGATGAGGACACTATCGCAGGCAAGTCGACGAAGTCGATTTCTAGAGCATTGCCGGTCGATTCGGTATCGTTCTGGGATTTCCAACCGTCGCTCGACCAGCGAAGACGGAACGGCTCAGTGCCGTGGACACGCAGGATGGAACCCTTTCGCATAAATCGCACATGCCGGTCCGGCTTCCAGACTTCTACCAGCTTGCGATTCTTGCGATCGCCGATATAGCGCTCGCGTACTTCGGGGATTGCGTCATAAACCTTGCCATCGGAAACGGAGCGAAGCAGCTTGACGTACTCGGCGTGCGCCCACATGAGCGGCATGGCCGAACCGGTCGGCTTGCCTAGAGACAGGAATGCCTTCGGCTTGTCCGCCTCATCCCAAACCTGTTCCGGCAACAGGCCAGTGGGAGAGGCAAGCTGCTCCATCGCCCGGAGGTAACACTCAACGCTGCGGCCGGCAGCCAGTTCGTAGTGACCACGCTCGCCGGTGAGCAGCGGCCACGCCCGCCCGACTCCCACGCTGGTAAAAGGGCCGCCACCTTCCTGCTGCCCGTAACCGTCGTGATTGTAGCGATGCCAGACAGGACCGGCCTTGGTTTGGACTTTCAGCACCGCATCCATCACCTTGACGCTATCGACAATGATGGGGTCGTTCGCGGAACGGATACCGTAGCGCACCAGTTCGAGAAACCCGCCATCCACAACGTCTTTCGCTGGGAATCCGCTTTGTTGACCGTAAGGAATGTTCTTGATTTGAAGCGTCCGCGATTCCGGATTTTCGGCAGGGTTCGCGTCTCCCACTTGCTCGGGCAGGATGCGAATGTAATACCGTTTGATTCCCGGGTGAAGCGACCCTTCGTTGGTTACGGTCCACTCCTCGATGTGTGATTCCAGGAAATCCGCATATTCTTCGGTAAACACGGCCGATGCTTCATCGCCTCTTTCGCGGAAAAGCAACGCCGCACAAATCAGCGCGGCGATGTTCGAAGCAAGCGTGGAGGGTGAATAACCGCTCGCTTCCTCCCAGCGCTCCTGCTGCGTGACGGGGCCATTGCGGATCAAGTAAGCAGCGCCCTTCCGCACGAGGGTGTCCGGATTAAATTCTCCCAGTGCCTTCTCGCCAAGCAGACGCCACGCCAGCATGATGGGAAAGGCCACTTCATCTAATTGAATGCCTGTCCAATACGCCTCACCGTTGACCCAGAAGTTTTGCGCAAAGCCGCCATCCTCGTGCTGTGAGACGGCAAGGAAAATCAACGCGCGCAGAGGGGTGGCTGTGTCGCCGGCAGCCAGGAGTGCAGTCACACTGTTTACCATGTCGCGCGTCCATACCAGGTGATATCCGCCCTGATCCTGATCACCTTTGGCTTCTCCCCAAGGAATGGCGAGGGAGGCGATCAGGGCCCCGGGATACGATTTATCCTCGTGCGCCAGCAGCAAGCTAACACTGCTCTTGAAAAGGTGGCCTTTGTCAAACGACGACTTCTCAAGCGGCCGACAGTGGACACCCACGCCTTCCCATTGTTCTTTGTAACGGGCGAGATGTACATCGAAAGGAACGCCCAGAGACTGAAGTAGATTAGTGATCGCACGATGTTCCGTTGATCCGAATGCAGTTGCAAGCGTAAACTCCCGGGTCTTACTGAGATCAAGTTCGCCGGTGAGCGCAATATTGCCGTTCGCGGCATGATCGAATTCATAATCCATCTGGAAATTCTCATGCAGGTCGGTCCAACCATCGCTCTTTCCGACATAGCCACAGGAGGTTCGGGAAAAAGGGACCGTGGCGGTGATCGCAAGCCACACCCCTTGCTTGCAGGCCATGAGTATCCGCCGGCCGTTCGCAGTGGTGACGTAGCCTGTGTTGCCGTATCCACCTACCTGGAGGTGCGGGGCGCAAAGCGCGAACAACTTCAGGGTGGTGAGAAACTTCTCGTCTGGTCCGGTCAGCCGAGTGCGCTGAAGAACGCAGGGCAAATGCGGATCTGTGATCACTTCTTTGCTGATCGAATAACGTCCATCCGCGTCCGAATTCGTGCACTGAAAGCCTAAAGTATGACCGGAAATTCTTTCCACCGTAGTCTTCAGATCCCGTTTCTCTTCGTGAAAGAAGCTCTTCCCATCCGTGACCAGGTATTGAAGATCGCGTAGCTGTGGACGGTCGACCGTGGGGAAATATACTTCGGTGACGATGCCGCCAAACAGAGTGAACCATATCCGGCTCGACGCCGCGTAGGCTGTCCCCACGCCATTTTTATTGCCATGAGTCCAACGGGGTTCGATGCCCGGCGCTCCGAAAGCGTCTTTGTCGCCGTGTTGCTGCATTGCTCAAATCCTCCTCGGATCATTAACCGGAGAACGAAGTGGAAGGGAGTCCTCGCACATCGCAATCGATAGCGAAGAGGCTTCCAGAAAGGGGCGCCGCTGCCAACTGGTCCACCGTCATGGTTTTGCGCGCACTTGTCACGTACAGGGTTTTCAGATCTGGACCACCAAACGTGCAGTCCGTCGCCCGGGGCACGGGAAGCTGAACGATTCGCTCCAGCTTGCCCTGGGGATCGTATCGACGAATTTGTCCCAGGCCCACCACGTTGCTCCAAACAAAGCCCTCGGCATCCACCGTCAAGCCATCCGGAAAACCGCCGCTGTTGCTGTCCAGCGTGACGAATGGCAGCCGGTTCGAAATGGCGCCCGCCACCGGATCGAAATCAAAAACAAGAATCGTGTAACGAAAGCTTTCTGTGAAATACATCTTCAGTCCGTCCGGACTCCAGCCGCTGCCATTCGAGCAGATGACATTCTCCTGGCTGCGGGTAACGGTTTTGTCGGAGTCCAGCCTGTATAGCTTGCCTGCTGGAGCGGACCAATTTACCGCATCCATCGTTCCGGCCCAAAAGCGGCCTTGCGGGTCGCAATTTCCATCATTGAAACGATTGTTTGGCAGATCGGGTTCCACCCCTGCGAGCCGGTCCAGCTTCCGTGTGGCCGTGTCAAACGTGGCGAACTGTTTCCTGAGCGTTAAAACCAAGCCGCCCGCGGCCCGCAGGGCAATGCAAGTAACGATCTCAGGCAGATTAAACGTCTGGTTAATGCCGCTGGCGGGATGGAACCGATGGATCTGTCTGCTCTGGATATCGACCCAGTAGACACTTTGATCGTCCGGATGCCAGACGGGAGATTCTCCAACGATGGCCTCCCATGGGAGCACGCATCGGATACTTTCGCCAGAGATGGTTCGTACGTTCATGTGGTTTGCTCGCGATAGAGAAGAAGATTCGTTCAATGCAGTCTTTCGAGCAAATGGTCGCCTACGCGAAGCGCGTTCGCGATGATGGTCAACGAAGGATTGACGGCGCCGCTGGACGCAAAAAACGAGCCGTCCACGACATAAAGGTTGTCGACGTCGTGGGTGCGGCAATTTGTGTCCAAAACCGATTGTTTTGGATCGGTGCCGAAGCGGCAGGTTCCGTTTTGATGGCCCACTCCTTCTAAAGGAATCCGCTGCTTGAAATAGGAGTGCAGGTGGAACCAGTGATCGGCATGGCCGGCCTGCTTCAAAACGTCGATCCACTTGTCTCGCAGGCGTTCGAAGGACTCCACGTTGTTTGGCGTGTAATCCAGGCGAACTTTACCGTTAACGATCTGTACCCGATTGTTCGGATCCGGCAGATCTTCCGTCGTCAGCCACCATGGTACGGCGTGAGTTGTCATTAGGTCCAAAACGAAGGTAGGCGTCAGTGGTGGCGCGTCCGCCTTCATCATTTCATGGTGAAAGGAGCCGATCGGCTGGATGTTTCCCATCGGATAGGGATAATCTCTGTCGCCGAAGTAAAAGTCATTCAGGGTGAAAGTCTTCATGTAGGAAGACCGGTTCGGCTCTTGGCTGATCGCGAGGATGGCGTCCGCCTGGTGGAACATGAAGTGGCGCCCCACCATATCGGAGCTGTTGGCGAGACCGTTGGGATGTTTGTCATTGGCGCTCAGAAGCAGCAGAGCCGCGGAGTTTATTGCCCCGCAACAAACAGCTATGATGTCGCCAGAAAATGTGGTCTTCTTCCCCGAGTCATCTAACTCCGCTTCTACAGCATCGACCGAAGTTCCCGTCGCATTCGTCAGCAAGCGCGTCACCTTCGCCTGCGTGACCAGGGTGACGTTCGGCAGGTGCATGATCTGGCGGATGCAGTTGATGTCGGCGTCCGATTTTGCATGCACCAGGCATGGATAGCCGTCACAAGTGTCACAGCGGATGCATTTGCTTTCCACCCGATCTGCTTCGTTTAACTTCAACCCGAGGGGGCACGGAAAAGGACGCAGTCCCATGCCCTCGAGATCGTTTTGAATCTCCTGCATGCGCGGCTCGTTCGAGATCGGCGGGTAGGGATATTCTGCGCTGCGCCGCGGTTCTGTCGGATCGATCCCCTGCTTTCCGTGCACGCAAAATAGCTTTTCGGCCATTGTGTAGTACGGCGCGAAGACGTCGTACTTCACGGGCCACGCCGGTGATATGCCGCCTTTGTGATGAAGCACGCCAAAATCTTCTTCCCGCAAGCGGAACAGAGCGGCGCCATATACCTTAGTGTTGCCGCCCACCCAGTAGCCGGTACCGGGATGCAGATCGTGCCCTTCTTTGTCCGTCCAGACGTCTTTTGTGTGATAGCGATTTTCGAGGAACACGTCAGCGGTATTCCAGTTCGGTTTTTCCTGCGGCAGAAACGGACCGCGCTCGAGAATGAGCACACGCTTACCAGCATTGGCCAGGTGATATGCGAGCGTTCCACCGCCAGCTCCTGTACCGACGATGACGATGTCGTAGCGTTCACTGGATGGCATTCTTCCTCGATATGGCGGGCGTGCCGAGACCGGGTGAGATCGGATCGCGGCTAAAGACCAAGTCGATTTCATGGTACCGAACCGATTGGCAAGACACGATACCGATCTCATCCGCCACGCCAGACTGGACAGGAAGTAGTTCGCATTCTCGTGGGATGATGCAGTATCCTGGCGGTCGAGGCCGCACTTAACACTTGGGACAGATTCGCATCCTGCTCGCTGACGATCACACCATTATTCGGTCGGGCTTGCGACTGCTGCTGGAGCAACAGCCCGACTTCAAAGTTGTAGCGGAGGCTGGCGATGGACGGGAAGCGGTGGAGCTAGTCTCCAAGCAACATCCCGACGTTGCCGTTCTCGATATCGGCATGCCACAACTCAACGGGATCGAGGCTACCCAGCAGATCGCCGATAAGACGCCGGAGACCCAAGTAGTGATTCTCAGCATGCACTCGGATGAAGGCTACGTCCTCAGAGCCCTGAAAGCCGGGGCGCGCGCATACATTCTGAAGAACTCGGCGGAGGCGGATCTGATTCGAGCAGTGCGAACGGTTGCCGACGGAAAGTCTTTCTTCAGCCCGGTGATCAGTAAGATGCTGCTGGAAGATTATGTTCGCCAAATACGCGAGAAGCAGGTGGAAGATCGCTACGATCTTCTGACTTCACGAGAACGCGAAATCCTGCAGCTTCTTGCGGAAGGCAGAACCAACAAGGAAGTTGCCAACCTCCTGCAGTTGAGCGTCCACACCGTGGATGCGCATCGCGGCAACATACTCCAAAAGCTGAACCTGCACGGGGTACCTGAGATGATTCTCTACGCCGTGAGGAAAGGCATCATTCAATAGCGACTGTCGCCGCGATGGGCAAGGTGACTTTCAGCAGGGTACCTTTTCCGGGCGCGGATTGAACTTCGAACTGTCCGCCGAGTTGTCGGACCCGCTCCTCCATGCCCAGCATTCCGAGCCCTCTTGTCTTTGTGGGATCGAATCCGGATCCATCGTCTTCCACGCTCAGAAACAATGAGCCCTCGCCTTGGCGCACGGTGACTACGGCGGTTTTCGCCCCGGAGTGACGGAACACATTTTCAAGCGCCTCCTGCACCAACCGATAAATACCAGTACGCATTTCGTCAGGCAGTGAATCCGAAACATCTTCGGCTGTCACCGCGATCTTGACCCCGCTGCGGCGGGAAACTTCTCGCGCCTGCCATTCCAGGGCCGGCATCAGGCCCAAATCGTCCAGCATGGACGGGCGAAGCAGGAGGGCGATATCTCGGATCGAATTGACGCTCGAATCGGCGAACTTTCGAATGTTATCCAGGTATCGCAGACTCACCGCATCATCCGCTTGGATCCGTTTTGCCAGATTGGCGGCGTCCACAAGCAGAGCGTTCAAGGTTTGCCCCACTTGATCGTGAAGTTCCCTCGAAATAGTGCGACGCTCCATTTCCTGCGCATCCACCAGCCTTGCCGAAAGTTGCTCCAGTGCTCCGCGCGCCTTGAGAACTTCCTGGTAGCGGCCGCTGTTCTGCCGCTCAATGCGGATGATGTAGAGCAAACACCCGGCGGCAAGCAAAAGCGCGGTTCCCAACGCCAGGTTGAGCGCCCTACTGAGCCCGGCGCCCAGGTGCTCGAATTCGCTTTGAATCTGGACTTCAGTCGAAGCGGCCTGTTTAGTGTCGATGCCTTGCAACTGGGTAGTGATCTCAACGATGGAGGTCCTCAGCGGAAGAATCTCGTCATGGTAGAAGGATGCGCTGCGGACTGTTCCGGACGGCGAACTCATGGCGCGGCTGATGTACTGCCAATGCTGGTTCAGCAAATCTTCCAGCCGCTTTACTTGAACCTGCTCATCCAGGGTGCTGGACCGATAGTTCGCCAGATCGGACGATGAGCGCGACCACGCATCACGGATTTCGGCAAGGTCGGCTTGCGAACTTTGTTGGTCCGAATCCAAGAGATAGTCTCCCAGGTAGGTGTGCGTGAGCAAGATGGAGGTCCGGATGGCCGCGAGATGATTACTGCGCTCCAGCGCCGCGTCTCGGAGCAGTTTGTTTTCGATTCGCATCGCTTCCAGCAAATGCACCGCGTCGATGGTGGCGAGCAGGAAGACCACGGCCATACCGCCAAAGCCGATCATAAGAGCCAAACGCAGACCCCGAGCGGCACGATCCGCCCCAGCCGAAGTGGTTTGTGTGGTCTTCGCGAAAGACAAGATCTGCACCTCGGCCCTAGTCTATCGAAGCGGTTATCCCTGATATGCAGGCTTGTTTCTAACCGGCGTTGGGGACTCAATCTACCCAACGGAGGCTATGGGAAGTAAAACGCTTCACGCTTACGCTGGAACAGGAGGTAGTAGACATGAAATTCGAGTTCCTGAGAGGCCGCCGGTGGATTGCGGCGGTTTCCGTAGCGACAGCAGTTGCCGTAACTGGTTTCTATGGGTTACGGGCAGCAGAATTGGGGAAATTGCCCTTTGAGAATCCGGCGCCGACCATTCGCACGGTCTCGCGCTCCGAGGCCGCTGCTGGGCGCGGGTACTCGGCCATGCTAAAGCGCGTCCTGCCAGCCGTGGTCAATATTTCATCCTCGAAAGTTGTGAAGCAAACGGCACAGGAAATGCCGGAGGGCGTGGATCCCTTCTTCCGCCAGTTTTTCGGAAACAACTTCGGGCAAAAGTTCAACGTTCCACAAGATCGCAGAGAGAAAGCGCTCGGATCGGGCGTCATCATCAGCCCGGAAGGCTACATTCTGACGAACAATCACGTGGTGGAAGGCGCCACCGAAGTTACCGTGACGCTGCATGACAAACGAGAGATGAAGGCCCGCGTAGTGGGTACGGATCCGCGTACCGACATCGCAGTCCTCAAGATCGATGGGGCGAACTTTCCAGTGCTGACGCTGGCCGACTCCAGCAAGGTTGAGATCGGCGACGTCGTACTGGCTATTGGCGATCCGTTCGGCGTGGGCCAGACGGTTACCTCGGGCATCGTGAGCGCCACTGGCCGAGGCGGGCTCGGAATCGAACAGCTCGAAGACTTTATTCAGACGGACGCTCCGATCAACCCGGGCAACTCCGGCGGTGCGCTGGTGGATGACGAAGGCCATTTAATTGGCATCAATACGGCCATTCTCTCTGGCAACTCGGGCGGTAACCAGGGGATCGGATTCGCGGTTCCAGTCAACATGGCACGCCATGACTTGGACGAGATTCTGGCCCACGGCAAAGTCGAGCATGGATATCTTGGCATACTTCCGCAGGATGTGACGCCGGCATTGGCCAAGGCCTTCAGCTCGAACGAAACGAACGGAGCGCTGGTTGGAGAGATTACCCCGAACAGCCCAGCCGCCCACAGCAGCCTGAAACAGGGCGACATCATCGTTGCGGTGAACGGACAACCCATCGCCGACGCGAATCAATTACGCTCGAGGATCGGACTGATGGATCCGAACGCGACTGTCACGCTCAAGGTGATGCGTGACGGCAAACAGCAAGAAGTGGCGGTCACGCTGGGCGAGTTCCCCGCGAAGGAGGAACGTGCCAGTGTCAATAATTCAGATTCGAACCAGAGTCTCCAGGGGGTTAACGTCGAGAACCTTACGCCGGAAGCCGCTCAGGAATTGAAGATTCCGGCCTCGACCAAAGGTGTGGTGGTGGATCAAGTGAGCCCCGCCAGCCGCGCCGCTGAAGCTGGCTTGCAGCCAGGCGACGTGATCCAGCAGGTGAATCATCAGCCTGTAACCAGTGTGAAGGAGTATGACCAAGCGGTTGGCTCCTCAACGAAGGACCAGCCTGTCCTCTTACTGGTGGCCCGCCAGGGCAGCACGATGTTCCTAGCAGTGTAGTGTAGTTTCTGCTGGGATTAACGGCCGGCTGTGAGCTCTTCCTCCGAGGGCTCCGGCCGGCCGGACCCTTTGTAGGACATGGGACCACGGGATCATTTGAGGAACTCGCACCAATCCACCTTGGTCGACCCCAGGTCTCGGCAGGCCGGCCTATGTGCTTCAAGCGACGCCGCACCCCGGCTACCATGCCCAAGGTAAGTACGGCAGCATGTTTCCGAAGGTCGCGCATAAGCTTTGGGCAGAAGGGGGACGCTGCGATCGATGACTCCACGATCCGGTGGACGTCCGGTACGCTGGAGGATTCTGAGCTTTGACCGGCGGGGCGTCACCCTGATCGAAAAGTAAGGCGAAAGCGGCGAAGGTGATAATGACGTTTCGATGCTCGCTGATCCACTGGGTCATGGCAGGTCCACCATCCAGATGCTAGTGCCTCGTAGGGATCTCAACTGGCAGCTTTGAGCGCGTTGTCCTTCGACTCGATGCAGTTGAGCAGATCCTTCCAGGATGCGACGAACGACGCGGCGCCTTCGCGCTGAAGATCGGCGGCGAGTTTCTCATCGTCAACGCCGGCATTGCCAAACGTGGCGATCACACTTTCGGCGTCGCCTCCATCTTCCGGAAGTACACCACCCAGCGTGCCGTGATCCGCGAACGCCAGCAGTGTCTTCTCGGGAATCGTATTGATGGTGTCCGGTGCAGCCAGCGCCTTGATGTAAAGAACATCGGAGGCCTTGGGATCTTTGGTGCCCGTGCTGGCCCAAAGGAGACGCTGCGGCGGAGCGCCGGAACTGGCAGCTTTCTTCCAGCGTGGAGAAGCGAGCAGATCGCGGTACGCCTTGTAGGTTCGTTTCGCGATGGCAATGCCCAGACGATCCTGAAGTTCTTTGGGAA
>Ga0302324_100023909_pt1 | contig 11799 bp, 14 predicted proteins | sample Palsa_T0_1_FD_201949 | JGI IMG/M metagenome (GOLD analysis project Ga0302324, IMG submission 201949) | Peat permafrost microbial communities from Stordalen Mire near Abisko, Sweden - Palsa_T0_1 | ecosystem: Environmental > Terrestrial > Soil > Palsa > Peat permafrost | place: Sweden: Abisko... | reverse complement strand
CAGTTCCACCAAGCGGGCTGGCGCTTGCCCTCGGCGAAATCGCCGCCGGTCAACGGCCCCTCGCGCTCGATGCGCTTCAAGACCTCTTCGATGAAGTCGGCCCGCTCGCGCCCGAAGCGCGCCATGCCCGGCCAGAGATTCACGCCGGCCCGCGCCTGCTCCATGCGCCAGCGGAACAGCGGTTGGGAGTCGATCGGCAGCAGCGAAGCCTCGTGGCCCCAGTATTCGAACAGGGACGGCCGCTTGCCCCAGGCCTCGGCTTCGAGGGCTTCGCGTGGGTACGGTCCCAGGCGCGCAAAGCCGGGCAGGTAGTGCGTGCGGGTGAGGACGTTCACGGAGTCGATCTGGATGACGCCGAGATCGGCGGCCAGGCGCCTCAAATGCCGCGCGCCCGGTTCGGCGTGCCGCCGCGGCCGCGCCAGCCCCTGCGCATGAAGGGCGATGCGCCGGGCTTGCCGCGCTGTGAGGGAAAGACTCATGCCGCGACGCTAGCCGAAGTTCCTGGATTGTTCCAGTTCTCCTCCCCCCCGTAGGCAGGGCAATTGCATATGGAGTTGGTCGGTGTCCCCGCCACTAATTCCTCTACCGTCATGGCCGGGCGTCAGTCCCGGCCACCCATGGACACCCGTCTTGGTGTGACCGCGCACCGCGGTCACGGCGCGACGGCGCGGCCTCATCGTGGCCATGCCCGGCATGGCCACCCGACCTCCGGTGCGCTTGGGTCGCCGGGACTGGCGCCCGGCGATGACGGTAGCGGGAGGGGATCAAATGCGATCACCCCGCCCCGAAAGGAGGGGAGAGAAACGCCGCCTCACCCGTGCGCGGCGAAGCGGCGGAAGTCGGCCAGGAGGCCGTCCCAGGCGGCCGCCATGTCGGGCGTCCAGGCCTCGCCGGCGGTGTCGCGCAAGGTCTCGGCGACCACCTCGAAGAACAACGGGAAGACGTCTGGCGGCACGCCATAGCCGTCGTGAGTGACCACCTCGTTGCGGATCATGCCGGCGGCGTAGGCGTCGTCGCCGATGTAGTCGAGCACCATCTCGAACACCCGCGCCAGCATCTCGCCGCGCACCGCGCCGGTGGTGTCACGCACGAACTGCGCCTCCATCTCCGGATGGAGGTTGAAGAGGCGGGCGTAGACCGCCGGGGCGAGATCGCCGCCGCGCTCAGCGGCGACCTCCAGGCTGCGCTCGATGGTCTCGGCGTCCGGTTTCACGCGTGGTCCAGCACGGGCTTGGCCTGGTAAGGCGCCTCCAGCGCGGCCACCTCCTCATCCGTGAGCTTCACCTGCAACGCGGCGACGGCGTCAGCGATGTGGTGAGACTTCGAGGCGCCGATGATCGGGGCGGTGATCGCCGCCTTCGAGAGCACCCAGGCCAGCGCCACCTGCATGTTGGGCAGGCCGCGGGCCGTGGCGACTCCCGTCAGAGCCTCGACCACGGCATGGTCGGCGTCACGGTAGTAGAGGCGCGGCGCGAACTCATCCGTCCGCGCTCGCTCGGTGTTGCCCTCCTTGGGCGCGGCGCGGCCGCCGGCCAGAAACCCGCGCGCCAGCGGCGACCAGGGGATGACGCCGATCCCCATCTCGCGGCAGAGCGGCAGCATCTCGCGCTCCTCCTCGCGATAGACGAGGTTGTACTGCGGCTGCATGGAGGCGAACGGGGCCCAGCCGCGCGCCTTGGCGACGCTGAGCATGTTCATGAACTGCCACGCGTACATCGAGCTCGCGCCGACGTAGCGGGCCTTGCCGGCCCGCACGACGTCGTTCAGCGCCTCCAAAGTCTCCTCGATCGGGGTGTCCGGGTCGAAGCGGTGGATCTGGTAGAGGTCGACATAGTCCACGCCGAGCCGCGACAGGCTGCGGTCGATGGAGTCCAGAATGTGCTTGCGCGAGAGGCCGCGGTCGTTGGGGCCGGACCCCATCGGGCTGAACACCTTGGTGGCGATGACCACCTCGTGGCGCTTGGCGTATTCCTTGAGCGCCTTGCCGGTCACCCGTTCGCTCTCGCCGAGCGAGTACATGTCGGCGGTATCGAAGAAGTTGATGCCGGCCTCGATCGCCGCCTTGAAGAAGGGCAGGGACTGCGCCTCGTCCAGAACCCAGGGGCGCCACTTCGGCGACCCGTAGGTCATGCAGCCCAGGCACAGCCTGGAGACCTTGAGGCCCGTCGATCCCAGCCGGACGTAATCCATTCCTGCTCTCCTCACGCGTTTCCTTGCCGCGTCTGACTTCGCGCCGCGTCGCTCGGCAATCAAGCCAGGACTTCTTCAACCCTCGCCCCACGAAGTGGGGAGAGGGCAGGGTGAGGGGTGCTTCCGCGAGCAGCGGCCTCTCCGCAGAGATCCCCCACAACCCGGCCCTCTACCCCGCGAGCGGAGGCGAGGGAGACGGATGGATGCTAGGCAGCCGTCCGCGGCAGCTCCAGGAACTCTGCGATCCGCGCCGCCGCCGCATCGGGGTCGAGCGCGCCGGTGTCGACAGTGATCTCGGCCGGCAGGGGCGGGAAGGCGCTCGATCCAAGAGCGCGTAGTTCGCGAGCCAACGCCAGGGAGTTCAGCTTGCCCCAGCGGGCGCGCGAGGGCGCCTCGATGCGGCCTTCGCGGACTGCCTCGTCGCAGACCAGCGCCACGAACCTCACGCGCCCATCATGGCGTTCGACTGTCGCAATCGCATCGGCCGGAAAGCTCTCCGGCACACTCGCCTCCGGCGCGAAGGTGAAGATCAGCGAGCGGCCGGCCTCGGCGGCGGCGTCGAACATCGCCAGCCACCACTCATGCCGCAGACGCACGAACTGCGGGCTGCCGAACCGGAATACCGACAGCGCCGCGTCGACCACCAGGTGGTTATGGAAGAGCGGCAGACCGCTCCGCGCCGCGAGCGCCTGGCCAACCGTCAGCTTGCCGACGGCGCCCGGGCCGTGGAGGAAGATCAGCTGCACGGACCGAACTACCGCTCGAGCCGCCCATCGGACAGCGCGCTCTTCTCGAAGGCGAACAACACCTCGGGATCTGGCCGCTCGATGCCGTGCCTGACGTTCTTGGGCGCCAGCGCGTGGAGCATGAAGCGGATGACGTTGAGCCTGGCCGGCTTCTTGTGGTTGGCGCGCACGCAGGTCCACGGCGCGTGGGTCGTATTGGTGGCCAGCAACATCTCGTCCCGGGCCTTGGAATAGTCATTCCACTTGGTCTGGGCGACGCGGTCGAGGTCGCTGATCTTCAGGTGTTTGAGCGGATCGGTCTCGCGGGCGTCGAGCCGCGCCGCTTGCTCGTCCTTGGAGATGTCGAGCCAGATCTTCAGCACCCGGACACCGGCGTGCTCCAGCATCCGCTCCATGTGCGGCGCCTCGCGCAGGAAGAGCCTGTGCTCCTCGGGCGTGCAGAAGCCCATCACCGGCTCGACGCCGGCCCGGTTGTACCAGGAGCGGTTGAAGAGCACGAATTCGCCGCAGGCTGGAAGATGGCGCACATAGCGCTGGAAGTACCACTCCGAGCGGTCGCGCTCCGAAGGCTTTGGCAGGGAGACGACGCGGGTGTTGCGGGGCGCGAGGTGGGCGGTGATGCGGGCGATCGTGCCGTCCTTGCCCGCCCCGTCGCGGCCCTCGAAGATCACCAGGGCCTTGTCGCCGGTCTCGACCGCCCATTGCTGGTAGCGCACCAGACCGATCTGGAGCCGGCGCAGTTCCTTCTTGTAGGAATGGTCCTCGGCCATGTCGCTCCTCTGGAGACTCGTCCTTGATCCGTCTCTTTGTCGACGGTGACCTTCGCGAAGGCGATGAACTCGCGATCGGTTCCGATCAGACCCATTACCTCGCAAACGTCATGCGGCTCAAAGCTGGCGACGAACTGCTGCTCTTCAACGGCCGCGACGGCGAGTGGCGCGCCCGCCTCGCCGGCCTTGCCAAGCGCGGGGCGAAACTGGCGCTCGTCGGCCAGGAGCGCCCCCAGATCCTGCCGCCCGACCTCGATCTCATCATAGCGGTGGTCAAGCGCGCCCGGCTGGAGACCATCGCCGAGAAGGCCGCCGAGCTCGGCGCCCGCCGCCTGCTGCCGGTGACCACGTCGCGCACCAACGCCGGCCGGGCCAACATCGGTCGCCTCGCCGCCATCGCCCAGGAAGGCGCCGAACAGACCGGCCGGCTCGATGTCCCGCAGATCCTGCCGGAGGCGAAGCTGGCGGACGTCCTTGCCGCCTGGCCGCCCGATCGCCGCCTGATGTTCTGTGACGAGGCCGGCGACGCCAGGCCGGCGCTGGAAGCCCTGGCGGGCCAGGCGGCGGGGCCGTGGGCGATCCTGATCGGCCCCGAAGGCGGCTTCAGTCCCGACGAGCGCGCGGCGGCGCGCGCCGTTCCGGGCGCCGTTCCGGTCAGTCTCGGCCCGCGCATCCTGCGCGCCGACAGCGCCGCCATCGCCGCCTTGACGCTATGGCAGGCGAGCCTTGGAGATTGGCGATGAAGTACTCGGTGACCATCGACGTCCCGTGTCTGGGCGAAGGTCTGAAGTTCTGTCGCGACGCCCCGGGCCTTGTCGAAGTCGCTCGGCCGATCCCGACCTACGCCATTCTCGCCTGCGGCGACGCCCAGGTAGTGTCTCAGTTCGCGAAATCATAGGCGTTGGCAAGCATGGCGCTGGATCGGGCGCGGGCCTATCTTTGGGGCATGAAATCGACACTCGTAATGCTGGGCACTGTTGCTGTGGTGGTCATTCTGATCGCAAGTGCGGTGCTCGTGTGGACCGACCACCGTTATCGCCTCTACTTGATCGGTGTGGCGCTCGCCGGTGGCGCGACCCTCGCCTACGCAGGTTGGCGTTGGAAGCGGAATGCCAAAGGGTCCTAGAGGCGAGAAGCGCAGCGCTTAGCGCCGGCGCGAAATGCGAGCAGAGGTTTGCCGGCGGCGAGCGGCCGCCGGTCGCGTTCTGTAGAGGCCCGTTGGGCAACGGCGTCTGCATCGTGGGGTCGAAGCCGGACGCCTAGGTCCGGCAGAGCCGTTCGTCAGTGGCCGATCAGGTGTAGCGCAACGGCCTTCCAGGCCGGGCTGTGCAGCAGCGTCCGCGCCGTGAGCTGCAGCGCAACCATCCAGGTGGCTCCAACGATATAGACCGGATGCAGCCGGCGGCGGGTGGCGAGATCATAGACCCCCAGGGCCAGGACCAGCAGGTCGCTGCCGAGATAGAGCCCGGCCATCTCGCCCCAGAAACCATCGCCGAGAGGCGTGGCGACGAGCGGATTCAGGAATCGGGCGAACCCCGCATCGCTGATGTAGATGAGGCCGAGCAGCATCAGCCGCTTGTGCGCCGAGGGCGTCCCGCGCAGCAGCAGGCCGGTGCCGGTCAGGCCGGCGAAGGCCAGGATGTCGGTGAGCTGGACCGCCAGGAATTCCGGCGTATGGCCGGTCGCGGCGTAGCGGGCCGCGTCCACGGTCACGGCCGTCGCGGGCCCCACCACCAACATCAGCCCCGCCCACGCCGCGCCTGCCATGCCCAGCCGGCGGTGAAGGTCGGGCCGCCCGCCCCGGATCAGCGCCACCTGGGTCGTGAACAGCACGAGAAAGCTGACGAAGACCACGGCGTGAAGGTGAACGATGAGCGGATAATCCAACCCATGCTTGCGCACGTGATCGAAACTGTCCGTCCCGAACCCCGACAGTACGGCGACCCAGACCATCAGGGTCAGCAGCAGGAACGCGTTGCGATCCGAGTCCGGCTTGGCCGGAATGCCGCCGATGGCGATCGATGTCATGCAAAGGCCCCCGCCTTCCCTCAAAGGCTAAGCCAGATCGGCTGCGCCACCAAGGCCTGCCGGGCGGTCATTGTTTCGATGACCCAGCCATTGCCGACAGCAGGCGCGCTCATCCATGGTGCGCCCCCCACCCGGGAGGATCCTCGATGAGATTTGTCGCCGCGCTCGCGTTTCTGACTCTGACCGCCGGCGCAGCCTCGGCGGCCGACGTCCCATCCTATGTCGCGGTCGCCATCGCCGACCCCTCACGGCCCAAGGACGACGTCTCGCACGACGTTCTGCGTGATCCGGCCGAGACGCTTGTCTTTGCTGGCGTGACGCCCGGCATGAAGGTCGCCGAACTCGCCCCCGAAGGCGGCTACTACACCCGCCTCCTGATCGACGTCGTCGGTCCCACCGGGGCGGTCTGGAGCGTCGAGAACGCCGGCTGGAAGGACGACGTCGCCGCCGATCAGAAGGTGGGGGGCGAACTCAAACGAGCCAACCTGACGCTCGACGCCGAGACTTGGGGTCAGCTCACGCTGCCGGGCCGCGCGGACATGGTCTGGACCACCCAGAACTATCACGACCTGCACATCGAGAAGTACGGCCATGTGGACATGGCGGCCTTCAACCGGGCGGTGTTCGCCGCCCTGAAACCCGGCGGCGTCTACTTCATCCTCGATCACGCGGCCAAGCCGGGAACGACGGCGGACGAGATCGCCCAGCTTCACCGCATCCCCAAGGCGCAGGTGATCGCCGAGGTCGAGGCGGCCGGTTTCAAGCTGGCCGGCGAGGGCAATTTCCTGGATCGGCCCGCAGACGATCTCGCCAAGCCGGTCTTCGATCCGGCCATCCGCGGCCGCACCAGCCAGTTCGCGCTCAAGTTCGTGCGGCCGTAAATCACGCCAACCCACCGGAGGAGGAAGCATGAAGGACCTGGCCGGCAAGACGGCTTTCATCACCGGCGCGGCGTCAGGCATCGGGTTGGGGGTGGCGACCCGCCTGGCCCAGGCCGGCGTCAAGGTGATGATGTGCGACATCGAACGCGAGGCGCTCGACAAGGTCGTGGCCGATCTGAAGCGCACCAACGCCGATGTCGACGCCGTGGTGGCCGACGTCTCGCTCAAGGCCGAGCTGCAGGCGGCGGCGGAAGCCACCCTGGCGCGCTACGGCGAGGTCCACATCGTCCACAACAATGCCGGCGTCACCGGCGGCGGCGGCTACGGCGCCTGGACCGACCCCGCCTGGAGCTGGACGATCGGCGTCAATCTGATGGCGGTGATCTGGGGCGTCGAGATCTTCGGCCCCCTGATCGAGCGTCATGGCGAGGGCGGCCATATCGTCAACACCGCCTCGATCGCCGGGCTGATCTCCGGCAGTGGCAACCCCTACAACGTCACCAAGTATGGCGTCGTGGCGCTGTCGGAGGGTCTTCGCGTCGAGCTGGCCCCGCGGGGCGTCGGCGTTTCGGTGCTGTGCCCGGGCTTCATCCGGACCCAGATCATCGACTCGGTTCGCAACCTGCCCGAGCGGTTCGCGGGCGCCGTACCCACGGCGAGCGGGCCGTCCGAGGGGGCGATCGCCACCTGGCTGGGCGATGTTCGCGACCGCGTCGCGAGCGGCATCGATCCGCTCTACGTCGGCGAGCTGGTTCGCGAGGGCATCGAGGAAGACTGGCCGTACATCTTCACCGACAACGAGTTCGAGCCGTTCATCGAGATGCGCTTCAACATGATCAAGGCGGGGTTCGATCGGATCCGTGACCGCACGCCGGCGCACTAGGGCGCGCACTCAAGGGGCAGGCGGGTACGTGCGGAACGTCTGACCCCCTTACTGCGTCATCCCGGCCAAGGCGCGCAGCGCCGCGAGCCGGGACCCAGGGGCCACTGGCAGGGTGCGAGCCGCCCCTGGGTCCCGGGTCTCAGCCCGGCGGGCGCCGGACTTCGCCCGGGATGACGCACTTGTTTGGTGGTTGAGCCCCACCGCCGGTCGGCTTTCGCCACGTTGACGCTTTGGCAAGTGATTCTCGGGGATTGCCGGGCTGCTTGAGCTTTGCCGCCCGGGCGCCTACTTGCGCTTCAGGCGGGAAGGCTAGCCGCAACTGGGGGTCTTGATGGCCGGGACGATTACTGACGACCGCCCGCTGGCGTTCGCCGACCTGGCCGGCTGGTTCGCCAAGGGGTCAAAGGACCCGGCAGCGTTCCGCGTCGGGGCCGAGCACGAGAAGTTCGTCTTCCGCCGCGGGACCAATGCGCCGGTTCCCTATGACGGTCCCGATGGCATCCGCGCCCTGATGGAAGGCCTGATGCGCTTCGGCTGGTCGCCGACCACCGAGCATAACGACGCCGGTGGCGAGACGCTGATCGGCCTGTCGCGCGGAGCGGCCAACGTTAGCCTTGAGCCCGGCGGCCAGTTCGAACTCTCCGGCGCCCCGCTTGCCTCCATGCACGAGATCTGCGCCGAGACCAGCAAGCACCTGGAAGAGGTCAAGGCCGTGGCCGCCGACCTCAACCTGGGCTTCCTCGGCCTCGGCTTTTCGCCCGTCTGGCGGCGCGACGACGTCCCGCGCATGCCCAAGGGCCGCTACAAGATCATGCGCGACTACATGCCCAAGGTCGGCACGCTCGGCCTCGACATGATGTTCCGCACCTGCACGGTGCAGGCCAACCTCGACTTCGCGAGCGAGGCCGACATGGTCGCCAAGTTCCGCGTCAGTCTGGCCCTGCAGCCGATCGCCACGGCGATCTTCGCCAATTCGCCATTCACCGAAGGCAAGCCCAACGGCTTCCTGTCGGCCCGCGCCAATGTCTGGACCGACGTCGACGGCGATCGCACCGGTCTGCTCGACTTCGTCTTCGAGGACGGCTTCGGCTTTGAGACATACGCCCGCTATGCTCTTGATGTACCGATGTATTTCGTCAAGCGCGAGGGCCGCTACATCGACGTGGCCGGTCGCTCGTTCCGCGATTTCATGGACGGGAAGCTTCCCGAGCTGCCTGGCGAGAAGCCGACCATCGCCGATTGGGTCGACCACGCCAGCACCATCTTTCCGGAGGTGCGATTGAAGCAGTACCTGGAGATGCGCGGGGCCGACGCCGGCTCCTGGAGCCGGCTCTGCGCCCTGCCGGCATTGTGGGCCGGCGTGCTGTATGACCCTGCGGCCCAGGCCGCTGCCTGGGATCTGTGCAAGGATTGGACCCGCGAGGAGCGCGCTCGCCTGCGCGAAGACGTCGCCCGCGTCGGGTTGAAGGCCGAGATCGCCGGCCGCACCGCCCAGGACGTCGCCAAAGACATGTTGGCTCTGGCCCACGAGGGCCTGAAACGCCGCGACCGCCTGTCGGCCGGCATGGTCAATGAGACGGTCTATCTCTCCGAGATCGAGGACATCGCCGAGAGCGGCGTCACAGCTGCGGAGCGCCTGCTGGCCCTTTACCACGGCCCCTGGGCGGGCGACGTCAGCCACGTCTTCGAGGAATGCGCTTATTGATTGCGTTATGCAATTTTCCCTTGAAGGTTCGATAGCGCAAGTCTACAATATGCAACTTTCACTGGATGTGAGGGTCGCATGGGCGCTTTCAACCGCGTGCGCTTCGAGGCGCTCGCTAAGGGCGTGGCGGGCGGGGCGAGCATTCGAGCCGCGGGAATCGCCGCTGGCTGGGGCCGCAACACCCGCACCTACTATCGCTACGCCGAACGGCCGGACTTCCCCGACGCGGTCGAGCGCTGGAAGCTGGAACTCAGGCGTGGCGGCTCCAGCGATCTCGGCCCGGTGATCAGCGACCTGATGGAGGGCGCGCAGAAGGCCATCGCCCTCGGCTCCGGGGCCGGGATGGCGGCCGCCTGCAAGATGCTGACCGAAGCCGGGCGCCTCAAGCAGCTCCTGGCCAATGCCGAGCGCGAGGCGGCTGAGGACGATGGGCCGCCCGACTGGGCGGCGCCGGATTGAGTGCGCGCCGCTCAGGCGCTCGCCGCTTCCTGCACCTCGACGATATTGGAATAGAAGGCGAGCCGATCGCGCAGCGCCTCCATGCCCGGGTGCGGCGTCTCGTAAGACCAGACGGCGTTCTCGGCGGTCGTCCCGCCGGCCTCGAGGCTGAAGTAGGAGGCGTGGCCCTTGTAGGGACAATAGGTGTCGTGGTCGGTCCGCTTCAGCAGGCCCATCTCGACGTCAGCGCGTGGGAAATAGGCGACGGCGTGGTAACCGCCTTCCTTGACCCAGATCACGTGGTCGCTGGCGGCGATCACCTGGCCGCCGAACCGCGCTTCCGCGCGCGCCTGCCCCTCGGTAAGGGTGATGGGATGGTCAGGTCCGGGATGCTTGACGACGTCCATGCGCGTGCTCCGCGTGGAGTAAGGGAAGAGCATAACACGGGACGGCGGCATCTCCGGCGCCCTTCCAGCACACAACGCGTCATGGCCGGGCTTGTCCCGGCCACCCATGATCACGGTCACCATCGGCGTTCATAGGTCCCCGGCACGAGGCCGGGGATGACGCGTTGATCGACCCGTGACCACGAGCGCCCCCCGCCTTGTGAAAGCGCTGACCGCGTGATCATCTCCGCCCGCCGAAACAACCTGCTGAGCGCGGCCCCTTGAACATCGTCATCGCCCTCGGGGTCGTCATCACGCTTGTCACCGGCATCCCGGTGATGCTGCAGATCGCCAGGGGCCACCCGCGCGGTCTGTTCATTCTGTTCTTCGCCGAGATGTGGGAGCGGTTCTCCTACTACGGCATGCGCGGCCTGTTGGTTTACTTCCTCACCCAGCACTTCCTGTTCGACGACTCCACGGCTGCGAGCACCACCGGCTCCTACCTGACGCTGGTCTACGCCGTGCCGCTGGTCGGCGGGGTGGTCGCCGACCGCTGGCTGGGCGCGCGCAAGGCGGTTGCGCTGGGCGCCCTCCTGTTGGTGGCTGGCCACTCCACCATGGCCATCGAGGGGCCGCCCGCCCAGCAGGTGCTCACCTGGCACGGCGCCACCTACGGCTTCGAGACCCACGGCCAGGGCGAAGGCCGGGTGGCGAAAATCCGCGTCGCCGGCCAGGCCTACGACTTCGACGAGGACGCCTCGGGCGCCTTCCTGATCAAGGGTCTTCCGGCCGGCGCGCCGCTGCCGGCGGCCCTGCCGAAGGGCTCGTATCAGCTCGCGGTGACCGGCCGCGACCAGAGGTTCGTCGACGTCCTCTACCTCGCCCTGGCGCTGATCATCATGGGCGTCGGGTTCCTGAAGTCGAACATCTCGGCCATCGTCGGCAAGCTCTACGTCGAGCGTGATCCCAGGCGCGATCCGGGCTTCACGCTCTACTACTTCGGGATCAATCTCGGGGCGTTCTGGGCCGCCATCCTGTGCGGCTACCTGGGTGAGAACTATGGCTGGTCGTGGGGCTTTGGCGCGGCCGGGGTCGGCATGGCGGCCGGCTGGCTCACCTTCCAGCTTGGCCGTTCCTGGCTGGACGGCAAGGGCGAACCGCCCGATCCGGTGAAGCTCGCTCGGCCAATCGCCGGTCCGCTCAATCTCGAATGGCTGACCTATCTGGGCGCGGTCGGCGGCGTCGCCGTCATCTGGCTGCTCGTGCAGCACGGCCAGATCGTCGGCTGGTCGCTGCTCGCAGGCTGGGTCCTCGGCCTCGGCTACATCATCTGGCTGATGGTCACCCAGCTCGACAAGGTGCAGCGCGAGCGGATCTTCCTCGCCTTCGTGCTGATGGTCGGCTGCATCGTCTTCTTCACCCTGTTCGAACAGGCGGCGACCTCGCTGAGTCTGTTCGCCGAGCGCAACACGCGCCTGGCGCTCATCGACGCGCCGCACGTCATGAACCTGCTCGGCCAGCGCGTCTTCTTCGGCGACCGGGCCATGTGGCAGGCGGCGGGCGCGCCGGCCGGTGCGTTCTGGATCGACATGAGTTTCAATGCCGCCCAGACCCAGACGTTCAACGCCGCCTTCATCCTCCTCTTCGCGCCAGCCTTCGCCGCGCTGTGGGCCTTCCTCGGCCGCCGCGGCCGCGACCCCAATCCGATGATCAAGTTCGGGGTCGGGGGCGCCCAGGGCGGGCTCGGGTGGCTGGTGAAATGCTGGGTGGCC
>Ga0302324_100023905_pt1 | contig 11800 bp, 8 predicted proteins | sample Palsa_T0_1_FD_201949 | JGI IMG/M metagenome (GOLD analysis project Ga0302324, IMG submission 201949) | Peat permafrost microbial communities from Stordalen Mire near Abisko, Sweden - Palsa_T0_1 | ecosystem: Environmental > Terrestrial > Soil > Palsa > Peat permafrost | place: Sweden: Abisko... | reverse complement strand
ATCCGTGCCCTGCGGGAGAAAGTGGCGCCCGGCGGCCTGCTGCACTACGGACAAGGGAAATGGTACCCCGGCGAACCTTTGCCGCGGTGGGCGCTCAGTTGTTGTTGGCGGGTGGACGGTGCGCCGGTTTGGGAAAACGGCGATCTGATCGCGCGAGAGGATCAGGATTGCGGCTTCGGCGTGGAGGACGCTCGTAAGTTCATCGAAGCACTCGCGCGCCGCCTGGAAGCGAGCGTCGAAAACGTACTTCCGGCTTACAACGGTGAAATTGAGCGGGAACCTGCCGGATATGTTTTGCCGCTTCGCCGCCGTCAGCCGGCGGGCCAGTTATGCTGGTCGAGCCAGTTGTGGTTTGACCGGCCCGAGCGGTTGCTGCTGTCGCCGGGCGATTCGCCCATCGGCTATCGTATCTCCACGGAGTCGATGCCCTGGGTGGCACCGGATGAGATCTTTACGAGTACGAGGCTGCGCCGTTCGCGGACCGCGTCAAGCTGCCGGCATGCCCCAACCGCCGTATGGATCTCTTCCAGAGAAACCCTGTGTCCGATACTTTGCCCGCTTTATCGAGCACGCCGGAAACCGCGGCGGAACTGATCCGGCCGGCGCTCTGCGTGCAGGCGCGGGAAGGCCGCCTGCATGTATTTCTGCCGTACGCATCGAATATCGCGGACTATCTGTACCTGGCCGCCGCCGTCGAGGATACGTGCCAGTATCGAAACCAGCCGGTGTGGCTTGAGGGTTACGCTCCGCCTTCCGATCCGCGGATGCGATCCTTCAGCCTCACACCCGATCCCGGCGTTCTGGAAGTAAACCTGCCGCCCGCCAGCCATTGGGAAGAACTGGAACGGATCAACACGGTGCTCTTCGAGGAAGCGCGCCAGAATCGGCTGACCGCCGAGAAATTTGCCTACGACGGCAGCCATCTCGCCACGGGCGGCGGCAGCCATATCGTCGTTGGCGGAGCCACCGTTGCGGACAGCCCTTTCCTGCGCCGTCCCGATCTGCTGCGCAGCATGCTGACGTTCTGGCAGAACCATCCCTCGCTCTCGTATTTGTTTTCCGGGATGTATGTGGGCCCGACCAGCCAGTCTCCGCGAGTCGACGAGGCCCGCATGGATGCTTTGTATGAGCTGGAAATCGCTTTTGGTAACTTGCCCGCCGACGGCTGCACCCCGATCATCATGGATGGATTGTTCCGCAACCTGCTGGTCGATGTGACCGGAAACTCGCATCGCGCCGAGTTCTGCGTCGACAAGCTTTATCCACCCGAAGGTCTCGGATTGCGGCTGGGGTTGCTCGAATTGCGCGCCTTTGAAATGGCTCCCCATGTCAGAATGGGTTTGATTGAGATGCTGCTGATCCGCGCGCTGGTATGCATGTTCTGGAAGCATCCCTTCGAGGGCGGCTTGATCCGTTGGGGCACAGCGCTGCACGATCGGTTTATGCTTCCGCACTTCGTGAAGAGCGATTTTTCCGAAGTGCTCGCGTGCTTACGCGGCTCAGGCTACGACTTCGAGGAGAAGTGGTTTGCCGCGCATATGGAATTTCGTTTTCCAAAAATCGGGTCGATGGTTGCGGAGGGAGTGGAATTAGAGTTGCGCGAAGCGCTGGAGCCGTGGAACGTGCTTGCGGAAGAGACAACTTCCGGCCGAACCGCTCGCACTGTGGACTCGTCCTTCGAGCGAATTCAGGTGAAGTTGTCCGGAGCGACGAGGGAATCACGCTACGTGGTTGCGTGCAACGGTCGAAGAGTGTCACTCTATCCTGTAGAAGGTTCCTTCCGTGAGGTGGGAGAATCTGTCGCCGGCTTGCGCTACCGTGCCCGCCAATTGGCGGCTGTGTTACATCCGACCATTCCCGTGCATGCGCCCTTGATCTTCGAAGTGATCGACCGCTGGAATGAGCGCTCCATTGCCCGCTGCGTCTACCATGTGGCATCGCCCGACGGTCGCGCCTACACCGGCCGGCCGGGGAACGCCGCGGAAGCCGCGGAGCGACGCCGGCAGCGCTTTCAAATATCCCACCCTGCGTCCGGGCGGATCGTGGCGCCACCCGAGGAGATCAATCCTGTCTTTCCCATGACTCTGGACCTGCGCTTGCCGCCCCCAGGCAATCGGACTCGGGTCGAGAAGCAGGCCCCTGCCCCATGATGGTGGATTTATATCAACCTCCGCTGCGCAATGGCGACGCCTATGACGAGTTATCGGCCGACGGAGTAACGCCCCGGCCGCACTGGGCGCACCTGGTCGAGTCGCTGCGGGTGATCGGCCCCGAGGAGTTGGAACGGCGCTGGGCCCGCGCCGAACGCCGCATCCGCGAGAATGGCATCACCTACAACATTTATGGCGATCCGCTGGGGGCCAGCCGGCCCTGGAAGATCGACGTAGTCCCGCTGCTCATTCCGGCGGAGGAGTGGCGCTACATTGAGGCGGGCATCATGCAGCGGGCCCGGTTGCTGAATATGCTCCTCGAAGATCTCTACGGCGCGCAGAAGTTGGTGGCGCACGGCCACTTCCCTGCCGCGCTGCTCTATGCCAACCCGGCATTCCTGCGGCCGCTGGTGGGCGTGCGCGTACCCGCACACAGTTATCTCCACATGCTGGCGGTCGATCTGGCCCGTTCGCCCGACGGCCAGTGGTGGGTGCTGGCCGACCGGACACAGGCGCCATCCGGCAGCGGCTATGCGCTGGAGAACCGCACCATCGTCGCCGATGTTTTGCCCGATCTTTTCCGCACCTCGAACGTATTGCGACTCGCACCATTCTTCCGCGCGCAACGCGAAGCGTTGACCAAGCTCGCCGGGTGCGACAATCCACGCATCGTATTGCTTACCCCCGGACCTCTCAACGAGACCTACTTCGAACACTCCTATATCGCGCGCTACCTGGGGTTCACTCTCGTCCGGGGCGCGGACCTGACTGTGCGCAACCGCCGCGTGCATCTCAAGACGGTCGACGGCCTGGAGAAGGTCGACGTAATTTTGCGCCGTGTCGACGACAGCTTTTGCGATCCCCTCGAACTCCGGAGCGATTCCCTGCTGGGCGTGCCCGGCCTGGTCGACGCGGTAGTCGCAGGAAATGTGAAGGTGGCAAACGCGCTGGGAAGCGGATTGATTGAAACGGCGGCAATCATGCCTTTTCTACCCGGCCTGTGCAAACAGCTGCTGGGCGAAAAGCTCCAGCTTCCCTCCGTCGCCACCTGGTGGTGCGGACAGACGTATGCCCTCGACTGGGTGCTCGATCATCTTGACTCGGTGGTGGTGAAGCCGGCGTTTCCCTCCCGCGGTCTGGAACCGGTGTTTGGGGCCGAGCTGGCGCACGCCGAAAAGGGCAAATTCGCCGAGCAACTCCGGGCCCGCCCCTACGAATATGTGGCGCAGGAGCAGGTCGCCTTGTCGACCGCGCCGGTTTGGGACAACGGAGGTCTCAACTCGCGCAGCGTGGTTCTGCGCACCTACGTGCTCAATACCGGCAGCGGATGGACGGCGATCCCGGGCGGACTGGTGCGGGTAGCTGAAGCGGAGGGCTCAGTCGTTTCCATGCAACGCGGCGGTCACAGCAAAGACGCATGGGTTCTATGGGATGGTCCCGTCGACACTTTCAGTATGCTGCGCCCGCGGCATGAGCCGGTGGAGTTGCGGCGGGTGCCGCGAGTTGTGCCCAGCAGCGTTGCAGACAACGCCTTCTGGCTGGGCCGCTATGTGGAACGCGCCGAAAACATCGCCCGCATCTTGCGCGCCATGATTCCGCGCGTGCGCCGCGCCGGGGAAGCGGAGATGGGCTGCCTGATCCGGCTGCACCGCTGCCTGGAGTCGCGTCACAGCAAGTTGCCCAAGGCCAAACATCGGCCGCCGACTACGGCGGAACTGGAACAGGAACTGACTGCGCTGTTCACAGACGCCAAGCGGCCCGACAGCCTGGCTTGTACTCTGGCCGAAGTATCCCGGATTGGCGGCACCATCCGCGAGCGCTTATCGGCCGACATGATGTTCCTGATTGGCCGCCTGCGCGATTCGGTGCAACGCGGGCATGACATGCCGTTTCTGGAGTATCCGGGACTGCTCACCGATGGTCTGGAACTGCTTTCCGCATTTTCCGGGATGGAGCGGGAGAACATCAACCGCGGCGTGGGCTGGTTGTTCATGACCATCGGCCGGCGGTTGGAACGCGCCATTTACCTGACCCGTCAACTACGCGAGATCACCCTGCCTTTGAACGAACAGGACTGGTCGCTGCTCGAATGCCTGCTTGAGGTTGCGGACAGCTCCATGACCTACCGCGCCCGCTACTACACAACCCTCCAGCCGCTGGCGGTACTGGATGTGCTCCTGGCCGACGAGACCAATCCCCGCTCTTTGGACTTTCAACTCAGTCACCTCGCGGATCTCTACCAAAAACTTCCCCGCTGCCTGCCCGTTGACTTGAAAGCCATGCGGCGCGCGCTCACGTTGTTGCGCAGTTTCGATTTACGAAAATTGAAGTACCCTGTACCGGGATCTGCGGTAAATGGCCCCGATGCCCTTGCCAGGCTGGCCAGTTTCCTCGGAGAAATGGAAGAACTGCTGCCATCCTGGTCGAACAACTTATCCAACCGATACTTCAGTCATGCCCGGACTCTGCCCATCACCATTGGCCAATGATCAAAAGAAATGATCTATCGAATCGTTCACCGGACTACCTACCGGTATAAATATCCCGTCTCGGTCGGAAGCCACGTGGCGTGCCTGAAGCCTCGCGCTCTGCCGCGCCAGCGCTTGGCGCACTGCGAGCTGCATATCCAGCCGCGTCCGGCAACGCGCACCGAGCGCTTGGATTTCTTTGGCAACCGTCTCTGTTTTTTCACGATTCAGGAGCCGCACCGCGAATTGGTCGTAGAAGCGCGGAGTAAAGTGACGATCGAGGGGAACGGGACGCCCAGCCCGCAGCTGGAGCTGCCCTGGGAGGAGGCAGTCAACTCCGTTTTCAACGACCTTAGCTCCGCGGGGCGCGACGCCTGTCAGTTTGAGTTTGAGTCGCCCCGCATTCGCATCCGGCCGGAGTTTGCCGACTACGCGCTGCAGTCGTTTACCCCCGGGCGGCCCATGCCCGAGGCGCTGCTCGACCTGACTGCACGCATCCACAAGGACTTTATTTTCGATTCAAGAGTGACCAACGTGCGCACGCCAACCGAAGAAGTTTTCAAGAAACGCAGGGGAGTGTGCCAGGATTTCGCCCACCTGCAGATCGCCTGCCTGCGCTCCTTGAATCTCGCGGCACGTTACGTCAGCGGATACCTTCGCACCTATCCGCCTCCCGGGAAGCCGCGACTGGTGGGCGCCGATGCGTCCCACGCCTGGGTGTCCGCCTATTGTCCCGGACTCGGCTGGCTCGACTTGGACCCTACCAACAACATCGTCCCCTCGAATGGCCACGTAACCCTGGCCTGGGGGCGGGACTACGGCGACGTGAGCCCCCTGCGCGGCTTAATTCTGGGTGGGGGGGCGCATAAGCTCAGAGTCGAAGTCGATATGGAACCGCTCGGCTAGAGTACTGCGATCAATCAGATCGACCTTTGTATTTCGAGTGGCGCGCTTCTTCTTCGCGCTCTTCGCGGAGTCCTTTGCGATCTTTGCGGTTAAAAGCTCCGCTTTCGGCTACCTCGCAGGCGAGATATAGCGCGTCGCCATTTTCGGCGTACTACACGAGTGCGTCGAGAAGCCTCCTCGCCAGCGCTCATGCGGCCGGAGGCACCCCCGGCACACTCTCCGCGATTTCATCCGTCCAGACTTTAAAGCTCTCCAGAGTATTCGGGCCAAAGATGGTGGCGATGGCCACATCGGTCGCGTCGCGGCCACGAGCGATCAGCACTCGCCCAATTCGGGGGACGTTGTTGCGCGGATCGAAGGTGTGCCAGGCGCCACCGAGATAGACCTCAATCCAGGCCGCAAAATCCATGACGCCATAAGGCGGCGGCGTCCCCATATCGCCAAGATACCCCGTGCAGTAGCGCGCCGGAATATTCATGCAGCGGCAGAGCGCGATCGCCAGGTGCGCAAAGTCGCGGCACACGCCCACCCGCTCATTGAACGCCTCCCAGGCCGTGCGCGTAGGCCGCGCCTGCTGATAATCGAACGCGATATGATTGTGCACAAAATCGCAGATCGCCTGTACCCGCGACCACCCTGGCGCGGTCTGGCCAAATCGCGACCAGGCCGCATCCGACAGCAGGTCGGTCTCACAGTAGCGGCTCCCCAGCAGAAAGACCAGCGTATCTTCCGGCAAGTCCTGCAAAGCGTGCTGTTGCGCGGAGGGCGTCACGACGTCGGGCTCCGCCGAGTCTCGAACCACGCCGGTGCTGCTCAGGCGAATCCTCCCCACGGGCGCCACGATGCGGGTACACCAGTTTCCAAAGCCGTCGCGGTAGGCGGTAATCGGCGTTTGCGGGTCAGTAGTCAGGCCATCCGGACGGACGAGATCCGCGGCGCGGGAGTAATGCACGTTGACCATGAGGATCATCGGCGTCTCTTGTGGACAGTTAAACACCAGCTCATAACCGACCTGAATCAACATGAAAGTCTCCTTCCCCGAACGGATTTCTGGACTTTCCCTCGCAACGGCGAACTGACCTGGCTGCTCTCGGCCTGTTCAGACCAGGAGCCAACACTCCTTCTGCGACCGTACCACAAAGTTACCGTTTTCGGCGCCGCATCTCACCCAAAACGGAGGTGATTGGATGCGGCATGCAGCGACCGCGGCGACGGAAAAATGGACGAGCTTTTTCCAGGAGCCGCATAAATAGAGTTTTCATCGCTCTTTTCGCGATGGAAGGTGGTGGAGTACGACGCCGAGGGAAATGTGCTGTGGTCGTTCCCGGCAGCTACACCCTGAGAGGTGACTCCGCTTGGCGAATGGGGACGGATCACGGATCGCCTGGGCGTGCCATCAATAACGCGCTGGGGAGACACGTGCGGAGATTTAGCCCCGTCCGGCGTGCCCGGCTATCGCTTCGCCAACCTGCAACAGGCCCGGCGGCTGCCCAATGGCGACATTCGTCGTAAGAACTAGTTGAAGGCGTGGAACATTGGAAACCCTGGATCTGACGCCGACGAAGCAGGTCGTGTGGGTATCGCATTCGTGGACTGCGCCCGCAGTCCTGGGCCCGGCCACAACCATTCAATCTTCTCGACGGGCCCGCGGTCCCTGAGACTCGCAGTTCGACGAGATTCGGTAGGAATCGCGCCGCGGCCGAAACCAGGCGCTGCCTCTTGCGCGTGGCGCCTGACCGTGTTTGCCGGATGAAACATACTCAGATGCGCCCAAGTACCACGAGAAGGATTACTACGAAGAGAACCAGACCCAGGCCTCCGGTCGGAGCGTAGCCCCACTCCCGGCTGTGCGACCAGCGTGGCAGCGCACCAAAAAGCGCTAAGACCAAAATCACGATCAATATAGTTCCAAGCATGTTGTGCTCCTTTTTCCTGAGGATCAGCTTCGGTTATAGGCGTTCTGCCGCTTTCTTAATGGTCAAAACTGCTCAGGGGCGAAAATGCGAAGACGCCTGTCAACTGCTGCGAAAAACGCGTGGCGAGACTGCACCGGATTGCATCTCCCGCCATGAAGGTCTTCCTTTCGACCACTGGTACGCCAAAAAAGTGCGTGCCCATGGGGATGGGCCCGCACTTACTGCTACACGTCGCAGTCAATTTATTTGCGGGGGCGCTCTTCGGCTTTAGGGGCTTCTTTCGCTGGACGGGGCGCAGGCTGCGCGTGAGCTGCGGTCTCCGTATGCGGCGCACTGTGGGATGCGGCTTCAGCGCGGGGTGCAGCGTGTTGACGAGGCGCGGGCTGCGCATGAGCCGCAGTCGGCTTACTGGACTCGGCGGGCCGCGCTTCCTTGGGCTTTGCGGCTTTGTTCTCGTTCGAGCGGGTTGCGGCGGCTTTATTCTCGGCAGCCTTGTTCTCGTTCGTGCGGGTTGCCGCGGCTTTATTCTCGGCAGCCTTGTTCTCGTTCGAGCGGGTTGCCGCGGCTTTATTCTCAGCGGCCTTGTTCTCACTCGTGCGGGTTGCCGCGGCTTTATTCTCGGCAGCCTTGTTCTCGTTTGTGCGGGTTGCCGCGGCTTTATTCTCGGCAGCCTTGTTCTCATTCGTGCGGGTTGCGGCGGCTTTGTTCTCGGCAGCCTTGTTCTCGTTCGTGCGGTTCGCAGCGGCTTTGTTCTCGGCAGCCTTGTTCTCAGGGGCCTTATAAGGCGCTCCCGCCTGTTTGGCTGCTACCACTCCCTTACCACTAAACTCCCCAGGCTTGGCAGTGGCCGCGATTGCAGGCCTGCCATGATTCACGGATGCCAGGAGTTCGTGGTTCTTGCCGGCTGCCTCCTGATGATCTGACTGGGCCGCCGTTGCCGGAGTGTGGCGTTCATGGGCCGCGCTCTCTTCCGCCGCGGTCGGCCGGGCACTGACTCCACCATTGCCTCCGTTGTAGCTGACATGGTTGAAGGTGGTGTTGTTGATCACGGTCTTGTTGTAAACGTTGTGGATGTTGTTGACGTTTACGTTATTCACCGAGCGGTTGTAGTTGAACGCTCCGTTTCTCCAGTATCCGCCTTGATAGCCGAGGCCGCCGTAGCCGAAGCCATAGTTGACCCCGCCGTAGAAACCGACATTCGCACCCCAGTAGCCGCCATTCCAGGCAAAGGCGTTTCCACCCCAACCCCAATAACCGGGCGTCCAGAGCAGGCCGGCCTCGGGAGCCATCACCCACGTACCGGGCACCCAGAAGTAGCCTTCTTCTCCATGAGCCCAATAGCCGGGCGTCCATAAATAGCCGTCAGCCGGGGCCATCGGCTGGGTATAGACGGGCAGCGCAGGCGGGGCGATCGTGATGCCGACGCCAAACTGCCCGAACGAGGCGGCGGGTACGGCCAGCAGCCAAAGCGCCAACGACAGAAAACGGGAGATACGCATGGAATCACCTTGCCAGATCATCCTTCGATTGCCCGGTGGGACTTTGCCGCTGCGGGCTGCGCGGAGTAAGAGGCGACGCGCGTTCGCGTCATACCACAAGCATCCCACGGGGCGCCGGCAAGGTCTGTGCACAACCGCTCACTTTTCGGGTGACCCGATAATCCTCGTGCGCGCCGCGTCGGCCCGACTACGGATGAGACTGTGCGCAACGTCTAAAGACCGGGCTGAATGTAGTTTTGCCCTCGTTCGACCACCGTGTTGTTCTTGTCGATGACGATCTTCCGCGCTCGGCCGAGGTCGGAAATCCGGATGTCCTTCAGTTGGATGTCAAGGTCTGCGGTGATGGCCTTGCTGCCGGTGAGACGGGCGATCTCCAGCAACATGGCTCTGCGCTGCTCTCCCAGTCCCGGCGCCCTGACGGCAACCACCTGCAAAGGGCCGCGCAGCTTGTTCACCACCAGCGTGGCAAGCGCCTCGCCATCAACATCCTCTGCGATGATGAGTAGCGGCTTGCCGCTCTTCGCGATCTGATCGAGCACCGGAACCAGATCCTTCTTAGCGCTGATTTTGTTTTCATGAATCAGAACGTAGACGTCTTCGAAGGCAACTTCCATGCGTTCGGGATCGGTGATGAAATGAGGCGAAAGATATCCGCAGTCGAATCGCATGCCGTCGGCATTCAGATTGTCGCCGGCCCCAGCTTCTTGTACGCCAGCCAGAACGCGGTCGTGGAACGTGGCAGGTTTTGCAGTCATTCGGCGCCACCTCGTTTTAGTCGTGCCTCCCCGTTCTATCGGAGGGTTGCGGTAAAAAGGCCGAACCCTTGTGGAGTCCGGCCCGACACTGAGGGTCACTTGCAGTTTGGTAACGCGGTCGTGAGGGTCCGAATGGTCGATGTTCCGGCCGCGAACCCATGACCTGCGTCTCGCGCCACTTACTTGAAAAGAGAATACCTGTTAACGGTTGCAGTAACTGTCCAGTTTTATACATTTCTAAGAATTCGCCTGAGTAAGACTGCAAGTATCGGTGGCGAGGCCGTGTGGCATGAGTCCGACTGATCGACCCGTTGCTCATCGAGTCCTGCTGGTGGATGACGATGATGCCGTTCGTGACATGATGACGGCGACTCTGGAACGCAAGGGGTTCGAGGTAGTGGCTGCCGCCACCGTGACCGACGCGTTGAAACGCATCGCCAGCGAGAGCTTCGATGTGCTCATCACGGACCTGCACATGCCGGACCCGGGGGATGGCTTTACCGTGGTCACCGCCATGCGCCACTCCCAGCCAGGTGCGCTTACGCTGCTGGTCAGCGGCTATCCCGACGTGCAGAGCGCCATGGCCGCCATCGTTCTGGAAGCGGACGAAATCCTGGTGAAGCCGTTCGAGGTGGGAACACTTGCCGATCTCGTCCGGAAAAAAACCCTGAACCGCAAGCCTGCCCGGCCGGAAAAGCAGAGAGTAAGCACGATACTGCGGCGCTGTATCGCCAGCGTGGTGGAAGACTGGTTGGCGCGGGCAAAACAGAGCCGGGAACTCAACCACGTTCTGCTTACAGATGACGAGCGAACCGGACATCTCCCCAAGCTGGTCGAAGACCTCATCGTCCGATTGGGCAAGCCCACCGCCATCACCAACGATAACGATGCTGTTTTTTCGGCCGCCGCCGTGGCCCACGGCCAGCTGCGCCATAAACAAGGCTATACTCCCGCGATGCTGGTGCACGAATCCCGAATTCTGCAGGTGACCCTCTTCGGCACGTTGCAAAACAATCTGAGTTTTCTGGATTTCAGCCTGCTCTTGCCCGATGTCATGACCATCGCGGACGAAGTAGACGCGCAGTTGACCCAGTCGATGGATAGCTACATGGACGCCTCGCGGCCGCCCGCGGCAGCGTAGCCATCACCACGGCCGCCGCGAGACCTGTGCGGGTAGATCTCATGCTTCCCGTTTCGCGGAGTACCGCGCTCGCACAAGTTTAGATCCGAGGAATGTCACGACGGTGTGCACTCTTGCTCAGACAACAGCCGCGCCTCAAGGTTAAATGTTGAGGACAAAACAATGAGGAGTTGACATGACAACCGCTGAACTCGAACTGCCGAAGGCAAAAACTACGACCCAAGAATCCAGCGCTACAACCATGAAAGCGCTGGTTTATCACGGTCCGGGCGCGCGCGCGTGGGAGGACAAACCGCGGCCCACGATCCAGGAACCGGGCGACGCCATCGTGCGGATCACAACCTCGACAATTTGCGGGACCGACCTGCACATTCTGAAGGGAGATCTGCCCGCCGTGACCGACGGCCGCATTCTGGGCCACGAAGGCATCGGCGTGATCGAGCATGTCGGGACGGGGGTCTCTGAGTTTCACGTTGGGGAAAAGGTCATCATCTCCTGCGTGACCGCCTGCCTGAAGTGCGACTTCTGCAGAAGAAACATGTATTCCCATTGTCGCCAGGGCGGGTGGATTTTGGGCTACACCCTCGACGGAACTCAGGCCGAGTATGTGCGCATTCCACACGCCGATGGAAGTCTCTACCGCTTCCCGGCGGGTGGAGACGAAGAAGCTCTGGTGATGCTCAGCGACATTTTGCCGACTGGCTTTGAGTGTGGCGTCCTGAACGGGCAGGTGAAGCCCGGAGACACCGTTGCCATCGTTGGCGCAGGGCCCGTGGGGCTGGCCGTTCTGCTGACGGCGCAATTTTATTCTCCGGCGGCAATCTTTATGATCGACCTCGACGAGAAGCGCCTCGCGGTCGCAAAGAAGTTCGGCGCGACCGCGCTGGTCAATAGCTCCGATGGACACGCTGCCCATCACGTGATGGAGCTTACGGAGGGTGCAGGGGTCGATGTGGCCATCGAGG
>Ga0302324_100023903_pt1 | contig 11800 bp, 10 predicted proteins | sample Palsa_T0_1_FD_201949 | JGI IMG/M metagenome (GOLD analysis project Ga0302324, IMG submission 201949) | Peat permafrost microbial communities from Stordalen Mire near Abisko, Sweden - Palsa_T0_1 | ecosystem: Environmental > Terrestrial > Soil > Palsa > Peat permafrost | place: Sweden: Abisko... | reverse complement strand
AGCGATGTCTGGAGCATGGAGGATGGCGGAAACAACACAGATTCGCTTCGCTCCTGCAGCCACAACTTCCTCAATATTTTCAAGATTGATTCCACCGATGGCGAACCAGGGAATGGTGACGTGGCTTGCGGCCCAGCGGACGTATTCGAGCGTGACCGGTTTTGCGCCAGGTTTGGTGCCGGTCGCATAAACGGGGCCGATGGCGATGTAGGCTGGGTTTGCCGCCAAGGCGCGCAAGGCTTGCTCTGGGGAATGCGTGCTAAGACCAATCAAAGGCGTGTGCTCTGTTTTTTTGGCATCGCTGTGATTTGAGATCTTTTGAATATTAGGGTCTCGCGGGAGCTCGCCCCTCCGGAAATTGTCGGAGTCAAAAAAATCCTCCTGGCCCAGATGACACAAATCTGCGCCGACTTCTTTGGCGATGTCGTAATGGTCGTTAATGACCAAACCGACATTGGCCTCGCGCAGGATTGGCGCAATGGATTCGGCCAGGCGGCGAATTTCGTCTGGGGCGGAATTTTTGGCGCGCAACTGGACTAAGTCCGAGCCGCCCTCGCAAAGTTGCCGGGCGATTTCTGTGGGATCGCGTCCGCGCAAGTAGCCTGTGTCAATAAAAGTGTAAAGTCGGCAATCCGCGAGAGGCTTCATGCTACCCGTTCGGAAGAGTTTTAACGCAAAGACGCGAAGACGCAAAGACGCTGCCAGCAACCGAACTGAACCTCGAGAAATTCGTCGGGTTTTCCATTGCGTCTTGGCACCTTTGCGCCTTTGCGTTGAATTCAGGCCGCACAGCCGCAGATGGTCACTCAATCAATTCCCGCCGCGCGCCGCCGAGGAGTTCTTCCAGGAAACTGGTTGAGTAAACTCCGCGGCGGAAATTCGGGTCCTGCAAAATCGCCTGCTCAAAAGCAATCGTTGTTTTGACGCCGGTGATCATGTATTCCGAGAGTGACCGGCTCATTTTATCCATGGCCTCGCGGCGGTCTTTGCCGTGGGTGATGAGCTTGCCGATCATCGAATCGTAATTCGGCGGGATGGTGTAGCCCGCATAAACGTGGCTGTCCACGCGGGTGCCGTGTCCGCCAGGTGCGTAATACATTTCGATGCGGCCAGGGCAGGGGCGAAAATCGTCGAAAGGGTCTTCGGCATTGATTCGGCATTCAATGGCGTGCCCGTTGACGCGAATATCGCTTTGGGACAGCCGCAAGGGCTCCCCCATGGCGATCGAAATTTGCAGTTTAATCAAATCGATGCCGGTCACTTCCTCCGTAATGGGATGTTCGACCTGGATGCGCTTGTTCACCTCCAGAAAATAGAAGTGGCCCTGATCATCCATCAGGAATTCGACTGTGCCGGCGTTGGTATAATGGGCGACTTCGCCAATACGCACCGCAGCTTTGCCCATTTTCTTGCGGATGTCTTTGAGTTTACCGTGAAGGAGCGGGGAGGGCGATTCTTCCACCAGCTTCTGATTGCGACGTTGGATGGAACAATCGCGCTCCGGCAAATAAATGAGATTGCCACGGCTGTCGCCGAGGATCTGAAATTCTATGTGATGTGAGTTCTCGATGAATTTCTCAATATAAACACCCGAATTGCCAAAGGACTTTTCCGCTTCGCTTCGCGCCGTATGGTAACCTTTGACCAGCGAAACGTCATTATGCGCCGCCCGCATGCCGCGACCTCCACCCCCGGCAATCGCTTTGATCATGATAGGATAACCGATGCGCTTGGCCACAACCAGGGCGTCCTGCTCATTTTGCACCGGGCCTTCGGACCCGGGCGGAATGGAAACTCCAGCTTTGCGAGCGAGCGCTCGGCTAGTGGCCTTGTCCTCCAACGCATTCATGGCCCGCGAACTCGGCCCAATGAAGCGGATATTGCAGCTTTCGCAAACGTCGGCGAAATGGGCGTTCTCCGAAAGAAAGCCGTAACCGGGATGAATGGCATCGACATCGGCGATTTCGGCCGCGCTGATAATGCGATCGATGCGTAAGTAGCTTTCGCTGCTGGCCGGTTTGCCAATGCAGATAGCCTCGTCGGCCATTTGGACATGCATGGAATTGGCGTCGGCCTCCGAATAAACCGCGACCGTGCGGACGTTTAACTCCTTGCAGGCGCGTATGATGCGCACGGCAATCTCGCCTCGATTGGCTACCAGAATTTTCTCGAACATGTCCTAAAAGATCAACTGTCAGGTTGGCCGGATGCGAAATAAAGGCTGGCCAAATTCGACGGGTTTGGCGTTTTCAACCAGAATATGAGTAACCACGCCTTTGACCTCGGCCTTGATCTCGTTCATCACCTTCATGGCTTCAATCAGGCAAACGACCGTGTCAGGGGTCACTTCCGTCCCGATTTCCACGTAGTCGGCTGCGTCCGGGGATGGTGCGCGGTAGAAAGTGCCGATCATGGGCGATTTGATCTCGGAAAGGGTGGGGGCTGGGACTGCCGGAGTCGGTGCTGCTCCACTTGTTAGCGAACCGGCAACAGGCGGCAACGGCAATGGATAAGTAGAGGTAGGGGCCTCTTCGACGACCGGTAAGACCGGCCCTGTCACGCCTCGCTTAAGTTTGATTTTAAAGTCTTGCCTCTCCAACTCGAACTCGGATAGGCCATTTTTCCGCATCAGGTCAATGATGCTCTTAATGTCCTTTAAATCCACGATGCCTCCGTCACGGGGGCGTTTATACTACCATTGTGGTCGTTCCAGATGCTCATAGATCAAAAAAGCAGAAGTCGAGTTGACTCTGCTTCTAAACCATTCTGTTTTTAGACTCGCGACAATCTAAAGACACATAATCGTAACGTCAAGCGCAAAAATACTGCGCCAAGTCAAGAAAAGTCGAATAAGTGAACCTTTTCGCACAAAATATGCCATAATGAGCCTCAGTTATCGTTAACTTTTTTTGTCAATAACCAGCCAAAAAGATAAAACATAGGCAACGCCAATGCCGGGTCATAAAGATGATACTCTGTCAAGCTGTGCAAGCAAATTCCAAATGCGCCAATGAATATGGCAAAATCAAGCCAATCTATCTGGTTTTTTTGGATTCGATAACGATACAGATGAAATAATAGCGCAAATATCATGGCGCAATAGGTTATGAACCCAAAAACGCCCGAATCAGAAGCTTGTTCGAGATAATCGTTGTGGGTTAGCTTCACCGGTTCGTCGCCGGGACGCTTCATTTGCCCATAGGGAATCTGGAAAGTTCCAGGTCCAGTTCCCATGACCGGGTGAAGTTTGGTAACCATCAGAGCCACTCGCCAATACGCGAAGCGCGCTCCAACGCTGTTTCGTTCCTTCTGAAAGAATCCGGCGTATTTGACCGCGAAGCCGGCTAGTCCTGCAACCAAGACCCCATAGACCAGCCATTGCCGCCATCGCAGCGGCAAAGGTGAGTGCCCCAACGCGATCAAGCCCAGGATGAGTGCCACCAGCCAGCCGGCTTTGGAGCCTGACCAATAGAGGCAGCTCAAGCCACATCCCCCAAGAATCAAGACGAACAGAATCCTGATTTGAACTCGGACTTTTTGGGTTAGGCGCCACAGGAAGACCAAAGTCAACGGCAGCAAGAGTATGATTCCACCGGCCAAACCATTAGGATAGCCGGCGAAAGTGCCGAAAATGCGATTACTGGCGATTCTCTTCAAATAATCAGGATTCGTCAGCATTTGCGGATCGACATTGAATAATTGTGGAGACTCCTTGAGAAGTTTGCGGGTGGCTTCGAGTCCTCCGAAATGTTGCTCCAATCCGGTTCGCATCGCCCAGCACAGCGCCAAGCCCATGCCGGCCCAAATTGGCCACGGATTCGACATTCCGCGCCGGGCGAAAAAGCCAAGATAGAAAAGGCCGAGGCACACGGCAAAGTGGGCGATGGTCAACTTTGACAACGGAAGGCTAACGGTTTGGGTGGTGGAAACCAGTTCCCAGCCGAACCATATCAGCGGCAGAAATATAACCCAAGGCAACTTTGTGCTGTTTATTTCCAGCGCCCACAAACCGGCCAAGCCGACTGGCAAAAACAGCCAAACTTCCCAATGCGGAGGCCATAAATCATTGAAAGCGGAGCTTGAGCTCTGAGGAACGTCAATGATGTGGTTCATCACCACCGGACTGCTGAGTTTAATAATCGCCAGGAAAAAAAACAGGCCGGCCACGAACGCGAAGATCGGCAAACCTGGTTTTGAAACTGTCGGAGCGGGTGGTTGTTTTGCAGGCATAACCTACATGAGAACGCTATAACCGCAGTCTAAGAAATCCAACCTCCAAAGCCAGCGCCTCTTGGATATTGGTGTGAAGTTGGCGCTGCAGGCGATCCAGTTCCTCCAGGTTGGAACGCGCCTCTGTCGCAGAAATCCGCCCGGCAATGGCCTGAGCGTCCGCGGCCAAATCGGGAAAGGACAGCAATTCCTTGCCCGACTCCAGACTTTGCAACCACACATCTCGCAGCCACCATTGCAGCAATCCGATCAAATCGGTCCGTTGCCGGCGGTATTCCGCCTCCGTCGCAGCCGTCAGTTCGTCCTCTAATTTCTCTCGCATATCCGATTCCAAATGATCGTATCGTTCGAGCGGCGATTGCGCGCCCAGCGCTTTTTCGATTTCCTCGCGTTGCAGGGCCAGTTTTTTCATAATCAGCCCCAACAAACGGTAGCGTGCCAGCAAGCCTCCTGTTCCTGCTGCGGCCATGCCGGAAAAGGAACTGAGCCAGGCCGCCTGGCTGGCTTCGAACTTGTGGCCGCCCTCGGAAAAAGATAGGCGCAGACACCGGGAGACGATGGTTTCCAGCAGCCTTTGTGGTTCGGTGGTCAGAAGGATCAAAAGCGATTTGGGCGGCGGTTCTTCCAGCGTTTTCAAGAAAGCGTTCGCCGCCTGCGCATTGAGTCGATCCGCAGCGACAATGATGCCGACTTTGAAAGGCGCTATGGTGGGTTTCAGGTTCACAGTTTGCATTAACTCCCGCATCACATCGATCGTAATCACTCTGGATTTGGACTCGGGACGAATCCACGAAACATCAGGGTGATTATATTGGTCAATGCGGTGACAATTGTCGCAATGGTCGCACGCATCGAGCGGCGATCCCGTGGGCGAACGACGTGTTGGGGAGAGGCAATTGACCGTTTTCGCTAAAGTCCGCGACACATCTTCCAATTCTTTCAACGAACCGCCGGAAAACAAATAGGCGTGCGCCAGACGATCCCGCTCCAAGCTGCGTTGCAGCAACTGAACGACTCTGGCTTGCTCTGGAAAATCTGAAAACATCGCTTATTTCATGATTGAGGAGAATCGGAATTTGCCCTCATTCGGTCTTCTGCGCCAGATCCTTGACTGCCAGAGGAATGCTCGATAAAGGTCGGTCGTCCAACGACAAGTCCACTGAGTAAAGCCCGGCCTTGGAAAAAGTCAATTGGAGGATATTCACCACCACATTGCGCGAAATGAACGTAGCGTCCGACGGGAAATCCACATCGACCGGAACTTGTATGGCGTTCATAATCGGTTGGCCGTCCTCATCCACGAAATTCAGATTCAAAAGATGCGATCCCTCCTCGCCGCGGTCGAAGTAGATTCGGATAGCGACGGAACACTGGGGATGCTGTTGCGGCAATTGCGGCGCGTAAATGGTGTCGAATGTTCCCAGAAGGTTCAGCTTGCCATTATAATCTGTTGCCGCATCGCACAACACTGCCACCTGAATCGTCATATTATGAAATGCAGTGTAAGTACAGAGGCAAAATAAGCTAGTCCGTATTAACAAGGACTCCGTTGGATAAGCCAAGGGCGGACGGCCCAACTTACTTTCCATCAATCATCGAAGCCGTGACGGGCCCGGTATGATGCACAGCCGCAGCCCATGCTTCCTGCGGCTTGCCTTGAAAGGTGATGGCGATCAAATCGGCCAGGCCTTGCTCAAATATTCCGCCGACTCGTCTTTCCCACCCGAGCGCGCGAGCTCCGTGGCGCGTGGCCATGCGCACAACCGTTTCAGGCGAAACTTCGGGATGCCTGGCGGCGAAGGTTTGCATTTCCGTAAACATGTTTAACTCGGGTTTGACGCGCCGCACCACCATCATGCTGGCCAAGCTGTCCGTGCCCAAACAGACATTGACGCCCGCGGCGTGAAGCTTTTGGAAAGGAAAGGGCTCATGTCCAAAATAAGCGTGGCTTTGCGGGCAATGCACCACGCTGGAGCCGGATTCCGCCAAGGCTTTGATATCTTCGTCGTTGAGGTAATTGGCGTGAATAGCCAGGAAACTTTTCCCCAACAAACCGTAGCGGCGCGCCTGCTGCACAGGCGTCCGACCCGTGCAATCAGACATGTCGCGCTGGCGTTTAAGCCAGTCAAACATGGGCCCGCGTTGCGCGGCGTACATCTGTTGCTCATCCCCCGACTCCGCGAGATGCATCGTCACTCGCCATTTGCGTTTACGAGCCAGAACTGCGGTCTGACGGAGCAGAAGCGGCGTGGTCGAGTAAAGAGCATGAGGAGAAAGACCAACCGAGCCGCGGGCAGGCGCAAGGCTTTCAATTTTGTGGGCCGCTTCGCGCAAGATTGCCGATGGTTTGCGCTGGCTCTTGACGCCCGTCATTTCTAAGAACGAGAAAACCCGCAAAGGCGTGGAAGACCAGACTTCAGGCAGTAGTTCGGGCACGGCTTCGATATCCGCGACGGTGGTTGTGCCAGTGCGCGTGAGCATGTTTGCGCCGCGCAGCCAGGCTTGGGCGTATTCCGTGTAACTGGCTCCAGCCTTGAGTGCCAGCAATCCTTTAATCCAATCGGGGAATTGCTTTTGCGGCGGCAAACCCGTCATGTCGGTGTAGTCAAGATGGCAATGGCTGTTGATCAATCCTGGCAAGAGGATGACCTCGCCCAAATCCACCGGCGCGGTAGGAGCTCGGCCGGCTAAATCCTTCCAGGAGCCCACCGCCACAATCCGATTTTGGGAAAGCAAAACGGCCCCATTTTCGATGGGGGGCGTCGAGATGGGCAATATGGTTCGGGCGCGTAAAAGCATCGGGGGGACGTGCCCTTCGCTCGCCTGCTATGATCAAATGTCCGCTGATTGCCGGGCTACTTTGACGCGAGCGCCCAGGGTATGTTTGCGCGCCTTGTGTTTGTTATGTCTTTTGCGCAGTTGCTGTTCAATCTTTTTGGTGACGATATCCATGGCTGCGTACAAATCGTTCTCAGCATCTTCCGCGAATAAATCGGGTCCGGGCACAGCCAGACGAATGGCGCACGAAAATTGGCGTTCGGGGCGTTTGAGGTGATTGTGCTCCAGGCTGACACGCGCCGTCGTGCAATAATGATCCAAATGCTCCAATTTTTCCACTCGGGATATGAGATGATCTTCGATGGCTTTGGTGATGGTGACATTATGTAAGGTAAGAATGAACTTCATGCTCCAACCTAGTTCCACTTTCGGCCAAAATCCAGTTTTTTGCTCAATGCAATTAGCTTTGCCGCCAGACCGATATGGGATTTAATCCGTCTGTGCAGACCAAAGTTATTTCGGTAGCCAATCAAAAAGGCGGTGTGGGAAAAACCACTACCACCATTAACGTGGCTGCCTGTATGGCCCAATTAGGAAAGCGAGTATTGGTGCTCGATATGGATCCGCAGGCCAACGCCACCAGCGGCCTGGGACTGGAGAAGATCGAGGGTGCCAGTGCCTATCGGCCATTGTTGGGCGAAGGCACATTGTTGGAAAAAATCCGGCCCACCGCCTTCGATCGCCTCGAAATGATACCTGGGGAAGTCGATATGTGTGGGGCCGAAGTGGAAATCGCGCGGGCGGAGAACCATCTCCAGAGGCTGGCAGGTTTGTTGCGCCCCATTGCCGAAGCCGGGCGGCACGATTTTATTGTCATTGACTGTCCGCCCTCTCTTGGCCTTTTAACTCTCAACGCCTGGGCCGCTTCGGACTTTCTTCTCATTCCTTTGCAATGCGAGTATTACGCGCTGGAGGGGATTTCGATGAGCCACAAGGTCTTGAACCAGGTCCGCTCTTCGGGCATCAATCCACACTTGGAATTGCTGGGCGTGATTATGACCATGTTCGACGCCCGCACACGGCTTTCGGCGCAAGTGGTGGACGAAGTGCGGGAGCACTTTGGCGAATTGGTGTTTGATACCGTTATCCCGCGCTTGACGCGTTTGGCCGAAGCCCCTAGCTTTGGCAAGCCGATTATTCATCATGACAAATACAGCCCCGGCGCAGCGGCCTACGAAGTTTTAACCGGAGAAATTCTAGCTCGAATCAAACCTTGAATATGAAGATTATAGTTAACTATTTGGCCCGAACATCGGCCTTTGTTCTGCTCAGCCTCAGCGTGTCCGCCGCAGACGATTCCTCGTCCCAAATTCGATGGTGGTCTGACGCGGCCGATCAAGCTCTCCACCAGAGTGGAACGAATCGCGCCGCACTCGTGCGCGTGCTCAACGAGACACCCGTCGCGCAGCACGCGCCCATGCAATTTCTCGTCGAGAACATGCCCGAACGCGACCTGGAGACTCTTCCGGCGGACTTGTTGCGGGAGAACACGGACCTGGCGATGACCGCTTTTGCCAGCGCGCCCTGGCATGATCAGATTCCGTCAGAAATCTTTCTTAACAATGTTCTGCCCTATTGCTGCGCGAATGAAACCCGTGATCACTGGCGGCAGACCTTGCACGATCTGAGCGCTCCTCTGATCGCGGGATGCGCCACCACCGGCGAAGCTGCGCAAAGCATCAATGCAAAGCTTTATCCCCTGGTCAAAGTCAAGTATTCCACGAAGCGCAAGAAAGCCGATCAAAGCGCGCTCGAGACCATGGGCAGCGGCTTGGCCAGTTGCACGGGACTTTCCATTTTGTTGATCGACGCTTGCCGGTCTGTGGGCATTCCGGCCCGGTTGGTGGGCACGCCGATGTGGGTTGATAATCGTGGCAATCACACCTGGGTCGAAGTCTGGGACAACGGTTGGCATTTCATTGGCGCGGCCGAACCGGACCCCAAAGGGCTGGACCACGCCTGGTTCGAGCACGATGCCTCACAGGCCCTGAAAAATTCTCCCAATCACGCTATTTACGCGGCTAGTTTTCATAAAACCGGCGTCGCTTTCCCGCTGGATTGGGCACCGGATATTCATTGGGTGAGCGCCGAGAACGTGACCGATCGATACACCCCTGCGGCGCCGTCTGCCGAAGGGGATAAAGTCCGACTGATGGTGGAGGTGCTCGACCATTTGGCGGGCCAGCGCGTGGTAGCAAAAATATCGGTCACGGAAATTACCAATAGCAACGTCCATTTTGAGGGGATGAGTCGAGGCGAAACCTCGGATAAAAATGATTTGGTGCCCTTTGAGGTTCCACGCGGAGCGACTTTTATGGTTCGAGCCGAAGGCAACGGCCTGGTGGCGGGACGAGAATTCATCAGTGGCACTAACAACCAGCCTGTGGTCGTGATTGCGCTTAGCGACACCACGCTTTTTCAGTTTTCTTCGCAAGCTTGCTGCGAGCCGGAAGTCGTCAACGACGACCTCAAACCGGATGACGAGTCGAAACTGAGGCAATCCTTGACGGACTTTTTCACGGCTTCTGCAGAGCGTCAGTTGGCTTGGAAGTTTTCGCGCGGGGAGGAAAAACTGTTGCTCGAACATGAACCGGCGGTTCGCCACGTGGCTTGGGAAGTCTATAAGTCCGCGCCGATTCACGAAGCCATGAAAAAGGATTTCGATGCCAAAGAGGTGCGCTTCCAGCAATATACCAGCCCCTACGTGGTCCGCACTGTGGGTACGCGTCCGGCCCAAGGCTGGCCGTTGTTCATCGCGATGCACGGCGGCGGCAATACACCCAAAGAAGTCAACGACAGCCAATGGAAGATCATGCAGCATTACTACAAAGATCATCCTGAGTTGGGCGGTTATCTCTACTTGGCCTTGCGCGCGCCTAACGACAGTTGGAATGGCTTTTATGACGATTACGTTTACCCCCTGGTGGATAATCTGGCCCGGGAATTCTTTCTCTTTGGCGATGTTGACCCCGACAAAGTATTCATCATGGGCTATTCCCATGGCGGTTACGGCGCATTTGCCATTGGTCCCAAGGAACCCGATCTTTTCGCCGCCATTCACGCCAGCGCGGGCGCTCCCACCGACGGAGAAACCACCGGCAAAACTCTCCGCAATACCATTTTTACCTGCATGGTCGGCGAAAACGACACCATGTATGGCCGCTTTGAGCGCGACCAAAAATTCCGGGACACTATTCGCCAATTCAAGGGCGGGCGAAGTGATATTTATCCCGTCAATGTGCAGTTTATTCCCGGCAACGGCCATACTGGTTTGCCGGATCGCGATGAAATTATGGAAATGTATCCCGCCGTCCGCAATGCCGTGCCGCGCGAGTTAACCTGGTTGATGACCGACGGTGTGATTAAGGACTTCTTCTGGCTGCGCACTGGCTCTCCGGGTAAACAAAACGAAATCGATGCCGCTTGCCACGATAATCATGTCGTGGTCACGACCAGCGGCAACGTCACCAACGCGACAGTTCTGCTTGACAGTCGTTTGATTGATTTTCAAAAGCCGGTCACGCTCGATCTTAACGGTCATACCAGCACCCAGAAACTTCATCCCGATTTGCGCGTCCTCTGTCAAACTATGGAACGACGCGGTGATCCAGAACTTTCGTTCACGGCTGAATTGCCGCTACCGCTTGAAAATAAATCAAAATGAACAATTCATTGGTCGGCTCCGTTCGGTGGTCGTTTGTTGTCTTTTTCCTGGCCAGCCTGAGCCTGCTCCGCGCCGACGAATCCAAATTCCCTTGCCCGCCGGATGAAATTGCCCACTACACCGCGTTTCATGTCAGCGAGCCTATTTCTGTGGACGGCAAACTAAACGAAGCGGCCTGGCAACTGGCGCCTCGCTCGCCGCGATTTGTGGACATTATCAGCGGTCAGCCGCCCATTCAAGATACTTATGCGCAAGTGATATGGGACGACCAAAACTTGTATGTGGCTTATCGCGTGCAGGAGCCATTCGTCCACGCTTTCTACACGACCAACAATTCGCATGTCTATAATGACAATGATGTCGAAATGTTCATTGCCGGACGCGACGCCTATTATGAGTTCGAAATCAATGGCTACAATACCACCTACGAAGTTTTTTTCATTTGGGACGACGCCTACCAAAGCGGCGGATTCGTTCAGGCGCCGGAATTCGCTCGTCCCACCCTGGAGCCGTTCAACGGGGTTGACTTTAAGAACCATCCGCGCGGTGGCAGGCTGGGTAATTTTAACTGGCATTTTCCCGGCAAACAGACGGCGGTGCAGATCGACGGCACTGTCAATAAGGACGACGACCGCGACCGCGGCTGGACCGTCGAGTTGGCGTTCCCCTGGAGCGGCATGAAATGGCTGGCCAAAGCGGATGGACGCGCTTTGCCACCGAAGGAGGGTGACGTCTGGCGCATGGATTTCTCCCGGTTCAATACCTATAAAGAAGCTGCGCCCGCCAAAGATTCCGGTGGCTGGGTTTGGACGCGGCATGGCGTGTGGGATTCGCATATTCCCGAATGCTTTGCCTACATCCGCTTCTCAACGAACGATGTCACCCAGGCGAAGCCTTAATTCTTTCGCAGAAGCAGTCCTTCACCACAGAGCACGAAGGACACGAAGTTGAAATAAAATTCTTCCTGCCCTTCGTGGTGAAGATTCTTTTCCTTCGCCTGACAATGCATAGGCACCGCGATGCCGCTTACCCGTGTTCCACAAATGCTACTTCGCTGGCAGCGGGCAC
>Ga0302324_100023902_pt1 | contig 11800 bp, 6 predicted proteins | sample Palsa_T0_1_FD_201949 | JGI IMG/M metagenome (GOLD analysis project Ga0302324, IMG submission 201949) | Peat permafrost microbial communities from Stordalen Mire near Abisko, Sweden - Palsa_T0_1 | ecosystem: Environmental > Terrestrial > Soil > Palsa > Peat permafrost | place: Sweden: Abisko... | reverse complement strand
ACGATGTGCCAGGCAGCGAATTGAATAAGCCGTTTCAGCGGACCATGAACACGCCGGGCTCAATCCCCGGATTTCTGTTTTATCCGCACGTCGGACAGGTCTGGATTGAAGGCCCCTACAATGCCGCCGGCGCCAGCGCCACAACCGCCCGCGAGAAGATTTTCGTGTGCCGCCCGGTCTCGGTTCGCAACGAAACGGAGTGCGCGCGGACCATCCTTTCGACGCTGGTGAAGCATGCCTATCGACGCCCGGCGACCTCCGGGGACCTGGCGACGTTGATGGAGTTTTATCAGGCCGGTCGCGGCGATGGCGGAAAGTTCGATGACGGCATTGAAGCGGCGCTGCAACGCGTGCTCGCGGATCCGGAGTTTGTGTATCGCAGCGAAGCGGAACCTGCCGGGCTCGCCGCAGGCAAAAGCTACCGCGTCAGCGATCTTGCACTGGCTTCCCGGTTGTCCTTTTTCCTGTGGAGCAGCGTTCCCGACGACGAGTTGATCGACCTGGCCGCACAAGGCAAACTCAGGGATCCAGCCGTTCTCGAAAAACAAGTGCGGCGCATGCTGGCCGATCCGAAGTCCGAAGCGCTGATCACCAACTTCACCGGGCAGTGGTTGGGCGTACGCTCGCTCAAGACCAGCGAGCCGGTGGTGAATCTTTTTCCCGATTTCGACGACAACCTGCGGGCGGCATACCAGAGCGAGGTGGAACTGTTCTTCGGCAGCATTGTCCGCGAGGATCGCAGCGTCCTGGATTTGCTGACCGCGAATTACACGTTCGTCAATGAGCGGCTGGCGAAACACTACGGCATCCCGAACATTTACGGCTCCCAGTTCCGCGAGGTGACGTTGCCTCCGGAGCTCGACATGCGCCGCGGCCTGCTGGGCAAGGGAGCGCTATTGACTCAGACGTCGAACGCCGCGCGCACTTCGCCCGTCACGCGAGGCAAGTGGTTCCTGCAAACGTTCCTCGGCGTCAGCCCGCCGGATCCTCCGCCGAACGTGCCGACACTCAAGGAACAACCGGTGGACTCCACCGGCAATGCGAAGGCGCCCACCATGCGCCAGACCATGGAAGCGCATCGCGCCAATCCGGTGTGCGCATCGTGCCACAAGATTTTTGAGCCGATCGGCCTGGCGCTTGAAAACTTTGACGCGGTGGGCGCATGGCGCACCCAGGATGGAGAGAGCCCCATTGATGCCTCGGGCGTCCTGGTGGACGGAAGCAAAGTGGACGGCGTCGCCAGTCTGCGCGAGGCGCTGGTACGCCGATCCGATCAATTCGTGCGCGTGGTTACCGAGAAGATGCTCACCTACGCGCTGGGCCGCGGCGTTGAGTATCAGGACATGCCGCTGGTGCGGTCCATCGCGCGCGATTCGGCGGGCGGCAATTACAAATTCACTTCAATTGTTTTGGGTATCGTGAAGACCGCCCCGTTCCAGATGAACACGAAAACAGCCGGCGACAACCAGCAGCGGGCGGCCCGTTAATAGGAGCAACGATGTTTATCACCAAGAAGCACATTTCCCGCCGGACGGTTCTAAAGGGCAGCGGCGTGACGCTCGCGCTTCCGTTTCTGGAAGCGATGATCCCGGCCGCGACGGCCCTGGCGCAAACCGCGGCCATGCCGAAGCCCCGCTTTGTCGGCTGTTTTGTGCCGCACGGAATGGCTCCGGGCTATTGGGTTCCGAGCACCGAGGGCCCCTTGGCCGCCGAGCTTCCTTTCAATTTCAAACCGCTGGAGCCGTTTCGGGATCGCACCGTGATGCTGAGCGGCCTGCATTCCCGGTCAGCAGAGCCGCCTCCAGGCGCAACGGGCGCCGACCATTGGGTGGCTGCCGCGTTCCTGTGCGCGGATAAACCAAAGAAGACCGCCGGGGCCGACGTGCGCGCGGGAAAAACAATCGATCAGATCATCGCGGAAAAAATCGGCCGCGATAACCTGATGCCGTCCATGCAACTCGCGGTGGAGGACCCGGGCGCGAATTCGAGTAACTGCGGCGAGGGTTATAGTTGCGCCTACACGAACACAATCTCGTGGTCGACGCCCACTCAGCCGCTGCCGATGGAGCTGAATCCGCAGGTGGTGTTCGAGCGCATGTTCGGCGACGGCAGTACCGCCAACCAGCGGACCGCGCGGCGCAAGCGGGACCAGAGCATTCTGGACTCTTTGACGGGCAGCCTCACCCGTCTTCGCAGCGGCGTCGGCGCTGACGACCGCAATCGCCTGGACGAGTACACCGAGGATGTGCGCGAGATCGAGCGCCGCCTGCAAATCGCGATGAAGGCTTCGATGGTGGCTACTACCGATATGGGTGTGCCGGTGGGTGTGCCGCAAACTTTCGACGAACACATCAAGCTGCAGTTCGATCTGTTGGCTCTGGCCTTCAAGGCAGACATTACCCGCGTAGGCACGCTGCTCTTTGCCCGCGATCTAACCGGCCGCACTTACCCGGAATGCGATGCGCCAACGGTGGGTTTCCATGGCGGCTCGCATCACGGCGAAGATCCGAAACGTATCGGCGAGCTGTCAAAGATCAACCAGTATCACGTGAAGATGCTGGCCCATCTTATTGAAAAGCTCTCGACTACTCGGGACGGCGCCGGGGCGCTGCTGGATCAGTCGCTGGTGCTGTATGGCAGCAATATGGGGAACTCCAATCAGCATGTTCATTACGACGTGCCACATGTGCTGGTAGGTGGATTGAACGGAAAGCTCCAGGGAGGGCGTCATATCGCCTATCCGACCAAGACCGTGCCCACCGGCAATCTGTTATTGAGCTTGCTGGATATGTACGATATTCACCAGGACAGCATCGGCGACAGCACGGGCCGGCTGACGAATCTTTAAGCCGAATGTATAAAACATGACGACCCGCCTCATCGGAATCGCGCTGTTCCTGGCCGTCATCTTGATCGCCGCCGGACCCTCAGAGGTTGCGGACGCGGTCATGCGCGGGGACCAGGTAGCAGTCGAGAAACTGGTGGCGCAACACGCCGATGTGAATGTCCCGCAGGCCGATGGCGCCGCTGCGCTGCACTGGGCGGTTTTCCGATCCGACAAAGCAATGGTCGAGCTCCTGCTTCGCGCCGGCGCGAATCCCAAGGCCGCGAACCGCGATGGCTCCACGCCCTTATGGCTGGCCAGCATCAACGGAGATGCCCCGATCATCGCTGCGCTGCTCAAGGCCGGAGCCGATGCCAACGAGCAGCTTCCCCTGGGAAGAACGCCTCTGATGGTGGCGTCGCGCACCGGCAATGTGGATGCGATCAAGGTGCTGCTGGACCACGGCGCGGACGTGAATGCGAAGGAAACCCTGCGCGGTACCACCGCCTTGATGTGGGCCGCGGATGAAGGCCATGCGCCCGCCATCCAGCTCCTGCTCCAACGCGGTGCGGACATCAAGGCCCAATCGGATCCGGCCGAGCGTGGAAGAGGGCCGGCGCTCGGAAAATCGAACGACCCGCGAAAGGCCGTAGAGGCGTTGGCTAAAGCGCTCGCTGCCGGGATACCAACGCCGCAACTGGGCGCAGCTGGTACTACCTCACTTGTCCCAGTTGTACCGGATAAGCGTGGCGCTGCTCGAGGCCAGGGGAAGGCTGGAACTGGCGGCGCCGGGGATCTGGGCTTCGATCAAAACGATGATGCCGCGGCGGCGGCGTTTGGATTCCGCGGGAAGCCGGCCCCGAAAGACGGCGGAGGTCTTACGCCGCTGGTTTATGCAGTCCGGTCCGACGATCTCGATTCCGTCAAAGTCCTGCTGGCGGCCGGAGCGGACGTGAACCAGGTCACGGCCTATGGCTGGAGTCCTTTGCTGGTGGCTACGCAAAATCGCTACTACAAGCTGGGAGCGTTTCTGCTGGAGCACGGCGCCGATGTGAATCTCGCCAACAAAGGCGGGTGGACGCCGCTCTATCTCGCCACCGACAACCGTAACATCGAAGGCGGTGATTATCCGGTCCGCAAGGGCGACATGGATCATCTGGATTTCATCAAGCTCCTCCTGGACAAAGGAGCCAACGTGAATGCCCGGATGAAGGACAGCACCGAGACTCGCACGGTCTTCACGAATCAGTGGCTGGATGAGAACGGCGCGACAGCTTTCCTGCGAGCCTCCCAATCCGGCGACATCGTGCTGATGAAGCTGTTGCTGGCCCACGGCGCGGATCCGAAGATCGATACAACGCTGCATGTGACCGCGCTCCAGGTGGCCGCCGGTATCGGTTGGGTGGAAGGGATTACCTACGAGTGGTCACCCGCCAGCACGCTCGAAGCCGTGAAGATGTTGCTGGATCTGGGGCTCGATCCGAATGCGCAGGCTGATACTGGACGCACCGCACTGCACGGCGCAGCGCACAAAGGACGGCCGGATGTCGTTCAGGTTCTGGTGGACCACGGCGCCAGGCTGGATGTCCGCGATTACGGCAACACGGACAACCGAGGCAGCAAGGAATTAGCCGTTCACACCTGGCTACCGGTGGACTACGCCGATGGACTGGTGCGCGTCGGCGTACAATCGGCGATCCCGCATCCCGAAACCGGACTGCTCATCCGTAAATTGATGACGGCCGCCGGTCTTCAAGCGCCGCCCATGGGCCGAACGCTCGAATCCATTTGCGTGACTGGCGCGTGCGAGTGATTTCAGCTCGCAGTGGCCGCCGCTACGCTGTGGCAGAGGTCTTAAAGCGCCGCTTACTCACGTGCGCGGCTAGGTAGTTTGAGCGCGTTACCGAGCCGCGACTGTAAAGGAGCCGGTTTTGCGCACGAGGTTGGCCTAGTCTCCTGTCTCAGATAATTCTTTACAGCGCCGGACCTTGTCGAGAATGACGTCGGCCGATGCCTTCCAGACAAACGGAGTGGGTTCGCCGTTCCAGGTTGCCAACCACTTGTAGATTGCCTTTTCCAGTTCGTCGGTGCTGTGAAAGGTTCCGCGGCGAATCATTCGTCCGGTGATCAGGGCAAAGAACCGCTCGACCTGGTTGAGCCACGAACTGCTGGTTGGGGTGAAATGGAAATGGAACCTCTTCCGCTTCTTCGGCTTCAGCCAGCGCTGCACCTCGGCACTCTTGTGAGTGCAGTAATTGTCCATGATAAGGTGCACTTCCTGATCGGTTGGCAGTTGCACTTCCAGATGGTTGAGGAACCGTATAAATTCCCGACTGCGATGGCGGTCCTGACAGGTACCAAACACTTTCCCGTTGAGGATGTTGAACGCAGCGAATAGGGTCGTGGTGCCATGGCGTTTGTAGTCGTGCGTCTGACGCTCCGGCAGGCCCGGTCGCAGAGGAAGGATGGGCGCGGTGCGGTCCAGTGCCTGAATCTGGCTCTTCTCGTCCACACACAGTACCAGCGCACGTTCGGGCGGATTCAGATAAAGCCCTACGATATCCCGCACCTTTTCCTCAAAACGCGGATCGTTGGACAGCTTGAATCGCTCCACGCGGTGCGGTTGTACGTCATGGCGCTGCCAGACCCGGTGAATGATAGTCCGGGAAACCCTGAGTTGCCTCGCCAGCATCCGCACACTCCAGTGCGTGCTACCGTCGCCGGGACGGGTCTTCACCGTAGCATCCACGATCTTCTGCTCCAGCTCCGGTGTCAACACACTGCCTCGACGTTTTCGCTTCCGAATCCCCGTAACGGCGGACAACCCATCCTTTACGAAGGAGTCCCGCAGCGCCAGCACCGTCGGACGAGAAAGGCTTAACTGCTCCGCGATGGACTGATTCGCAACTCCCTGGTGAGCCAAGAGCAGTAAACGACAGCGCAGTGCTACCTTCTGGGGAGTGCTGCCGCTCCGAACCAGCCCCTCAAGCTCCGCTTTTTGACCGGAGCTGAGCGCAAGCGCGGGTGCCGAAATGGGCATGCCCCAGTATAGGGCGAGTTTAGCTATATGTAAACAATTATATGAGACAGGACACTAGGCTACTTCGCGCGGCTCTTGGAGCGCCTCTTGGGTTTCGCCTCAACCGGCGCTGCTTGGGGCGCGCTGGTAGCAGCAAAGTTGTTCCGCAGCCACTTCTCCACGGATTCTCTTTGCGTCAGTGGCGCTACTCGTTGCCAGCTGGTGCGGCCGGTCTGAACAGTGTACTCGGCCATTAGATAGTTGTTGGAATTGTAAACGTGGACGACATCGCCGGACTGGGATCGCTTACAGTGATAGGAATCAGTGATGTCGGAGTGATGGTGATGTTGCATTAATTATAGTTTACCATTTCTTGCAAACCCAGGCCAGCTGCGGAACGCGGATCAAGCCCGGTCCAGGTTCTTGTAGATCGCATCGATATTGGCCGTTAAACGATCCTCTGCAGGCGTTCTCTGCCCAAGGTACACAGTGTAGTTGTTCAAATTGTCGGAGACGTAGGCGCCGTATCCGTCAGCTTGCAAGGTCTTGATGGTCCCCATGCTGAGCGTCTTTTGCAATTCAGCGAGCGGCTTGCCCGCTTTCTTTCCCTGCTCCACGAGCCCGGTTAGCTCCTCGATATAGTTCCGCATTTGCGTCATGCGCGCGCGGTCGTGGTGGACCGGCCCGTGTCCAGGAATGATGTGATCGAAAGCCAGCTGCCCCATCGAATTGATGGTCGCGGGCCACGGCCGCGGATACCCGTCGGCGATGTTCGGCAGGAAGCCGATAATTACGTCGCCCGCGGCCACGACGCGCTTCTGCGGCGAGAACACGGCGATGTCGCCGGCCGTATGTGCGCGCCCATGGAACTCGATATGAAGATCGCCAGCGGCGTCCTTGATCACGTGCGACTTTGCAAAGGTAATGGTCGGCAGCTCCCGCGTGTAACTCTGCATCTCGGTTTGATAAGCCTTCAGTTGCCGGATCAGGTCCGTGTAGCGTTCCTTGTCGGCGTCCGAGGTCGCTCGAGCCAGGCGGGCCTGCACGTCATCGATCTGCTTGGGGACGCCGTCGAGCGATTCCTTCAGGCGGTTGCGAGAAAGTTCGGTCATCAACTGCTTGGTCGTTTGGCTGGCGATAATGTCCACTTTCGCGCCGCCGGTCTTGTAAGCGGCGTCGCCCTGCGTGTGGTCCCAGTGGAAATGACTGTTGACCAGATAGCGGACTGGCTTGGTGGTAACGTCCTTCTTGATCTGGGCGATAAGCGCGGCCGCCGCGGACGGCTTCGAGTGGGCATCCACCACCAGCACGTCCCGCGAGTTCACGAAAATGGCGGCATTGCAGTTGGTCAGGACCTGCGGCCGGGCCAGCGCGGCATAAACACCATCGGCGACTTTCTCGATCTTGAACAGGCTGGTGCTCGCGCCGGGCGCCTGGGCCCGCGCCCAGGTCGCGCGCAGGAAGGCTTCCTCGATGATCGATGCCCCGGCCAGCGCTCCTCCGAAGGCCCGGCTAAAAAAATCGCGGCGCGAATGCTTATGGGTGAGATGATGCATGGCTGTTTCTCGTTACTCCCGCGGGCCGTAATGCGGGACTGGTTGTCCCACTTCGTATGGTATATCGCGATCGAGTCCGGTTGGGGCTGTGATGCGCGCGGAGATCGGAATGGACCTACTGAACTGTTGCAGTGAGGTCTTCGGCCGCGCGACCGATTGGCCGCTTCATCTTCAAGCTGTTTTTATTGGCGTACATTCTCCGGTCCGCCTCGGCCAGAAGCTCGTCGGCGCTGAGACCATCGTCGGGCCACGACGCCACTCCAACGCTGGCCGAGATAATGTTCTCCCCGCAAACCGTCCGGCCAACTTCAGCAGCGAGGGCCGACAAAGCCAGGATCTTGTCGCCCACGTCATCCGCTCTCATCCCCGGCAGCACCAGGACAAATTCATCCCCGCCGAAGCGCGCAGTGACGTCATAGTCCCGGTTGATTCTCGTCAATCCTTTTGCAAAGGCCTGCAAGACCCGGTTTCCGGCGTTGTGGCCGAACCGGTCGTTCACCTCTTTGAAACGGTCCAAGTCGCAGACCATCACTGCCAGGGGCGACTGTTGCGGTCCGCATCGGGAGAGCTCATGATTCAGGCGCTCAAACAATGCTCGCGTGTTATTCAAGCCAGTAAGATAATCGGTTGTAGCGGACGCTTCCAAGGCCCGATATTTCAGGGAATTTTCAAACGAGAGACCGATCTTTGAACTGATTCCCGAAAGAATACGCAAGTGATCCGGCGCGAAGGCGTCCGCGTCGGCGCGGTACAGCGTGAGTACTCCCACTGTGGCTTCCTGGCCGGCCAGAGGAACCGACAACGCCGATCGCAGCAGGCTGAATTTCTTAGGGTCGTTCAGGTAGCCGGGCTCGACGGAAGGGTTTCCATTGAGAATCGGCTTATTGTGCTTGGCAACCCAACCCGACAGCCCCTCTCCCAACGGGATCTGCAGGGACGAAAACAACATGCGATCGCGGCCGTCCACATAGACCGGTCCCAGCACATTGTCCTTGCGTTCATAGACGGCAATGGAATCGCAGGGAATCAGTTGGGTCAAACGCGAGCTCAAGACCGAGAGCATTTCCGCCATGCCGAGTGAATTTCCCAACTCCGATACCAGTTCCAGCGTGTATTGCGCTTCCCGGGCCGCGGCCGCGATCTGCGAACGGAAATCGCGTTGCGGATCGTCGCTGGCCTCCGACGCGAATCCAGCGGCGGGAGCTTTGCCACGCTCGATTCTGGCGTCAACGGAGAGCTTCGATACCGGCTTGTTCAGGCGAACGGCCCCTTCCTCCAGTTCGCGATAACGCCTCCCGAGAATCTCGACGACCCGCGGATCGTAGCTCTTGCCGGATTCGGTCAGCACCACCGCCATGGCCTCGTCCAGGGGCAAGGCGCGCCGGTACTGGCGGTCCGACGCCAGGGCGTCCAAGCAGTCTACGGCAGAGAGGATGCGTGCGCCCAGGGGTATCTCCTCGCCCGCCAACCCGAGTGGATACCCGGCCCCGTCCCATCTTTCGTGGTGAGCCTTTACGATGGGCGCCACCGAATATGGGAAATTCACCTGCTCCAGAATCTCCGCGCCCACCACCGGATGAATCTTCATCTTTTCGAATTCCTGCGGCGTCAGCTTGCCGGGCTTCGTGATGATGTGCTCCGGTACGGCCAGTTTCCCGATGTCATGCAACAAGGAGGCCGCCCGCAAGGCATCCAGGTTCGCTTCATCGAGGCCCATTTCCTTCCCGATCTCAACCGCGTAGTGCTGGACGCGGGAAAGATGGTCGCGGGTTGTCTGGTCTTTCGCTTCGATCGCCAGCGCGAGCGTTTCAATGGTGCGGATATGAAGAGCGTTCATCTCTTCGACGTGCACCTTCTCCTGCTCAACGCGATCCTTCTCCGTCTCCAACCGGCCGATGTAGAGACGATAAGAACGAAAAACCACCCAGACCACCGGCATCGTCAGTAAAGAAAACTCCCAGCCGAGGTTCTGATTCACCCAGTGCACCACGCAGACCAGCGTCGCGCCCAGCAGGTTGTAGGGAAGGGCCCAAAAATAACATTCCTTCCAAACCCTGAAGAGGCTCCGCTTTTCCGTCATCGAAATTGCTCCGGCAATCGGCAAGGTGTTGGCAATGAAGTATCCCAACGTCGCGAACAAAAGCTGGAACGGCAGGCTGACTCCCAGAGCTTCGGCGTAGTGCATGGCCGCCTCCGCGAATCGTATCGCGAGCGCAATCGCCGCCAGGTTAAACAGCACCTGGTACAGGGGCGGGCGCTTCTTGGTGTTCCAGTAGATTTGAACCAGGGCGGAACTAATGCCGATCGCCAAGGTCTGAAGGGGGCCAAGCTCCGCCATGCCCGCCAGGATAAACAGGAAGCTGACCGACAACGTTCCGGTTACGCCCGGAAGTCTCACCTTCAGGCCCGATGAAAGCCAGGCCAGCAGCAGGTAACAGACAAACCGCGTGGAGAACCCCTGGTTATTTGTTGCCAGAGGTCCAAGCACAGACAATAGCCCGGCAACTGTAACCAGACCGATGAACGTGCCTGCGAGACTCCGCGAGGGCTTTACCAAGTGTTCTCCTAGGTACTGATTTCCATTGACGGCTGGGGTCTGGCCTGCTGCATGGGCGCCCAGACGCCGGAGGTGCCCCAGATGGCGCTGAAATCCTGCTTCCTGTTGGCGCCCGCGGTCGCCGAAGTACCCCAAATCGCGGAGTTTGCGCCGGGGAAAACGCCGGCTCCCCAAATTACGGCTGTGCTCACGGGCATCGCCAGGCGAACGGCAGCGTTGTTCATGTGAACGGCAGCGCTGTTCATCATGGTGGATACGACCATCGTGTTTATATCGGACAACCGTAAGTTTTTCATGAGCTTCGCTTTTCTGTTTTTCATGAGTTTCGCCTTTCTATCGGTTGCCGTAGATGGCGATATTGTTGGCTTCTTCGGTCGGAACACTTGTGCCCCAAATCACACTTGTGCCCCAGATGACGCTGGTGCCCCAGATCACGCTTAAGCTGCTGGGCGCACCGGTCTGCCAGATCACGCTGGTGCCCCAAATTATGCTGGAACCAGAGACCAGGGCAGTGCCCCAGATTACGCTGTCACTCCAGACTGCGCTCGTGCCCCAAATAACGCTCTGTCCCGCGATATTACCGATCGAGACCGTGTCAGTGACCGAGTTAAATGAGGCAACCGGCGAAAGAGACGTTCCGCTAGCCAGGGGGGCTGTACTGTTCAGCGCGTTCCATACATTCACGTACCCAGCTCCAACCGTGAAAATGTCGTAGTAGCTGGTATATGAGGTGCCCGTTGTAGGATCGGTCTCGACACTGGAGACCGGAAAGTTCTTGTTCGCGGTCAGCATAAGCAGCGCCTTCACTTGGTCCGGCGTAAGATTCGGGTTCTGCTGCATCAGCAAGGCCACCGAGCCGCTTACCATGGGTGTCGCCATGCTGGTTCCGCTCAATATGAAGTAATTGGTATCGGTGATATTCTGCGGGTACTCTTGGGGCAATGTCCCGTCGCCGAGCACGGAAACAATCAGGTTGCCGGGCGCCACGAGATCGGGTTTTACGATATGGTCCAGCAGAGTTGGTCCTTTGGAGCTGTAGCTGGTAATCCGATCATCGGAAGTGGTTAAGGTGTTTTGCGTGTTCATGGCCCCCACCGTGATCACATACGGGTCGTTCCCTGGAGCGGTGATGGTGACGTAGCCGCTGGTGTTTTCGGTGTTATTTTCACCCCCATTTCCGGCGGCCACCACCACGGTGATACCGGACTTCCAAGCTGCTTCCACGGCCTGGCAAAGTGGATCGACGGTATAGCTCTCAAAAACCGGGCGTCCCAGCGAGAGGTTGATTACTTGAATGTTGTATTGCGATGCCAGCTGAATCGCTTGCTGAATCCCCGCGATGACAGTGCTGTCCGTGCTGGAGCCTTGGTTGTTGAGCACCAGGAGGTTGATGAGGTTAACCTCGGGAGCGACTCCGGCGTAGACACCATCGGACTGGCTGCCATTTCCACCTACGATTCCGGCGACGTGCGTTCCGTGACCATAAACGTCGTCTGTCGAGCCGCCGGGGTTGAGGATGTTCTCGGCGTAGACGACACGGTAGGCCCCGCCAGCGTTGACTGTCGATGTGGTCGCGGCGGCAGTTGTGAAGCCAGGGCTGCTAAAGTGCAGATCCGGCTTGTTGGTGATGCCACTGTCGATAATGGCGACACCAACCCGGGCGCCGTTGAATCCGTTTCGTTGGGCGGTGTTCGCGCCTATCGCCTGAAGCTTGTAGTCGGGCGACAGCTCTGGAGCCGCCGTAATCGATGAACTCGACGATGCCTTCACCGCGCGGTCCGGAGAGATGTATTTGACGTCCGGATCGTTCGCTAAGTCGGCGAGCTCCTTTGCCGCTACGGAGT
>Ga0302324_100023900_pt1 | contig 11801 bp, 13 predicted proteins | sample Palsa_T0_1_FD_201949 | JGI IMG/M metagenome (GOLD analysis project Ga0302324, IMG submission 201949) | Peat permafrost microbial communities from Stordalen Mire near Abisko, Sweden - Palsa_T0_1 | ecosystem: Environmental > Terrestrial > Soil > Palsa > Peat permafrost | place: Sweden: Abisko... | reverse complement strand
GCTCGTGACGATGACAGTGATCCGGTACAGCCACACCGAGCTTGGAGTACAATGCACGTCATGACCTGGGTGGCCCGCAGTCGCGGGCCATGACAGATTTTGGCGGAGGAAACGTCGCGATGGAGCCCGTAGGTATTCTTTCGTTTACCGGCCTTCTGGTTGGGTGTGCAACTGCGAATCCCGCCTGGACAGTCAAGAGCGAGGACCAGGCAATTGCTATAGCGGCGCGGGATTGTGGAACATCCAGCGAGAAATATTCCGGTAAGTGGCAGGCTGAGCTGCAAGGTGACCATTGGTTTGTGTGGAAATCGCCTACGGCCGGGCTTCAAGATCGGATTGACGCAGTGAACGGAAAGCCTGAGGGATGCGTGATCGTGACCAGAAACTCAAATTAGGACGCGACCCAATTGTTGACATATGTCACATGCAGTATCAAACTGACATACATGGAGAAAACACAGGTCTATCTCCCAGAGGAAGAACTCGACGCGCTGCGCAAAGCCGCCGCCCGGTCGGGTCGCAGCGTTGCCGATCTCATTCGCGAGGCGATCCGAAAAGTCGTGCTCCGCCCGGCGGCTTCAGGTCCGGTCGCCCTATGGGACGGCGAGCCCCGGCGAACTTCTCTCGATCACGACAGCGTCCATGACGAGCCTTGATGCGGCAGGGACAATCGGTATTCGCCGATAGCGGCGCATGGATCGCGTTGGCGCTGGCCAAAGATCCGTTGCACGACACGGCACGTGCACAGTGGGACCGATTGCAGAAATCCGGTGCGAAGCTTTACACTTCAGTTCCCGTTGTCATCGAGACGTTTACATTTCTCGAGCGCAACACCCATCGCGATGTCGCGCTCGCATGGAAGGATGCGATCTATACGCCTGGGACAGTGAAAATTCTTCCATGCGGATTGAATGACCTGCAGCAGTCATGGGAATATTTCCGACGTGGCGCATTTCACAAGCTGTCGGCCGTGGATGCGACAAGCTTTGTGATCATGAAGCAGATGCGGATTCGCCTCGCATACACCTTCGATCACCATTTCGCTGTGGCAGGCTTTCGGTTGCTCGATTAGCCGGCACTACGCATTGAACCGGAAATGCAGCACGTCGCCGTCGGCGACGACATACTCTTTTCCTTCGAGGCGCAGCTTGCCGTTGTCGCGGGCGCCGGCTTCGCCGTTGAAGGCGATGTAGTCGGGATAGGCAATGGTCTCGGCGCGGATGAAGCCTTTTTCGAAATCGGTGTGGATGACGCCGGCCGCCTGCGGCGCGCGCTCGCCTTTGGTGATCGTCCAGGCGCGGGTCTCTTTGGGTCCCACGGTAAAGAATGTGATGAGGCCCAAAAGCGCGTAACCGGCGCGGATGAGGCGGTCGAGGCCCGGCTCGTCGAGATGCATGCTCCTGAGGAATTCGTCGCGTTCGGCGGCAACGAGCTGCGCCACTTCTTCCTCGATGCGCGCGGAGATGACCACGCAACCGGCGCCTTCGGCCTTTGCCTTGGCTTGCACCGCAGCGGAATATGCATTGCCTTCCGCCGCTGCGGCTTCCTCGACATTGCACACGTAAAGCACCGGCTTTTGCGTAAGCAGTCCGAGCTGGCGAAAGGGCTCGCGCTCTTCCGGCGTCAGATCTGCCTGGCGTGCAGGCTTGCCTTCGCGCAGCAGCGCGAGCGCCTTCGACATCAGCGCGAACTGTTCTTTGGCTTCCTTCTCGCCCGATTTCGCCTTCTTCTCGATGGGCGTGGCGCGCCGCTCGAGGCTTTCGAGATCGGAGAGCATCAGCTCGGTCTCGACGGTGTCCGCATCGCCCACCGGATCGATGCGGCCTTCGACATGGACGACATCGTCGTCCTGGAAGCAGCGCAGCACATGCACGATGGCGTCCACTTCGCGGATGTTCGCGAGGAACTGGTTGCCGAGGCCTTCGCCCTTCGACGCGCCGCGCACAAGGCCTGCGATGTCGACGAAGGTGATGCGCGTGGGGATGATCTCGGCCGATTTCGCGATGGCCGCGAGCCTGTCCAGCCTCACATCGGGAACCGCCACTTCGCCCACATTGGGCTCGATCGTGCAGAAGGGATAGTTCGCCGCCTGCGCAGCCGCGGTCTGCGTCAGCGCATTGAAAAGCGTGGACTTGCCGACATTGGGCAAGCCGACGATGCCGCATTTAAATCCCATCAGGCGTCTTTCTCGGGTTTCGGTTTCTTCTCGGGCGGATTGAGCGTCACCGCAATTTTATTCATGAAGCCCGGATCGTCGTCGCGTGCAAGGAAGGGCGCAGCATCGGCGATCGCATCGAGCAACGGCACGAGCCATTCCTCGTCGGCCTTCGAGAAATTGCCGAGCACGTGATTGTGTACGCGCCCGCCTTCGCCCGGCGGCCTGCCGACGCCGATCCGCACGCGGCGATAATCCGGACCCAGCACCGAGGTGATCGACCGCAATCCGTTGTTGCCGGCATCGCCCCCGCCCTTCTTCGCGCGCAGCTTTGCCGCCGCCAGATCGACTTCGTCATGCAGGACGACGACGGATTCGAGCGGCAGCTTGAAGAAGCGCACCGCCGCGCCGACGGAAATACCGCTGTCGTTCATGTAGGTCATCGGCTTCAACAGATAGGTCTTGCGGCCGGCGATGGCGCCTTCCGCAAATTGTCCCTGAAAGCGCGAGCGCCAGGGCGCAAAGCGGTAGCGGTCGTGGATGACGTCGGCCGCCATGAACCCCGCATTGTGCCGGTTGCGCGCATAGTCGGCGCCGGGATTGCCGAGCCCCGCGATAAGGAGAGGGGTATCTGACATGGGCCGCGCCCCCGGCGCGGAGTGTGCCGGTTACTTCTTCTCGGGAGCCTTCGCAGGTGCCGCACCCTTCGCGGCAGGGGCGCCTGCCGCAGGCGCGCCTTCGGCTGGAGCCGCTTCCACAACCGCCGCCGCCGGGGCAGAGGCGGCCGCTGCGGCCGCGCGCTGCTCATCGATGACGCTGGTCGGCGCCACGATGGAGGCAATGGTGAAATCGCGCTCCCGCACCATCGGGATCACGCCTTCGGGCAGGTTGAACGCCGAGATATGCAGGGAGTCGCGGATATCGAGCCTGGACAGATCGCCTTCGAGGTATTCGGGGATATTGTCGGCGGGGCACAGCAGCTCGATCTCGTGGCGAACAATGTTCAGCACGCCGCCGCGCTTGAGCCCGGGCGAGCTTTCCTGGCCCTTGAAACGCACAGGGATGGCGAGCTTCACCTTGGCGCCTTCCGGGAGCCGCATGAAGTCGACATGGACGGGGCGGTCTGTGACGGGATCAAGCTGCAGATCACGCGGGATCACGCGGGTCTTGCTGCCGTCCACATCGAGCAGGAACAGGGTGGTCAGGAAGGTGCCGGTGCCCGTATGGCGCTCCAGCGCAAGGCGCTCGACGCTCACCGGCTCCGGTGCGGCTTCCCCACCATAAATGATGGCCGGAATGTGCCCTTTGACCCGAACCCGGTAAGATGGGCCTTTTCCGGTGCCTTTTCTGGGCTCCGCAGTGAGCTGTTGCATCTCGCGCATGGCGTAAATCCTTGAAATTCCGGCCTTTTGGGGACGGGTGTGCGCTCCGTCTGGCGCGGAAAGCGCAGGCTTTTAGCGGAAAGGGGCGGGGAGGGCAACTGGCGGGTGGGTTACCGGCCGGGACGGCATGCGGGAAATGGTTGGTCACTGGCCAACGTGCCGGCCTCAAAAATCCTGCCACAGAGACACGGAGAACGCGGAGGACGAAAGTGCCTGGTGCCAAGGCCGCGAAGATTTTCGAGAGTCTGCACGCAAACGCGCGCGACAATGCCATGCGGTCCCTGGCTATACCCTTGCGTCCCGTGGGCTGAAATATTTCTCCGCGTTCTCGGTGTCTCCGTGGTGAGGATTCGCAGGCTGGAGCTTAGTTTTCGCCTTTACATACCCGTCGCTGCCGGGAGCGATTCAACTTCCGTCGACGTCAGATCGGTCTTCAGCGTGTTGCTGGACTGATCGTACTCAAGCTTGCTCGCCTTGATGGCAACGGTTTTTGTCCGGCCGCTGCTCGTCTGCAGCATCACGTCGATGGTCGTCGGCGTGCCGCGTTTGGTGGTGTGTACATTCGCCACCTGGCCGATCGGCTGACCGGTCGAGTCCTGCACGCTTGCGGACGCGAGCGTCGTCTTGGCGTCTTTCACCGTGCTCAACGGCGCGCCGTTGCTGGCATTTGTCATGGTCGGCGACGTCGACTGGGGCGAACTCATCTGCTGCTGGCTCGACGCATCAGGTGCGTTCTGCTGTGTGGCACCGTAAGGCTGCGCTTCCGAGCCGGGCTCTGCAGCGGAACGTTGCGACGCGGCACCCGGGCCTGGCGCAACTTCGGACGGCGCGCTCTGCGCAAAGGCCGACGCGGCAAACAGCATGGTACCGGCGAAGGCGGACAAAGCGGCGCCGCTCAACATTCTGTTTTTCGATCTCATGATTGGTTCCTGTTCTCATTTCGCTGGCCATACTTCGGCCAGTCATAGAGAACGAATGCGATGGGCGAGAGTTGCGATTCACATAGGGGAACGCGCTTAGCATATGTTGCGCGCTACGCACCAAGCGGCAGAAAATCGCCGGTGCTGATCCCGGAGACCGTTGCGTCCGACGGCCCGCCGCGACTCCGCGTGACAATCTTTCTTGTGGGTCTTCGGAATTCAGGTCCAGGCGAAGTGAGTGCAAACAGTCTTGTTCTATCTCACGCTCACGTTCGCGATTCGGCCGATGGACGCGCCGTGATAGCCGGAAAGCAGGAACACATAAAACTTGTCCACCACAAGGCCGTTGCGGATGCGCGTGAGAACCTTCTCGAATTTGATCGTCGTGAAATGGCCGGCGATGGTGGACAGCTCACTCGCGGGGTGTTGCGTCACGAACAGGAGCGGTCGGTCGAGGACATGCGCGTCGGCGCGGGGCGCCGACAGCCATCGGTAATCTTCGGTGACCTGGATCAAGGGAAGCCTGGGAGCGAGATAAAAGGCGAGCCATCCGGTCAGCACATAATTGCTCGTGACGATGGCCGAGGCGCTGTCGCGTGACGCAATCGCGGAAATTTCTTTCGTGACGGGCGCGATGGCGACAGCGGTCATCCGCGCAATGGGATCGCGGTGTCCCCAATGCAGAAAGCCGGTCGCGGCCTGTGCATAGACGACGAACAGGATGACGGTGGCCGTCGGCAGGGCGAGCAGGCGAATGAGCGTCATTGCCGCTTTGGCCTTCAGGGGCGCGGGATACATCACCGAAACCGCAAGTACGATCAGCGCTGGGTAGGCAAACGAAGGCCAGTTGCCCTGGACGCGGCTGTGGATGGCGTGAAACGCGAAATAGAGGAGCGCAGGCCAGACGATGGATGCGGCGATCGCCATCGGGCCCGTCGCCGGCCATCGCCAGGACTCGGTGAAAAGACCCATCATCGCGGCAATGAGGATGAACGGTGACGCCAGCGCGATCTGGGCGAGGATGAACTCGATCAGGAACTGAAACGTGGGCCCGCCAATGACCACACGCCCGAACTGAAATTTGAACGAGATCCAGTCGTGGCTCGCGTTCCAGGCGAGATTGGGCGCGAAACACGCCGCCGCGATCGCCAGCGCGGCAAGCGGCCAGGGCGAGGCGAGCCAGACGCGTCCCTGCCGCGCGCACACAAGCCATACGAAGACGCCGGCGCCGAGAAATATGGCCGTGTATTTGGCGAGGAATGCCATGCCGAGCGCGCCGCCGACGGCAAGCCACCATCGCCCGTCGCGCGATGCATCGAGCTTCGCAAGCGCCAGCAACAGCAGCGCCGATGCCGGCAGCACCAGAGCATCCGGGATCGCCGCGATGGACTGGGATGCAAACATCAGCGTGGCATTGAACAGGCAGGCCGCCGCGGCGGCCTTCGTTTCGTCACGCAGAAGGATCGCTGCCGCGCGCCAGAGCGCCCAGCTCGCGACGATGGAGAGCATGCAGGAGACGAAGCGGACGCCGAATTGCGTGTCTCCGAACAGGGATGTTCCGAGCCAGGTCGCCAGCGCGATCAGCGGCGGGTGATCGTAGTAGCTGATCGCGAGATTCTTCGACCACAGCCAGAAGTAACATTCGTCGAAGGCGAGCGGCAGAAAGCCGGCCGTGACGAAGCGCAGAAGCGTCAGCACCGCCACGAAGACAAGAGCATTGCGCTGCGGATGGGCGAGAAAAAGCTGCACGATGGTGGCCTGACGCGGAAGCCGGACCGTTTCGGTAACCATGCGAACTCCCGCAACGCCCCGGCAAGAGCTGGCGCGCCGCCGGGTGCCTCACCTTACCCGCGTCCGCGGGTTCGGCAAGGCTTCGGCGGCCGCCCGGACCCGGCACCAAGAATGAGACTGGCTTGCAGCAGATCCCATTCGGCGGCCGCCGGTGCGTGGCCTAATCGAAAAGGCTCGAGACGCTTTCTTCGTTGTTGATACGGTGCATGGCTTCGCCGAGCAGCGGCGCAATCGAGATGCGCCGGATATTGACGCATTTGCGCACCTCATCGGTGGCCGCGATCGAATCGGTGATCACCATCGATTTCAGCTTGGAGGCCTGGATGCGCGCGACGGCGCCGCCGGACAGCACGCCATGCGTTGCATAGGCATAGACTTCCTCGGCGCCTTCACGCAGCAGCGCCTCGGCCGCGTTGCAGATCGTGCCGCCGGAATCCACGATATCGTCGACGAGCAGGCAGACGCGGTCCCGGACGTCGCCGATGATGTTCATCACTTCGGATTCGCCCGCCCGCTCGCGGCGCTTGTCCACAATGGCAAGGTCGGCGCCGAGCCGTTTCGCGAGCCCGCGCGCGCGCACCACGCCGCCTACATCGGGCGATACGATCATCAGGCTGCGCGCGCCGACATAGTCCTGTATGTCCTTCACCATCACGGGCTGCGCGTAGAGATTGTCGGTCGGGATATCGAAGAAGCCCTGGATCTGTCCTGCATGGAGATCCACGGTAAGCACGCGATTGGCGCCTGCCCCCGTGATGAGATTGGCGACCAGCTTGGCGGAGATCGGCGTGCGGGGGCCGACTTTTCTGTCCTGCCGCGCATAGCCGAAATAGGGGATGACTGCGGTAATGCGCCGGGCGCTGGCGCGCCTCAGGGCATCGATGATGACGAGCAGCTCCATGAGGTTGTCATTGGCGGGGTAGCTCGTCGACTGGATGACGAAAATATCCTCGCCGCGCACATTTTCCTGGATCTCGACGAAGACCTCCATGTCCGCAAAACGGCGCACCACGGCCTTTGTGAAGGGGATTTTCAGGTACTGGCTGATGGATTCGGCGAGGGGGCGATTGGAATTTCCCGCCAACAGCCTCATTCCCCGCGTTCCGATGTCGTCGCTCATGAACGCGCCCCGACCGTTGATATGAAGAATTGGTGACGCCTTCTAGCAAGCGTCGCGTGGTGCGTAAACCGATTCGACGGCGGCAGTTTGACAGCCCCGGCACCGCCTATGTTTTGAGCAGGATGGCGGAGATTTGCCGGCCATAGCCGGGCTCGCCCCGGTGCGTCGTGCGGCGGAAGCTGAAGTAATCCGATTGCTGCGCATAGGTGCAGATGCCGAGCGGTAAAACGCTGGTCACGGCGGCACGTTTCAGGCGCCCGGCCACATAGGCTTCGAGATCGAACTGCCAGTGGGCGGCACGCCCCCCCGCCGCAAAAAAGCGTTCGCTGACGGGGTCGGAATCGAGAAACTGGGTACGGAAGCCGTCGCCCACCTCGTAGCTATGCTGACTGATGCATGGGCCGATGGCGGCCGCGATGCGCGCCCTGTCGGCGCCCAGTGTTTCCATAGATGCAACAACGCCGTCGATGATGCCGGAGAGGGCACCGCGCCAGCCGGCATGTGCCGCACCGATGACGCCCGCCTTCTCGTCCGCGAGCAGCACGGGCGCGCAATCCGCGGTCAGAATGCCGAGCGCAAGGCCCGGGACACGCGTAGCCATCGCGTCGGCCTTCGGTGGATCGTCAACCGGCCATGGCGTCTCGACGCACAGGGCTTCGCCGCTGTGGATCTGATACAGCGTGACGAGCGTGGCACTGCCTTCATTCGCCAGCGTGGAAAGCACGCGCCGCCGGTTCTCCATCACCGCCTCGCGCGCATCGCCTGATCCCGGCCCGCAATTGAGCGAGGCGTAGATGCCCGTCGAGACGCCGCCTTGCCGCGTGAAGAAGCCGTGCGAGACGCCGTGTGCGCCGGTCAGGTTTGCTGCAGTGATCATCGCTCTGTGCTGACCCGGCATTTTCTGAGCCATTACGCGAACCCCGGCGGCGACGGCGCGGATGGCGGCAGTACCGCCAGCGCCTTGAACAGCGTGCCCATCCCGTCCGGCTTCGTCAGGCGGTCGATGGCGGGGCTCGCGCCGCCATCGCTCGCAAGGCTCGCTTCGCGCACGCGAATGCCGAGCGCTTCGAGAAATTCTCCTTGTGCGAGCGGGCCGTATGGTCGCGCGCCGCCGGCCCTGGCCGCATGCGCCACGGCGCCGAAATCGACATGCGCGGAAAGGTCGACCTCGCCGGGTTCTGCGAGAATATCCTGGTAGCGGTTGTCGCCGACGGCCTGCAGCGTCTCGCCGAAGCCTGCGCCGGCATAGCCATAATCGATAAAGAGCGCCGCGCCGTCCGTCCGCGCGATCCCGCCGGCAATGTCTTCGACGAGCGCGTTTGCAGCCGCCGAAAATTCATAGACTGCGCCCGTGGTGGCGTGACCGCGCTCCGGCGGGACAGCGAAATTCCATGCCGCTGGCGAAAGCACGAACGCAAGCCGGCCACTTTCGTCCACACCCACCATGCGTTCGCTCCAGCCCTTTTCCGTCATCACGAATTGCCGGATCGGCAGCGCATCGAGAAACTCGTTGGCAATGGTGAAGTGCGGCCGGTCGTGTTCGATGTCGGCCATGCTCTGTGCCCAGCGCACGGCAAGCCCGCAAGAGCGCAGACGCTCCTTCTGCATCGCCGCGAGCACGGGGCTTGTTTCAACGAGAACGACCTCGATGGAGTCGAGGAAATCCGGCATGCGCCGTGCGGCACGCAACGCGTCTTCCATCAGCGTGCCGCGGCCCGGACCGAGCTCGACAAGGCGCGCAGGCGAAGGCTTTCCCTGATCGTGCCACGCTTGCGCGCACCACAGTCCCACAAGCTCGCCGAAAGCCTGTGTCACCTCCGGCGCCGTGATGAAATCCGCGCCCAGCGGATCGCGCGTCGCGTAATAGCCTGCGCGCGGATCATGCAGCGCAATCGCCATAAACTGCGCCACGGAAATGGGACCTTGCGCTGCGATCAGCCGCGCGATGCGCCAGCCGAGCCCGCTCTGATCCCTCATGCCGCCGCGATCTTCGGGCGCAGCGCCCGATAGATGAGATACGCACCCGCGACCCACATCAGCGCCGACAGCGCCTGTCCCATGCTGACGGGTCCCAGAAACGGCGCGTCGGGCTCGCGGTAAATTTCGACGAACGCGCGAAAGAGACCGTAGCCGAGGAAGAACACGCCGGCGGTCAGTCCCGGTCTTTCCTGCCAGCGGAATTTGTGGATGCCGATCTGCAGGATCGCAAACAGCACGAGGCCCTCCAGCGCTGCTTCGTAGAGCTGGCTCGGATGGCGCGGCAGCGGCCCCGCGGGACAGGCGCCGCGGTTGGCCTGTACAATATAGTGCGAGCAGAACACCATCGCCCAAGGCACGTTTGTCACCTTGCCCCACAATTCGCCGTTCACGAAATTCGCGATGCGGCCGAAGAAGAGCCCGATGGGCGCCACGCTTGCCACGATGTCGCCGATCATCAGCGTGTCGAGCTTGCGCCGTCGGCTGAACAGCCAGATCGCGATCGCCGTGCCGAGCATGCCGCCATGGAATGACATGCCGCCCTCCCACGCCGCCACGATTCGCAAGGGGTCGGTGAGAAAGCCGAGCGGCAGCGGATCGGCGCCCAGCGGCGCCTGGCACATTGCGCCCTCGGGCGAAACGCCGCACAGGATCGTGCCGTAGAAGATCACCCAGCCAAGCCGGCCGCCCAGGATGACTCCGAAGGTGGCCCACACGACGAGATCGCCGATATCCTCGGCGGTTGCCGGCGCCTTGCCTCCGAAAGGAGAATTGATCCACAGCGTCTTGTTGTGAAGAAGCCTGACGGCGTACCACCAGCCGAGCAACAGACCCGCGATATAGGCGAGCGCGTACCACCGGATCGAGAATATCCAGAGATGCAGGAGGACCGGGTTCAGGTCCGGGTAGGGGAGCGTGGCTTCGAACATCGCAGACTGTTGGTGGTGGTGAGGCGGTGGAGGTTTACCTCAATCGGGCAGATTCACCATGCCCTCAAATCTCGGTGTCTTGTTCCCGCCGCCAAGGGCAGCCATATAGGCCTCGGCCAAAGGAGAGCCGCATGCAGACCGACAATCCGCTCCTCGACGGGCTCGCCCGCATCTTCACCGACGCGGCCGGCGCGGCACAGAGCGTAAGGGCAGAAGTCGACACTTTTATGCGCCAGCGCCTCGAGCGGCTGGTGGCTGACATGGATTTTGTCCCCCGGGAAGAATTCGAGGCGGTAAAGGCCATGGCGGCAAAGGCGCGCACCGAGAATGAGCGTCTCGAGGCCCGCATTGCTGCGATCGAGGCGCACATGTCGCAGGTCGCGGCTCAATCCGGCGCCGGAACGGACCCAGAGCCTTCAAAGTTGTGAATGACGGCGCGGTCCCAAACAGGGTGCGGTGCCGACTCTTGTCTGACCACAAAATGTTGTGTCAGGTTGAGGCAAGGTGCTTCGTTTTCCGCTCGCCTCCCGTAGAGGAGTTTCCCCAATGACGTTCGTCCAGCAGCAGGAAGAAACCACCGAGTTCCACGCCCTCGATATGCTGGAGCAGACGGTCGAGGAGCATGGCTGGCCGTTCGAGCGCAGCGGACGCGACGAACTCAATCTCTCGGTGGCCGGGCGCTGGTGCGACCATCACTTCTGCTTCACGTGGCGCGAGGACCTGCAGTCGCTGCATTTGTCCTCGGCGTTCGACATGCGGGTTGACGACCCACGCCGAACCGAGATCGCCAAGCTCCTGGTACACATAAATTCCAAGCTGTGGATCGGCCATTTCGATCTGTTCAGCGAAGACGGCGCGCTGGTATTCCGCCACGCGATGATCTTTCCGGACGCGCGCGTCAGCGCCGCCCAGTGCGAGGCGCTGCTCAATCTCGCGGTCGAAGCTTGCGAGCACTATTATCCCGCCTTCCAGTTCGTGCTCTGGGGCGGCAAGACTGCGGAGGAAGCGGTCGCTGCCGCCATTCTCGAGTGTGCAGGACAGGCGTAAGGCCGCCACGCTGCTCGTCGGCGCCGGCCGGATGGGCAGCGCGCTGCTGAAGGGCTGGAATGCGCGCGGGATGGCGCCGCTCATCGTCGTCGAGCCAAATCCTTCGCCCAGTCTCAAAAAATTCATACGCGGGACCTCCACCACGCTTCTCGGCTCCGTCAGGGATATCGCCGACACGCGTATCGGCGCCTGTGTGGTGGCGCTCAAACCTCAGATCCTGAAGACCGAAGCGCACCGGCTGAAGCCGATTGCAGCCCGGGGGGCGTTGATGCTGTCGATTGCAGCGGGCACGCGAATCGAATCGCTCAAGCGCGCATGGGGCGCACGCGCGCGCATAGTGCGCGCGATGCCGAACACGCCGGGAGCCATCGGCAAGGGCATCTGCGCACTCTATGCGCCGCGCGGCATCACGCAGGTGATGCGGGCACACGCTGAATATCTGTTGACCGGTCTCGGCGACACGTTGTGGGTGAGCCGTGA
>Ga0302324_100023897_pt1 | contig 11802 bp, 12 predicted proteins | sample Palsa_T0_1_FD_201949 | JGI IMG/M metagenome (GOLD analysis project Ga0302324, IMG submission 201949) | Peat permafrost microbial communities from Stordalen Mire near Abisko, Sweden - Palsa_T0_1 | ecosystem: Environmental > Terrestrial > Soil > Palsa > Peat permafrost | place: Sweden: Abisko... | reverse complement strand
CCGACGCCGCGGCCCGCATCGGTCGAGGTTTGGTCGGCGGTCGAGAAACCGGAGCGGAAGATGAGGGCGACGACCTGTTCGTCGGTGAGCGACGCGGCCTGAGCCGGTGCGATCAGTCCCTTGGAAACCGCGCGGTCGCGGATGTGCTGCGGATCGAGGCCGCGACCGTCGTCGCGGAAGCTGAACCCGAACGTGTTGGCGCCCGTGGGAGCCAAACCGCGAATGGTCAGGGTGCCGGTGCGCGGCTTTCCGAGCGAGGCACGAAGATCGGGATCTTCGATGCCGTGCACGACGCTGTTACGCGCGAGCTGGATGACGACGTCCTTGATCGTGCGCTGGACGGCATCCGGCAGCATCGAGGTGTCGAAGTGTTCGGATACGACTTGGACTTCTTTGTTGCTGCGGTCAGCGATTTGACTCGCGAACGCAGCGATGTTGGATGCCAGGTCGTCCGGCTGCGCGGCCTTCGGGGCAGCATCGCGCGTCGGAACGGGCGACGTGCGGCCGAGGCCGACGAAGCGTTCGCGCAGCTCTTGGAGCTCCTCGAGGTCCTGTCGCAGTTCGGCTTGCGCCATGACGATCGACAGGAAGTCGTCACCGCCGAGCGCGCGGCGGTCGCGGAGCTGAACGATCTTGCTCTCGAAGCTATCGCAGACTTTCATGAAGTACGTCAACTGCAGCATCGAGGCGTTGCCCTTGATCGTGTGGACGGAACGGTACACGACCTCGAGGCGCTGGCGCAGCAGGTCCATACGGCCGGCCGACGACGTTGCGAAGTCCGACGCGCGCAGCGCATCGTTCATGATTTCGGTTTGCTCTCCGGCGGTCTTCAAGAAGTCGTCGAGAGCCTTGGGCTCGACGTGCAGGACGCCGAGCAAGAATTCGAACTGGCGTTCTTTGCGCGCTTCCGATTCGCGCAGCTGACGTTCGAGGCGAACGCGATCGGTGATGTCCGACACGGCCACGAAGACCCGGTCGACGTCGGTCGAAGTCGCGATGCGGCGAAAGGTGAAGTTGAGGAACTTCGTGTCGAAGCCGCCGGCCGGGTTCGGGAAGTGCGCTTCGACTTCGGCGAGCGGGTTGACGCGCAGAACCGTGCGTTCTTTCTTGCTCTTGTCGAAGAGCAGCGCGAGATAGTCGCGCGAGATGTCGAACATGCGCTCCGTCAACAGACGCTGCAGGATGTTCAAGAAGTTGTAGCCGTTGAGTTCGGGCGTGCGGAAGATGCGCTCGAGCTCGGTCGAGTACTCGCCGCCGATGCGGTAATCGCTGCCGATCAGGAACAGGCCGCGGTCGACCGTCGACATGATGAGGTCGGTACCGGCCTTCGCATCGGCGAGCTGCTTGGAGGCGACGAGTGCCTCTTCGGTGCTCGCGCGGAGTGCGGCGGCGTTCTTTTCCAGTTTCTTGCGGCCGCGATCGACGCTCGCGAATAGTGTGACGACCATCGCGATGACCATGCCGATCGCGAGCAATTCGAGCCAGAAGCGCAGTTTGTTTTCGCCTTGGCCGACGGTCAGGGCGTTGGTGTCGGTGACGATCGCGTTGAAGTCGTCGGAGATTTCGGGAGCCGAAGCCGACGCTTGGCGTAACGCTTCTTCGAGGTTGGCGCGCGTGCCGCGGGACGCCGTCTGGTCGATCGCGCCCTTGAGCGCGCTCCACGAACGGTCGGCGCTTTGTAAGCTTTGCACCGCGATCGCTGAGGTTAGCGCCGGGATCTGGACGGGCTCACCCGAGAGACCGGGCGTCGTTCCGCCGCTCTTCATTGCGGCGAGCGTATCACCGAACAACGTTTCCGAGTTTGCGAGATCCTTCGCCGGCAGAGCGTCGCGAACGGAATCGTTCGGCGTCGCATCAATTTGGGCGAGATCGGCGGTAATACGTTGGATGAGGGCGACTTGGCGCTCGGCGATTTTGGCGACCGTTAGCGCTTGCGCGTTCGATTTCGCGGCGACCGAGTCGGTCAGCGCAAAGCCGAAGACGGCCCCCATAAATACGAACACCTCCAGCAGCAAGATGATCGTTTGGCCGATCGCGGACTTCGATTTCTGCTGCAGCGGCTCGACCGTTGCTTGATCCGACATGTACCCTGCGTTCCTCACGGGACGGGCGAAAAAGGCTCGATAGGCCTTAATACAGAGGGTATCGGCGTTCGAAGACCGGGACTGAACCTACGTGTCAGGCCGTCGCGTGCCGAAAACACCTCAGTATGAAGCGATGGATGGTCGCCGTAGCGGGAATCGTGGCCGTGGCGGGGCCCGGAGCCATTTACTCATTTAGCTTGCTGAGCGGACCGCTGTCTGCCGCGTTCGGCTGGTTGCCGAGCGAAGTCACCTGGGCGTTCGCGATCGGCAATTTCTTCTTAGCGGTCGGCGGCTTGATCGGCGGCTGGGTTTCCGACATGAAGGGCCCGCGGGTCGTTGGAATCGTCGGCATCGCGCTCTGGTCGCTCGGTTACGGCCTCTGTGCCGTGCTGCCCGCGACGCACAGCGTCGTGATGCTGTATCTGTGCTACGGCGTCATCGCCGGCCTCGGATGCGGCATGACGTACATGGCGGTACTCAACGCGGTTATCCGCTGGTTCCCGGGGCAACGCGGCTTCGGAGGCGGTCTCGTCATCATGGGCTTTGGCCTCGGTTCGTTCGTCTATAACCTCATCGTGAAGGCGTGGGCCCCCTTCGGCGCCATCAATACGGCAGCGCAGGCTTATACCACGGCACTTTCCAAGGCGGCCGCGGCGCACACAGAGTTCGTTGCCGGGCCGTTCATCCTCGCACCGGATGCGCTCGGGCAGTTCATGAGCCTCTTCGTCGCATCGGGAATCGGGTTCGCCCTGATCGGGGGGATCGCGATGTTCTTCGTGGCGAACCCGCCGGCCGACGAACCGGCGTATGCAGTGCAGTATCAGGGCCCGCAGGCGACGCTCCCCGAGATGCTCGGTGACGCGCGCTTTTATATTTTGTGGGCGATGCTGTTCATCAACGTCTTCGGCGGCGTCACGATCATCTCCAATATGGTGCCCCTCATGCGCGAGCTGACCGGCCAGAGCGCCGGTGGGGCCGCGGGGCTGTACGCGATCCTGGCAATCTTCAACGGCCTGGGCCGCCTATTCTGGGGCGCGCTTTCGGATCGGCTGGGACGCCGAGCGACGTTCGCGATGCTGTTCGCGGGCCAGGCGCTGGTCTTCGTGATCCTCGACAGCAGCGGCGGTGATGTGACGATCGTCGCAGCCTCGATCGCGATTCTGCTGCTTTGCTACGGCGGCGGTTTCGGCGTCATGCCGGCCTTCAACGCCGACTACTTCGGCATCAAGAACTTCGGGGCGAATTACGGCATGCACATCTCCGCATGGGGCATGGCGGCCGTCGTGGGAACCGCGTTCATCTCCGTCCTCAAGGACGTGACGGGCTCGTTCGCGGGCATGATGCAGCCGATCGCCGTCGTGCTGCTCGTGGCGACCTTCCTCCCGCTGATCTTGGGCGAGAGCCATATTACCGGTTCACAGAAAGAGCTAAGCCTCGAGTCGTAAACTCGGGTTATGAAAGCCTTCACAACTCTCGGCCTCATTCTGGCGTTGTCGCCGGCCGCGGCGCTCGCCCAAACAGCGGCACCGGACGCCGCGATGCCGCCTCATCCCAGCTTCGCCGCGATGGAACAGATGCACGCGCAGATGGAACAGCTCCATCAGCAAGCGCGCCTGCAAATGCTCGCGGCGCTGACGCCCGCCCATCGCGCCCTGCTCGCTAACGTCGTCGGGCAGCTTGCGATCGCTCCCAATCCCGATCGGGCCGCCGCCGCGCGCACGCTCGATGCGGCGTTGACCCAGAACGAAGGGCGCACGATCCTGTCCGTCGTCGCGAGCGAACGCACTGCCTCGCACAACATGATGGAAGCCGCTCGCCAGCAGTTCGAAGCGAGCCTCACGGCCGACCAGCGCGCCCAAATGCAGACGCGGATGGAGTTCCGCGATCAGGGACGCACGACCGCTTGGTCCGCACGAGCGGGACAAACCAGTGCCGCGGTTACCGCCGAGCGCAACGACCCTGGCGAAAAGTTGCTCGATCTTGCGGCCGGTGGTGGACACGACCGGATGTTCATGACGATGCACGGTCCGGGGGGACCGCCGCCGCCGCAGTAGCCCACTCCTGGTGAGCCGAAGCCGCTTCCCATGCGGGAGGCGGCGGACGGACTCTACCAACGTGCCCAATGGCTCGCGACGACGTATCGCGAGCGCAACGCTGCGCGCATCCTCGCACTTCTCGAGGAAGCCGCGGACTACGATCATCCGGGCGCCCTCTTCGAACTGGGAAGCTGGCGCCATCACGGCATCGGGGCGGAGCGCGACGACGCTCGGGCCGCCCAGCTATGGGAGCGCGCTTCGGCCGCCGGCCACATCGAAGCGCGCTTTGCTTTAGCGATCGCCTACGAGCGCGGCGGCGGCGTCGCGAGCGATCCCGACCGTGCGTACGCACTGTATGATTCGTGCGCTCGCGCCGGTTTCGTCGAAGCGATCTACGAAGTGGGCCGCTGCCGCTACTATGGCATCGGCACGCCGGTCGACCGTGAGGCGGCCCTCGCCGACTTCACGGTCGCGCGCGCGTACGGACACGCCGAGGCGAATTGCGATGCGGCGGAAAGCGACGGCCCGCGCCGCATGCCGCCGCGCCGGCCGTGATCGTCGGGGTCGCCGGCGCCGGCGCGATCGGCACGATTTTCGGTGCGGCGCTCGCGGCGGCGCACGATGTCCGCGTCCTCACGCGCGACACGCTCAGCGCCCGTACGATCGCCAACCGCGGCGGCCTTGTGGTCGATGACGGGCCGCCTCTTGCGGTCAGCGTTTCCCACGACCCCGAACTTTTCACGGGCGTCGATCTCATCGTCGTTGCGGTGAAAACGTACGCAACCATCGATGCGCTCGCGCCGCTCCGCGACGTCTTTCGGGACCCGCCGCCGATCGTGTCGGTGCAGAATGGAGTGGATGCAGTCCGGCAAATCGATTTCGCTCTCGGTCACCACTGCTGCATCGGGCTCGCGCCGACAACCGAAGCGGGCGAGCGCTGCGGGCCGGGTGTCGTGCGCCGCGTGGGTCGCGGTCAGACGCGCGTGGGCTGGGCGCGCGATCATGCAAATGGTCCCGCGGTCGACGCGTTCGTCGATGCGCTCGTGGCTGCCGGCATGCTCGCCGAACACGTGCAGCCGATCGAGCCGTGGGTATGGGCGAAGCTCGTGGTCAACGCCGCCATCAACCCAGTGACCGCCCTGGCCGGGATTCGCAACGGCGAATTGCTCGAGCATGCCGAGCTACGCGAGCGTGCCGCGCGCATCGCGCGCGAAGCGGCAGCAGTCGCACGGGCCGCCGGAATCGCGCTCCCCTTTGCGGATCCCGTGCCGTACGTCGAGGCCGCGGCGCTCGCCACCGCGGAAAATCGCTCGTCGATGCTCGTCGATCTCGAAGCGGGCCGGACGACCGAAATCGAGTCGATCGCGGGCGCCGTGGTGCGCGAAGCGGAAGCGCTCCACCTTTCGGTTCCTGAAAATCAGGCGGTGCTCGACGAGGTTCGCGCACGAACGAAGGCGTAGCGGGGCGCCATCATGGCTATGCCGCGCCGCCTCACCTCCGCCGCCGTCCGTGGACGCAAGGGCACCCGCTTTCCCGTCGTCACCGCGTACGACGCACCGTTCGCGCGCTGCGCCGAGGAGGCCGGCTTCGACGTCATCCTCGTCGGCGACTCGCTGGGGATGGTGGTGCTCGGATACGATTCGACCACGCACGTGACGCTCGATGACATGTGCCGCCACGTCGGCGCGGTCGGGCGCGGAACGGCGAAGGCGCACGTGATCGCGGACATGCCTTTCGGCTCGTACGAGACGAGCGACGCCCATGCAATCGGCTCGGCGGTGACGCTCGTGCGGGCCGGCGCATCGAGTGTGAAGCTCGAGGGCGGCGTCAATTCCGCACCGCGCATCGCCGCGATCGTTCGCGCCGGAATCCCCGTCGTCGGCCACATCGGCGTGCTGCCGCAAACAGCCGCGCTCGCCGGAGGTTTTCGGCGCAAGAGTGACGCCGAAGCTTTGCTCGCGGACGCTCACGCCGTCGCCGAGGCGGGTGCGTTTGCAGTCGTTCTCGAGATGGTCGACGCGGCCGTCGCTGCCCGAATCACCGAAGAGCTCGAGATTCCCACGATCGGCATCGGCGCCGGTGCGCAGTGCGACGCGCAAGTACTCGTGATGCACGATGTCTTGGGGCTCTACCCGCACGCGCCGCCGTTCGCAAAGCGCTACGGGGAGCTTGCGGTCACGGCAACCGAAGCGTTGCGCGCTTATGCCGAGGACGTCCGTGCGGGCGTCTTCCCGCCCGCGAAGACCGACGCCGCGCAAGAAGCCGACGCTGCGGTCTACGCGGTCAGCTCGCCGATTCCCAAGACGTAGTTCGCGCTTGGCGACGCCACAGATCATCGCGGCCGGCGGCGCGCTGCTTTCGCCCGACCACGGCAACCTGAAGCTGGCACGCTACGTGCTCGAGGCGACGGGCAAACCAAAGCCCCGCATCTGTTTCGTCCCGACGGCAAGCGGCGAGGATACGGTCGTCGTCGCAGCGTTTTTCGAGACGTACGCGCCGTTCGGGTTGGAAACGGCCGTGTTGCGTTTCTTCAAGCGCACGCCGGCCGATCTGCGCGCGTTTCTCTTCGAGTTCGACATCGTTCAGATCGGTGGCGGCAATACGCGCAGCATGCTCGCGGTGTGGAAGCATTGGGGATTCGACACCGTATTGCGCGAGGCATGGGAACGCGGTATCGTGCTGTGCGGTTCGAGTGCCGGGTCCATCTGCTGGTTTGAAGAGGGCGTGACGGATTCGGTCGCCGTCAACCTGGGGGCGATGCAGTGTTTGGGATTTCTTGCGGGCAGCAACTGCCCGCACTACGACGGCGAAAAAGATCGCCGCCCATCGTATCACCGGCTAGTCGCCGCGGGTGAGATCGGGCCGGGGATCGCGTGCGACGACAACGCCGCCGTACACTATCATGGTACCGAATTGCACGCCGCCGTCGCGGGTTTGCAAGCGGCGCGCGCATATCGCGTCGAACGCGCCGGCACAGACGCACGCGAGACGGCGCTCGACACGCGCGTGCTGTAGCACGCTAGAGAAAGATCGTCGAAAACTCGCCGGCCCGAAAGAACCCTACGCGCTCGTAGAGCGCGATCGCCGGCAAGTTGAAATCATTTACGTATAGGCAGAGCGTTGGGTGGACGTCGAGCAGGTGGTCGCAGATCGCGCCGAGCGCGAGCGTCGCGTGCCCATGGCCGCGCATGTCGGGAGGCGTCCAAACGCCCTGAAGTTGGGCCGTAGCGGCCGTTGCGGAGCCGACGTTGCACATGAACGCGAGCCGCCCATCGACGCGATAGCGCCACCACCAGCCCGCGTCGATAATGCGCGCCGTTCGGCGGACGAACTCGGCGCTCGCGGGTCGATCGTCCGGACCGAGTCCGATTTCGCCCGCGATCATCGTCGCCGAATGCATCGCAATCTCGTTGACTTCCGCCTGCGTTGCGGGAGCGACGTCGGCGTCGTTGCGGCTGCCGCGCAACGCGGCCCGATCGAGCGCGTAGACGGGTTGGCTCGTGCGAATCGCGCGGGGCATGCTCAAGGCGCTGCGCGCGTTGGACCAGACGCGTTCGACGGCGGGACGCGGCCCCACGATCGTGCGGACGGCTCCGGTGCGGATCGTATGCGCCGCAAACGCTTCGAACGCAGCGTCCTCATCCGCGTTCGGAACGATCTGCGGACCGTAATAGCAGTATCCCGTGACGCGGCCGGACTCGTCGCGCCACAAAAGGGCTGTGTTTGCGCCGTCGAGTTGCCCCGACTCGAGCAACCACTGCACGTAGACGTTGTCGAACGGCGCGCGCGAAAGATATGCGACCGCCTCGGCAGCGTTCGCGGGCGAGGCGGCTTCGAGGCTGCCCACTCCCGCGACTACGAGAGCTTGCGGACGAAGGTGGGTTTTGTGGTTGGGGCCGTGCTGCCGCCTTCCGGCTCGACGCTGACCGCGACCGCGGCGAGGCCGGCCGTGGACTCGGGCAGCTCGATCAACGTGACGCCGTTGCTATCCGGCAAAAACGTAACGCTCGGTGCCACGGCTTTCGCGCCTTCGTGCAGCGTCCAGGCCTGGTAGACTTTACCCGCTCCGGGTGCCGGCAGATCGCGTAAGGCGAGGAAAACGCGACCGCTGCTCGCGACGACTTCGCCGCCGGGAACTTCATAGTAGCGGCTGCCCGGAGCGACGACGCGCGCGACTTGCGTTTCAAACGCGCGGGCTTGCGCGAGTGCGGCGGCATCCGCGTCGGATTGCTTGCGCAGCACGACGTAGTTTGCGGACGATACGACCGCCACGATCAAGGCTGCCGCGGCGGCTCCGTAGGCGAGCCAGCTCGTACGTGCGGCTTGCGCCGCGATCGACGGGGCGCTGCGCAACGGGCGGACGACGGCGCTCGGCGCCGTTGCCGTCGACCGGACGGCATCCATCACGCGCGCCTTCAGACGGGCCGCACTTGCAGCATCGAAGGTTGCAACGTCGAGTTCTGCGGCGTAACCGATCGCGTCGGCTGCCGTACGCAGCGACGCATATTCGGCGCGACATTCCGCACAGCCGGCAGCGTGCGACGCCGCTGCCTCCGCTTCACTTTGCGGCAACGTGCCGAGCGCCAGCAGCGCGACCGCTTCGAGCATTTCGTCGTGCGGATTATTCATCGCGCCACCGTTGCTTCAAGCGCGATCCGTAATTTTTGCAGACCACTGCGGATGCGCGTTTTCACCGTGCCGAGCGGCGTCGCGGTGCGGCGTGCGATCTCTTCGTGCGTGATGCCGCCGAAAAAGCCGAGCTCGATCGGGCGGCGCTGTTCGTCGGGAAGCGTCGCAAGCGCGGCGCGAACGCGCTCGCCGTCGATCAATGCAAACACGGTCTCATCGAGCGCGCCGTCGATCGGGACGTCGCTTGGAATCTCACCTTCGGGACGCAGGGCACGGCCGCGCAGGACGTCGAGGGCCCGGTTGCGCGCGACCCGCGAAATCCACGCGCCGAAATTGCCCTCGCGAAATGCTTCGGGAGAGCTCCAGAGTTTGAGAAAGACGGCCTGCGTGAGGTCCTCAGCGGCCATCGCTTCGCCCAGCATCCTCAGCGCGATACCGTGAACCAGCCGGTAGTACGAGTCGTACACCGCTTCAAACGCGGCAACATCGCGTTCGCGTACCCTTGCCATGAGTCGGCTGGTTTCATCCACGCCGCTCGCTTCGTCCCGACTGAAAACCTGCCCTCGACGGCCACATACTGAAAAGAACGTCCGCCGAGTCCGCACGGATGCTACGATTGCTCGGTGAGTGATCTAGAGCGGGCGGCACACGCCCTGCGGGCAGCGACTTCCGTCTGCGTCCTGACCGGAGCGGGCATCTCGGCGGAGAGCGGCTTGCCGACCTTCCGAGGGGTGAACGGCTTGTGGCGCACCCGGCGGGTCGAAGAATTGGCCTCGCCCGAGGGTTTTGCGTCGGATCCGGTCCTCGTCTGGACGTGGTACAACGAGCGCCGCGCGGCGCACCGCCACGCGCAGCCCAACGCCGGCCACATCTCGATCGCCGCGCTCGAACCGCGCTACGCCGATTTCACGCTCGCGACCCAGAACGTCGACTCGCTCCACCTCCGGGCGGGCTCCAAGAACGTCCTCGAACTGCACGGCCACCTGCGCGAGGCGCGCTGCGACCGGTGCGGCGCGCGGCGGCCGCTCGAAGGAGACTTCCAGCCGGGCGAGATCGAGCATGCATGCGGCGGCCGGTGGCGGCCCGATATCGTGTGGTTCGGTGAATCGTTGCCGGAAGACGTGTGGAGGCAGGCCGTCGATGCCGCCGCCCGGGCGGACGTCGTACTCGTGGTCGGAACGTCGGGCGTTGTCGAGCCCGCGGCGTCGCTTGCGACCCGGGTGCCGCGACGCGATGCCTTCGTGATCGAGATCAATCCCGAGGAAACCGCGATCAGCGCGCGTGCCGATGCAATTTTTCGTGGCCCAGCATCGATCGTGCTTCCGGAACTGGGAGAAACCGTCGTTGCAGCGAACGGGTCGTCCCCACCGTGACGAACGATGATTTGAACTACGTCCGCTCTCGCATACCCACGTACCGCGGCTATATCGACGAGCCTTCGCGCCACGACAGCGACAAGCGGGTGCGCGCGATCGTCGGTGAGGCGCTTAGCGACGCGCAGGTGCGATTCGCCGCGGGGCTCGACGCCGAGAATGCCGCGCTTTGCGACGAACTGCTGTACAAGTGCATGTTTACCGACCAAACCGTCATTCGCAGGCTCGAACACGCGAAGCTCGGCGACGCGACGCTGGTCGAACTCACCGCCGCCGACCGCGTGCTCGTCGAACTCGAGGAAGAAGTGATGAACGCCTCGACCGTCGAGGAATTTGTCGCGACCTTGCCCCGCATTCTCGAACAGTTTGCGCGCCGCCACGCACCGGCGCCGGCCGGCTAATTACAGGTAGTAGTTCCTGGCGGCGTGAGCGTTGTCGTGCCGTTGAAGCGTGACTCGAGGTAGGCGTAGATGAGCGTCGAGGTCGTCGCTTCGAACGTAACGTGGTCGCCCGAGACGCCGCGATAGTATTCGACGGGCGAACCCGCGGCGCACCAGGCGGCGACCATCGCATCAGCACCTGCAATCGGGATCAGCTCATCGAGCTGCGAATGATACACGAGCGTGTTGACGATGGGCGAGTGACCCGCGAGCGGCAGCGTGACCTGCGGCAAAATCGCAACCACGTTGGGCGCGTCGACCGGATCTGAGGTTGTCGTAAAATCGGGAACCACGCCCGTCGGCCCGTTTCCGCCGCTCGCGGTGTCGCCGAGGCATCCGTTCGCCATCTCGTTCCCCGCCGCGACGCCGGCCGCGTTGAGGATCGGGGTAAGGAGCGTCGGATACGCTCGATTCGTGCCGTATACTGCCGAGAGAATCAGTGAGAAAAACGCCGCGTTTGCAACCTCATCCGAATCGATATTTTGAATGATGAGCTTCGGGCTTGCGGGCGTACCGCCGGAGGCGATCGCCACCATCTTCAACTCCGGAGCATACGATTGTTCGAGCGACGCCGCCCATGCGGTTGCGATCGCCCCACCGGAATACCCGGTCATACCGACGGGCGTCGTCGCATTCAAACCAGCCGGCGCGAAGCTCTCGGCGGCGCGGATGCTGTCGAGCGTGATCTGACCTTCGATGCGGCCCGCGCCGAACTCGTCGTTCGGGCCTTCGTAGTCCGGATACACGACCGTCCAACCGAGAGTGAGACCTTGGAGTGAGGCCGCGCCTTCGAGTTGTTCGTTCGAGTCGACCGTGCTGCCGGTGACGTCGTGCGATGGAGCGCATTGCGCGCCGAGGCCATCTTCGGCGAACTGTACCGCGAGCAGCGGCTCCGGGCTATTGAGCGACGGCGTCGTCGGTAGGACGACGGTTGCGACCGCTGCGATCGGGTTGTCGTTCGCATCGCGTGAGACGAACTTGATCTCCCACGCTTTATTCGACATCGGCACGCCGCCCACCGGGGCAAACGTCACCGAGCGCGAGGCAAGAATCGTGCCGGGAGCGCTGTTCGGAAACGAATTCGGTTGGGCATAAAACGCATCGCTATCGGCCGTTGCCGGAAACGGAATGCCTACCGGTGACGGTGAGCCGGAAGGGCTCGCGCTGCGCGTCGGGCTCGCGCTTGCTCCGGGCGCCGCGGTCGAACTGGGTGAGGCCGTCGCTCCCGGTGCGGCAGTCG
>Ga0302324_100023894_pt1 | contig 11803 bp, 7 predicted proteins | sample Palsa_T0_1_FD_201949 | JGI IMG/M metagenome (GOLD analysis project Ga0302324, IMG submission 201949) | Peat permafrost microbial communities from Stordalen Mire near Abisko, Sweden - Palsa_T0_1 | ecosystem: Environmental > Terrestrial > Soil > Palsa > Peat permafrost | place: Sweden: Abisko... | reverse complement strand
CTTCGCTTCGGTCGGGATGACAATTCCGCTTGGGAACAGACATGCTCGATTGCAAACAAAATTGTCATCCCGACCGGAGCGAAGCGTAGTGGAGGGACCTGCGGTTCTCCCAATCGTCAAAAACCCTTACAACGAAGCGATGGCCGTGGCCTCGTCCCGGTGCAGGGCGGCGTATTTCGTAATCCCCACCATGGTGAAGACCTTCTGGAAGTGCGGTGTAAGCCCAAACGCGGCAATCGTTTGATCAGCCTTGCTGGCTTCCATCAACATCTGGATGACGAGAGCAATTCCACTGGAATTGATGTACTCCACTTTGGAGAAATCGATCAGAACCGGGCGGCTCTTGACCACACCCTCGTAGGTTCCAAGCACGGCGTCCCGCGAACTGCTGGAGATATCGCCCGTGAAGCGAAGAACGGTGACCGGCCGCCCATTCGCGGCGACAACTTCATCCACTTTTGCTTTCGTCTCCGTCTGCACTTTACCCATTCTCCTTAGCCAGCCTGATGACCAGCCTTACATAGCTTCCTTTGCCCGGGCTCCCCTTGACCCACTCCGCTTCATCCACCAGCGACTGAATCAAAAACATGCCCATGCCGCGGGTATCCTCTTCACCATGCATCTTGCGGTCGATGTCCGGCTTGGAAGGTGCTTTCGCGATGCCGGAACCGGTATCCATCACCTTAACCTCCAGCGCTTCATCGCTGGCGGAAAGGATCACGCCCACACAGAGGTTATCGTTCAAAAGATTGCCGTGTTCAATGGCGTTGATGCACGCCTCGGCCAGGGCGGTCTTCAGGTCCTCAATGCGGTCGTCGGGAAAGCCCATGAGCTTGGCCACGCTGGCCGCTGTGCCCATCGCTACTTTTTCGAAGCCCAGCCGCGATGGGAGTTTTACTTCCACCGCCGTGCCCCTGGTTTCAACCATTTTGCTCTTCCCCCGCCTACGCTTACGCTTGCATTCGCACCAATGCCAGCGCCGTCATGTCGTCCTGCTGCGGCTCTCCCCGTGAAAATTCAGCCAATTGTTGCCACAGGACCTTGAGGATAGCAGTACAGTCCTCCGACTTGCACTCCCGAAATGTCGCCAGCAAACGTTCTGGACCGTACTCGTCATCGCCGTGAAAGACCTCCGTGAGCCCATCGGTATAGAAGAGCAGCCGGGATCCAGGCGGGAAGGCGAGCGTTTCTGAGCTGTATACCATCATCGGGACCAGGCCGATCGGGGTGCCGCTGGCTTCGATCTCATGCACCGTCTTGTCCCCGGAAATCAGGAAACCAGGGTTGTGCCCGGCATTGACGACTTCGACCAGATGCGCCTGCGGGTCCAGTTTGAGGAAGATCGCGGTCACGTACCGGCGCCGGGCCTCCGGCCCTTCGCCGTAGTGATGCTGGTTCATGCGCGCGGCCAGTTCGGCCAACGGAAGCCCGGCGAGCGCCATGGCGCGAAAGGCCGAGCGGAAGGAGGTAGCGACAATGGCGGAGGCCAAACCCTTGCCGGCGACATCCGCCACCACCATGATTTCGCCGCCATCCGGGAGACTGACGATGTCTACATAGTCGCCGCCCACCTCATAACAAGTACTTGAGCGTACGGCGACCGAATATCCGGCAATCTCCGACATCTGCTGCGGCAGCAGGCTGCGCTGAATCTCCCGGGCGGCGTCCAGATCCTGTTGCACCCGAGCCCATTCGACCGCGCGATCGTGGTAATGCGCATTCTCGACCGCTACCCCTGCCTGCAGCACCAGTCCTTCTAGAAAATCCTGCTCGTAGAGCGACAGCGTCTTGCCCGGCCCTGGATTGACCACCAGCTCCGTGAGCTGGGTTCCGTCTTTGCTGAGCAGAGCGTAGCGTGCACAGCCCTCCCAGGGTGGTGGAGGCATATCGCCCACGGTGAGAGCGGGCTCGGTTACGTGGGCCCCGGCCATTTCCAGTTCCCGCACCACGATACGCAGGACCGATTGCAGCACTTCTTCCGGCCGGACCGCCGCATGCACCTGACGGGAAACCTCGAGCAACGCCTGCAACCGCGCCACCTGCTGCTGCAGGTCGATCACATCGGCTTGGCTCCTGGAGAAAGAAGAGGTGGACATTTGCGGGTTGGCATCAATCTAGCATAGGGTTGCGAGCCTTGGGGTAGGGATTCGTAATGTCTCATCCTCGGCCTAAAAGCACGACAAGAATGGCGCAGCCTGAGATCGGTTTGGGGACGATATACTGGGAAAGGCCAAAATTATGGAAACCAAACTCGCTCTTCCCGTGCAATCGAAGTTTTCCGAAGAGGTAGCAGAGTGGATTGAGGCTTTCGACGACCTGGTGGTCGGCGAAGGTCCGGAACAAGGCGCGGAGCTGATTGCGGCCCTACGGCACCGGGCGCGCGAGGCTGGCATCTCCACCCCAGGGGCGTTGACCACCCCCTATCTGAACACCATCCCCAAGCATGAGGAAGTGCCCTACCCAGGGGACCGCAAGCTCGAGCTGCGGTTGGAAGCCCTGATCCGCTGGAACGCGATGGCCATGGTCCATGGCCAGAATAAGAAGGATGCCGGCATCGGTGGACACCTCTCTACCTACTCCTCGCTGGCCACCCTGTTGGAAGTGGGCTACGAGCATTTCTTCCACGCCACCTACGGAGATCAACCGGGCGACTTTATCTACTTTCAAGGCCATGCTTCTCCGGGGGTCTATGCGCGGGCTTACCTCGAAGGACGGTTTGATGACGAGCGCCTGCTGCACTTCCGCCACGAACTGCGGGGTAAGCCTGGGCTGTCTTCCTATCCTCATCCCTGGCTGATGCCGGATTTTTGGCGCTTCCCCACGGTTTCCATGGGCATCGGCCCTCTTAACGCGATCTACCAGGCGCGTTTCATGCGCTACCTCGAGAACCGCAGCCTCATTCAGAAGACCGAGCGCAAGATCTGGGCGTTCGTTGGAGATGGCGAAACCGACGAAGTGGATACACTGGGCGCGCTCGGCGTCGCGTCCAGGGAAAAACTCGACAACCTGATCTTTGTCGTGAACTGCAACCTGCAGCGCCTGGACGGTCCGGTGCGCGGTAACAAGCGCATCATCGATGAACTGGAAGGCGTCTTCCGCGGCGCAGGTTGGCATGTCATCAAGGTCGTCTGGGGCGGCGATTGGGATGAGTTATTCGAGCGCGATTCTTCCGGCCTGCTGCTCAAGCGGATGGAAGAGTGTGTCGATGGCGACTACCAGTCGTTCAAAGCCAAAGGTGGGGCCTACCTGCGCAAGGAATTCTTCGGTAAGTATCCTGAACTGCTCGAACTGGTAAGCGACAAGACCGACGAGCAGCTGGAGAATCTGCATCGCGGCGGACATGACCGGGTAAAGATCTACAACGCCTACCGCAAAGCGATCAATCATCATGGCTCGCCCACTGTGATCCTGGCCAAAACAGTCAAAGGCTACGGCATGGGCGCGAACCAGGCCCGCAACGCCTCGCATCAGGAGAAGAAACTCACCGACAGCGGGCTGGCCCAGTTTGTGAAGCGCTTCAAGATCCCGGTCCCCGAGCATGAGGCAAAACTAGGTAAACCTTACCGGCCTGCGCCGGATAGCCCCGAGATCCTCTACCTGCAGGAGCGTCGCCGGGCGCTGGGCGGCTATTTGCCTTGCCGTGAAACGCCCAAGCTGGACTTCAAGGCTCCCAAATTGAAGGAATTCAATGAGTGGACTGGCGGTTCCAAGGGTCGGGAAGTTTCCACCACCATGGGCTTTGTCAGCATCCTTCGCCACCTGCTGAAAGATCCGGTCATCGGCAAGTTGGTCGTGCCCATCGTGCCCGACGAAGCACGCACCTTCGGTCTGGAGTCCGCGATTCGCCAGGTAGCCATCTACGCCAGCGAAGGGCAGAAGTACACGCCGCACGATAACGACATGCTGCTCTACTACCGCGAAGAGCAGGATGGCCAGATTCTCGAGGAGGGCATTACCGAAGCGGGCTCCATGGCTTCTTTCACCGCGGCCGGCACTGCTTACTCCAATTACCGCATACCCATGATCCCGTTCTACATGTATTACTCGATGTTTGGTTTTCAGCGCGTCGGGGACATGATCTGGGCCTTTGCAGATTCACGCGGCAAGGGTTTCCTAATGGGAGGAACCGCGGGCCGTACCACCATGCTGGGCGAAGGGCTGCAGCACCAGGATGGGCATAGTCACGTCTTGGCCAGCACCGTTCCCACCTGTCTCAGCTACGACCCGGCCTACGTCTACGAGCTGGCCGTGATCGTCCAGGATGGCATCCGGCGCATGTACCAGGAAGGCGAAGCTGTCTTCTACTACATCACCATGTACAACGAGGACTACATCATGCCGGCCATGCCCGAAGGGGCTCGCGAAGGCATCGTCCGCGGTATCTATCGTTTCCAGGCCGCTCCGGCAGGCAAGGCCACTGCGCAGCTCTTTGGCAGCGGGCCCATCCTGAACGAGGTCGTTCGGGCGCAAGGCATTCTGGGCGAAAAGTATGGCGTTCAGACCGACGTCTGGAGTGTGACCAGCTACAACGAGCTACGGCGTGAAGCGTTGGGCGTGGAACGCTGGAATCGCCTGCATCCAACGCAGCCGGAAAAGGTTCCTTACATTCTTGAGACCCTGAAGGGAACCGAAGGGCCCATCATCGCGGCTAGCGATTACATGAAAGTCGTGCCCGATCAGCTTTCACCCTGGCTCTCCACCCGGCTGGTCTCGTTGGGCACCGATGGCTTTGGGCGCAGCGACAATCGCGAATATCTGCGCCGCCACTTCGAGGTCAACGCCGAGTCGATCGTTGCGGCGACGCTTTCGCGCTTGGCGCGCGAGGGAAAATTCGACCAGGCGCGGGCCCAGGAGGCTTTCGGGGAATTGGGGTTGGAGACGGAAACAGCCGATCCCGCCCACCTGTAATTAGGGGGTCGGCGAGTCTTCTGCGGGTTTTCTGTGACCAGCCTTGATCCAGGCAGGTCTCCAACCACTACCGCTGAAGGGAGACTCCACTCGGCGTCCCCACCACAGCCACATGCCCAACGCCATGACGGCGACCAGCAGTAGAGCCAGGAGACTGCCTTCGGGGCCGGTTGTCCCTCCGCTCCACAAGCGCGGGCCCATTGGGTGTTCACCGAACAAATGGCCTTGTGCCATGAGGCCGCTGTCGGAGGTCCCATAGAAATAGGACTCCGCCCAATCCCAGCTTGCGTGGCAACCTAGCGGCCACCAGAGCGATCCCGTATACCAAAGGCTGAGGCAGAAGACCAGGCCAATGGCTGCCGCCCCAAACAGGCCCACCGGCGTCTCACCGGGATTGGTGCCGTGGGAAAACCCAAACAGGCACGAAAGCAGCAACGCTCCCCACCAGAACCCGATGCCCCGGGCCAGCGTGAATTGCAGATAGCCCCGCAAGGTCGATTCTTCGAAGACGGCGACCAGCAGGAACAGCAGTGCCCAGCCCAACGCGTACTTCCAGACGGCCACGCCGTGCAACTGTACGCCGTCAAAGCCCAGCAGCCCCGCCTTCCACAAAACAAGCACCAGTGCGGATAGGGCAACGAATCCCCAAATCAGGCCGGAAACGAACCGCACCGCTCTCGCCTTGTCTTGGTATCCGTACGCCAGGAGAGATCGGCGCTCCACCAGAGCCATGATCGCCGTCGCCAGCAATAGGGGCACCAGTTGTGAGCTTTCCGAAATCAGCGCCAGGCGTAGGGGAAATACGGCTGACGGGTGACCGGGATGATGAAAATGCCGCACCACCCGGGCGGTGAGATATCCAAATCCGAGAAACAGCAGGACGAACAGCAGCACTCCCCATCCCGCTCGCAGACCCTCGGCGCCCACGAATACCCAGTGCACGCCGCGCTTTGGCGGTTGCGGAGTCGCCAGCGGGAAAGCCTCTACCTGCACTAGATTCTCGTCCAAATTCCCTCCTAAAACGTGCCCCATCATCTTACCCTTCTGCCGGTTTTACTTTTTGCGCTGCAACGAATATCGGGTGCCCCATATCTCGCTCGTTTTTCGCGAGATGTGGGATACCACTAGCCCTGACCGTTCGCCTCCTAAGGCCGAATCGAACCTTAAAAAAAGTAGGGGACAGGTCCGCGGAATCCCATATCTCGCGAAAAACGAGCGAGATATGGGGCACCCGAGGTACGCGTCTGGGAAAGATCTGAGGTACGGGTTCAGGAAAGATCTTTGGTTGGTGGTTCAATAAGACCCGGAGCTGCCAGACCCTGCGTGCTGGCTCATCCATTGTTGCGCATGTTGCATCTCGGGCAATCCCGGGTCCGCCGTCTTCCACGCGCTGAGGAACTGCTTGTAAGCCACGGCGGTTGCGCCGGCATCTCGCGTCTTTTCCTTCACCTGGGCAATCCCATAGAGCGCGAAACCAGAGTTGGGACGCTCCGCCAGCGCCTTCTGAAATGCAGCTTCAGCCTCCGGCCATTTACCGGCTGTCATCATCGCCGCCGCTTCGCTTTCCGCCACCGGACGAATGTAGAAGGGAGGCTCGCGGTAGCCGAGCTCTTTCTCTTCCCGGAGCGCAGCGGCGAAGAGTTTTTCCGCTTCGGGAACGTTGTCTTGCGTAGCCAGCATGGAGGCGCGCAGCTCGAGCGACATAATGGAGAGCATTTTGAGTAGAGGCTGGGGCAGGGGATCAGGCGACATGCTTTGATTTCCCGTGGGCTTAGCGGCCTTCTTTTCCTTGGCTTCCTGGTCCTTTATCTGCTCCGACATGCGCCACAAGCTCGAATCGAGCAATACCGAATGGCGTTCGGCAACATCAGGTTCATGTGCCTCCACAGACTGCATTCCCAGGGCAAATTGCGAAAGGCCGCCGGCCAGGAATTCCATGTGCGGCATCTCCTGGGAGAGATTTGCTGCATTGACCAGTTCCACCACGCGCGCCCAGTCCGCAGTGCGCAAAGCAACCGGTAGCGCGGGATTGAGACGGGCAATGGCATCGCGGGGCGACCAGGGGTAAAGCGTGTCTTCCAAATGGCCGCGTGCTTTCCCTAGTTTGGCCGAGACCTGCGCCGCCTCCTGCAACTGCCCGGCCTCCAGCAGATTGGCGATGGAATACATCAGGTTGTGGATATAGTTCCAGTCATTGTCCGGCGCGATGTGCTGTTGGCGCATGTAGCTTTCATCGGCCTGCGCGGAAGCGTCGAATGCAGTCTGGGCCCGGGCGTAATCTCCAGTGCGGTAAAAGATGTGTCCCGGCATGTGGACCATGTGCCCCGACGCTGGTGCAAGCGAGCCCAGAATCTCCGCGCTATGCAAAGCCTGTTCCGGATGCGGGCTGGCTTCGACCGCGTGGATCCAGAGATGGTTCGCGGCGGAGTTCTCCGGTTCCTCGTTCAGTACGCCCTGCAGGAGCGCAAGCTCCTCCTTCTTGCCCTTGCGCGCTTCTCCATTGTCGTCATAACCATCGTCGACGGCTCCGGAGAGAGCGATGCGGGCATTCGTATCGCTGGGGTTCTCTTTCACCAGGGTGCGCAGAATTTCGATCTCGCGATCGAATTTTGTTTTGTCCTCGGAGCCGGCTGCTTCGCGAACAGCTGCCTCGTGGGCCTCGGCAGCCTGAATGTAGAGCTTCTCCCGCGCTGTTACGTGCCCTTCCAGTGCAACCGCTTTTTCCAGCGACGCCTGCGCGTAGGTCTTTGTTACGCTGTGGTTGAAGCTCTCCGCCTGGTAAAGACCCCAGTAGCACATGGCGCAATTCCCATCGGCGCGGATGGATTCTTCAAATGCCCGGTCGGCCTCGTAATCCCAAAAATCGTAAAGCAGGTTGTAGCCCTGCTCGAACCACATCTGGGCTGCGGCGTTGGCAGAAATAGGAAAGCGCACATTGCCTACGCCCTCAATGCGTTGCGGCGGGGGCAGTTGTTCCGGAGGCAGCGGATCTCCGCTATCGGGCATCGCCATCTTCATCTGCCCCAGGCACGCTCCGCCTTGCAGCAAAATCAACAACATCAGGAAAAATCGTTTAGCCATGGGGTATCTTTTCCGTCTTTCCTGTCAGGTGTGGCCAGTTCCGCACACTCCTTGCGCTCCCGGCTGGCCGGGATCGCACACGTGGCCTTAGTATCGCCGCGTAGTAGGAAAGACGGATTTCTGGCCCTCCGCCAGCAGGGTATTCTGCACCAAATACCCGGGGTGAACTAAACTAGAGTAGTGAAAGTGGCCCTGGGGGCAGTAAAGGAATTATCCATTGATCGCAAGCACTTTAACCAAGATTTTCGGAACCAGTAACGAACGCGTGATCAAGCGGATGATGCCCATGGTCGAACAGACCGGGTTTCTTGAGCCTGCCATGCAGGCTTTGTCGGACGACGAGCTGCGCGCCAAGACGCTGGAGTTTCGCGCCCGCATCGCCGCGCGGCTGGACGGCATCGACGACGCCGAAGAGCGTGTAGCGGAAGAAAAAGTAGTGCTGAACGAGATTCTGCCCGAAGCCTTCGCGGTGGTGCGCGAGGCGGGCCGGCGGGTACTCCAGATGCGTCACTTTGACGTGCAGTTGATCGGCGGCATGGTGCTGCACCAGGGCAAGATCGCCGAAATGAAGACCGGCGAAGGCAAGACTCTCGTAGCAACGCTGCCCTGCTACTTGAACGCTCTGGCGGGTCATGGTGTGCACGTGGTGACGGTCAACGATTATCTGGCCAAACGCGACGCCGAGTGGATGGGCAAGATTTACGAGTTCCTGGGGCTGACTGTCGGCGTGATTGTGCACGATCTTGATGACGCCCAGCGCCGCGCCGCGTATGGCTCCGACATCACCTACGGCACCAACAACGAGTTCGGTTTTGACTACCTGCGCGACAACATGAAGTTTGACCATGCTGATTGCGTGCAGCGTGGGCACTACTTCGCCATCGTCGATGAGGTCGACTCGATTCTCATTGATGAAGCTCGCACCCCGCTGATCATCAGCGGCCCCACGGATCAGACGACAGACAAGTATGCCCGCGTGAACCGCATCCTGCCATCGCTCGAACAAGGCGAAGAGATCGAGCGCGGCGAAGAGAAGATTCTCACTGGCGACTACGTGGTGGATGAAAAACACAAGACCATCAGCGTGACCGATGAGGGTTGGGAAAAAATCGAGCAGCTGCTGGGCATCGGCAACATCGCCGACCCGGAGAACTGGGATTTAAAGCATCACGTCGAGGTCGCGATCAAGGCCCATTCACTTTACCGGCGTGATGTGGCCTACGTGGTGAAGGATGGCGAAGTCATCATCGTCGACGAGTTTACCGGCCGCCTGATGCCCGGCCGCCGCTGGAGCGATGGACTGCACCAGGCGATCGAGGCCAAGGAGCAGGTGAACATTCGCCGCGAAGATCAGACGCTGGCCACCATCACTTTCCAGAATTATTTTCGCCTTTACAAGAAGCTCTCCGGCATGACCGGTACGGCGGAAACAGAGGCCACGGAATTCGAGAATATCTACAAGCTCGAGATCGTGGTCATTCCCACCAACAAGCCGATGCGGCGCCTGGAAAACTCTGACGTGGTCTTCCGCACCGCCAAGGAAAAGTATTTTGCCGTAGCCGACGAGATTTCGCGGCTCAACGAGGCCAAGCAGCCGGTGCTGGTGGGCACCACTTCGATCGAGAAGTCCGAGCTGCTGTCGGGCATACTGCAGCGCAAGGGCGTCAAGCATGTAGTGCTCAACGCCAAGTATCACGAGCGCGAGGCGGAGATCGTGGCCCAGGCTGGGCGCCTTGGCATGGTGACTATCGCCACCAACATGGCCGGCCGCGGTACCGATATCGTGCTTGGGGGGAATGCCGAGTTCGCCGCCAAGCAGGAGTTGCTGAAGCGCGGCGCCGCCCAGGCCGTCAACACTGCTGAGGGTGCCATCAATCCCATGGCTGCGCCCGGAATGATGCGCTTCTACTACCAAGGGCAGGAATTCGAGACCAGGCAGGAGATCTGGGATAAGGCTTTTGCCCAGTATGCAGCCACTGCTGAGCGCGAGCACAACGAGGTGATAGCCGCCGGTGGCCTGCACATCGTCGGCACCGAACGCCACGAGTCACGGCGCATTGACAACCAGCTGCGCGGACGCGCCGGCCGCCAGGGCGATCCCGGCGCCTCGCGATTTTATCTCTCGCTCGAAGACGACCTGATGCGCATCTTCGCCAAGGAGTGGGTATCGAACCTGCTGCAGCGGCTGGGCATGGAAGAAGGAGTGCCCATCGAGTCGCGCATGATCAGCAGCCGCATCGAGGCCGCGCAGAAGGCAGTGGAAGGGCAGAACTTCGAAGCCCGCAAACACCTGCTTGAATATGACGACGTGATGAACAAGCAGCGTACGGCGGTGTATGGAACGCGCCAGCAGCTGCTCGAAGGGCTCGATCAAAAGGAGCTGATCCTAGAGGACTATGTCGCCAATCTGCTCAGCGCGGTGATGGAAGAGCACGCGCCGGAAGCGATGCATCCCGACCAGTGGGACATCAACGGGCTCAAGAGCCAGCTCGCTTCCCAGTTCGGCATCGATCTGGAGAAGGAAGGCATCGATCTAAACACCCTGAACCGCCACGAGTTGGGCGAGACGCTGTTCGAGCGCTTGAAAGAGAAGTACGAGATGAAGGAGTCCATCCTGGGCAGCACCACTATGCGCTATCACGAGCGCATGGTCATGCTCAGCGTGCTCGACGGATTGTGGAAAGACCACCTGTTGAGCATGGATCACCTCAAGGAAGGCATCGGTCTGCGCGGGTACGGGCAGCAGGATCCGCTGGTCGCCTACAAAAAAGAGTCCTTTGACATGTTTGAAGCCATGATGGGACGTTTTCAGGAGGACACGGTCCGTTTCCTCTTCCTGATGCAGATCGTCGGACCCGATGGCCAGCCGATTACCCAACTACCTCGCAGGCAGGCGCCTGAGATCACCAGCGAATTCGTTCCCCCGGTCCTTTCTCCGGTAGGGCCTCCGGTCACGCTGGAAGGCAATGGTGCTCATGCCAATCCTGCCCCAGCTCCATCGCGGCCTCCGTCCGTTCCTGTCCCCGTCCCGGTGCGGGCGCCTTCGACAACCATCGATGCTCTGGAGCAGGAGTTTCAACGCAAGAAGAAGCGCGAGCTCGAACAAGCCCGCATGGCCGGTGCCAATGGAAGTTCCGATGCGCCCGCGCAGCAGCGCCGAACCGGAGAGAAGGTAGGGCGCAACGATCTTTGTCCCTGCGGCTCAGGCAAGAAATACAAGAAATGCCACGGGGTCGACGCTTAGGTCGGGTAAGAAACCGCAGGTCCCCTTCGACTTCGCTCAGGGCAGGCTCTCCGCTGCGCTTCCACGGCACGCCGGGACAGGTCGCTCCGGCCCCACGGCTCGCCGGGGCGGGCGGGATGACAACTCAGTTGTTGGAAGTGACTCTCTGTAACCCCACAGAATTGTCATCCCGACCGAAGCGAAGCGAAGTGGAGGGACCTGCGGTTTGAACGTCTACAAACGAAAACTCTCCGGGATCTCGTCAAACGTAAGATTCTGTGCCGCTGATCCCGTCTCATCCCGCCAGCACTCAAAAATGCGACCGTAACTGAGCGTAATGAACTCGCTCTCGGGGATGCCGAGCCGTTGCGCCGTTGCGTCGATCCAGTCGCTCGGGCCTTCCAGCTCGGCATAGATGCCCAGGGGTGTTTCGTCTAGAACGCAATGGCCCTGCTGATCCGCCCACTCCGTGCGCCATTTTTCATATACGAATACCGGGCTGAAGCCAAGTGCCTCGAAGACCTTTCCCAGCACTGGGCCATCCTCGACCACGGTCTCCGTTTCCACCCGGTTCTTGTGCGGGCCCTCCTC
>Ga0302324_100023893_pt1 | contig 11803 bp, 8 predicted proteins | sample Palsa_T0_1_FD_201949 | JGI IMG/M metagenome (GOLD analysis project Ga0302324, IMG submission 201949) | Peat permafrost microbial communities from Stordalen Mire near Abisko, Sweden - Palsa_T0_1 | ecosystem: Environmental > Terrestrial > Soil > Palsa > Peat permafrost | place: Sweden: Abisko... | reverse complement strand
ATAAGAGCCATGGCCCTTACCTTTATGCGCTCGATGGACGTCATCGGAAGCCCCCCTAAAAAGGCCGGTATGCTCTCACGGGATTCGTATAGCCGCAACGCGCTGCGGTGAAGGCAGAGGTCAAACGTATGAGACCGAAGGGTTTGAATCAGTGCCCAGGCGACTTGCTGCTCTCGCCGGCTGCGACGCTGAATCGCGTGACGACATGCTCGACGTTTACGCCGGGCGCCGGTGCGCTGAGAGCCGCACCGCCGATCGAGGCGAGTTCGGCACCTGCGGCCGGATTCAACACCACTTGATAGTTGCCGGGCATCAACGCAGACGACGGTGTTACGAGCAGCGCGCGCGCATTGCCTGCGGGCATCGATACCGTTGCCGGGATGGGGGTCGCGGCCGCCTGAGGAGCGGCATCATCTTCGACGCGCTCGAGCAGCACTGATCCACCGCCGATTCGATTGGGATCGAGCTCTTGCGTAAATCCAACGATGATCCGCGGCGGCGGAGCGTTTTCTACATCGCCGCTGTCAGGCTGAACCGCGGCAATCTCAAATTTATCGGCCATCGTCGTTGCCGTTGTGCTGGGCGGCGCCCCATCCGTTATCCACTGCTCGATAAATGATAGGTCGGTGGCAGAGGCGCCGTCTCCCTCTTTCTGAATATGTAGCACCAGGTAGCTTTGCGATGGATCGCCTGGTTTTACCCTCACTATCGAGGGCTCCTCCGTGCTCGGGACGTTGATCAGATCATTGTAGCTGTGCGTGGCGTCCAAATTGAGGTTCTCAGCCGGATTGGCTCCGCCATGACAGCCGGAGCATATCGGCGTGAAGATGTTGGCTTGAATGGAGTCAAATGTGGCCATCAACGGCGGCGGGCTGCTGTTGGACGCCGGCGTCGTGGTGTTCGGCATGGAATCGCCGCCGCACGCGCCAAGCATCAAAACCGACGCCGCACTGGCCCACCGCAGTTGCTGAATCGCCGGGTACTTGGCAAACATGAGAACGCAACTCCGTAGTGGCAGACTCGTGAGTGCTCCTGAAAGAGCTCGAAGTCGCTACCCGTCCATCACGCGGTCGTCGCATCGGCTATGGAGTGTCGTCAGCCCGCCAGTGCCTCGTGCACCAGGCTGATTTGTTTTTCTGCTTCGGCAAGAATGGCGGGACAATCCACCGCCGCCACCTTGAGGGTTAGAAAGGCGTTGATCCCTTCGGTGGGCACCGCGCGCGGCTCCGGTATTTTCAGCGTGTCGGCGAGAATGAGACTCGCGATGAGCACATCGGACAGTTTTGCCTCATGCTTCCAGCGGCGGTCATAGTCCTCTTGCTCGCCCACCGCGTCACACAGCTCCTCCGAAAAACCCCAGCTTTCGAGCACGGCCTTGCCGATGGATGCCTGCCAGCCCGCCAGCAGGTCCAGGCAGGAATTCAGGCTGCCGAATGCGGATGCCTGAGTGGCCGCTCGAACAATGATGTATAGGTTGCCGATGCCGTGCAGCAGGCCTGTCAGGAATGCCTCGTCCGTGCTCAGCTTCGTTCGCCCGGCGACGATCCGGCTGATCGAGGCGACTGCGATGCTCTTGTTCCACAATTGCGTCAAGGGCTCGGCGAGCGAGCGCAGCGATGCTTCGTCCTTCATCTGCTGCATGGCATAGGACATTGCGGTCCCGTGCACCATCTGATGTCCGAGCCGTGTAATGGCGGAGCGCAGATCGGTCAAGGGCTTGCCGGCGGCATTGAACGCGGCCGAATTCGCGGTCTGCAATAGACGCGCCGCCAGGCGCGGTTCGGCGCCGACGATGGTGACCACATGATCGGACGTGGTGTTCGGATCGGCCAATGCCGTGCTGATGCGGATGACCACATCGGGGAAGCAGGGCAGGTCGATGGAACCCTCGGAGACTTCTTGCGCCAATTTCTGCAGGAAGGCCAAGGCCGCCCCTCGTTCCTCGGGCGTCGATGTGGCGCCGCCCGCGGGAACGGATTGTGTACCAGACCTATAGGTTGGCGGCGCCGCGGGTTCAGACATGTTGCGGCCGTGCTAGAAGGAGTAACCCACGGACACCACCAATGCCTGCGGCCCGAAATTGATGTGGGTGGTTCGGATTATGCCCCCGGTGTCGGCCGTGAGGTCCGTGCTCACCTTGGAGATGGAATAGGACGCATACGCATGCCAGTGGCCCGCGATGTTGTATGACACGCCCGCCGTACCGGCCGGCCCCACCGAAGAGGTCAGCGAAAGCTTCGTGGGGCCGCCGCTGACGGCATTCCCCTGCGCCGTCGAGTCCCGATCGTAGAAAGCGGTGTAATTCACGCCGACCCCGATATACGGGCGCCATCGCGAGTTCTCACTGAGGAATTTATATTCCAGCAGCAACGTCGGCGCCAGCCATCGGGCCGTCGCGATGACCTGTCCGTCGTAAGGGACCGAACCCAGGGTGGCAGGCCCTTTGCCCACGGTTTTCTGCAGCGGTGGGTAGCCTGCGGCCAGTTCCACGTCGAAGCGCGAGGACAGGGTCCTCACATAGGCCAGATACACCGTCTCGACGTTGTTCGCATCGAGGTTGGCTCCCGGAGGCACGAAGGGTCCGGACAGATCGCCCGCGCTCACATGGTAGAACACGGAATAAAGACCGATGCGCGCACTATTGGGGGAATCATCGGCCAGCGCCGGCGCCGCGCAGTAAAGACCCGCGGACACGGTGGCGATAGCGGCGCAGAGTATTCGGACAGAGAAAGTCGTCATGGCCATCCCCTTATAATTCACTGAAAAATGCGCGCGCGGCCGCCGTGCAGAACGGCGCCACCGAGGTGTGGTAGTTCTCCACGATGAGCTCTGCCGCCGCCTCCGGCGACAGGCCGCCGCCCGCCGTCGATTCGTACAAGGCCAGTTGGGCCGCTTGACTCTCCTGGAAGCCGGCTTGCACGGCTTCGAACGGGCCGGAAGGAGTAGCCCCCACGTCCAGCACCTGGATGAGGCCGGCCTGCACCAGCGGAGCCCAGAAGATCTGCATGGTTCCGGTGTTGACGGAGAAGAACACCGTGGGATCCCCATCGCCGCCGCACAACAGAGTAGGGGACTTGGGCTCCCATGCGCCGTTGCGCAGGTCATTCTTGTAGAAGGCCTGGCGCAACGTCTGCACCGGCTCGGTCGCCGGAAGCGGTGCGCCGGGCTGGGCAAAATAGGAGTTTCCGCCGTCCTGATTCATCAATGCATCAGCCGCATAGGCTACGCGAAACGAATTGTTGATGAGGTAGGGCGAGCCGAAGCCAGCGGCAAACAGCGGGGTCTGCGCACTGGGGGGTACCGGATAATTGGCGGTGCCGGGCACCGACAGGAAGGCCGTCAGTGTGGGGCTGCCGGCCACAACCGGCGTGGTGATGTCGAATTCGGCGGTCTCCGGCAACAAGCCGGTCGAGAAAATCGTGTCGATCGGCGTTGCGCTCGGCAGCAGCGTTTCGATTCCGTTCGCGTAGGTCGCGGAGTACACGTCGCTGGGCGTGGTGTAGATATTCTCGTAGGCCTTTTGGTAGCTGGTGGTGAGCAGCGGTGAGAACTCCGTCGAGCCGATATCGACGCTGCCCAAGAAAATGGTGTCGCCGAAGGTTACCAGTGCATAGGGTCCGGACATGGGCGCCGCGCCGGTGACAACCGCTCCGCTCGCTTCGAGAGCGCGCTGGGTCGCCATGGCCACGTGACCGCCCTCGGAGTAGCCGGTCACGAACAGCTTGCCGCTGTCGCTGGTCGCCGCGCTCATGGTATTGGGCAGAGCCGTGCGCGCCGCGGTCAAGATATCGATCATTTCGCCAGATTGCTGTTGGGCGTTGAGGAAGGGGTGATAGCCCAGGGTCGAGATGTCGTAGCCGGCGTAATTCGGTGCTACCACGATGTAGCCCTGCGCAGCGAACATGGCCGCGATCAGCGCGCCCTCGGTGTTGGTGGTGTTGGTGATATCGGCGATGTTGAGCGTCTTGAGGGGGTTCGTGCCGTGCGCATATAGCACGATGGGACGCGGCCCGGAGCAGGCAGGGGCGGCGCCCGTGGGCACCATCAACGCGCCGGATGACTCGGTGGTCTCGCCGGCGCCGCCCAAGGTCCAGAATTTGATGTAGTAGAAATCCACGCCGCAGCTCGGTTTGCCGGTTATTTGCAAGAGTTGCGTGCCGCTGCCGGATGCGGCCAGCTGCGCCTGGAAGGTGGCGGCGTTCAGCGAGGCGATGCGGAACGGCGGATTCACCGCCAGCGTTCCATGTGCCGTGGAAGCGGCGACGGTCGCGGTCGGGCTGCTCGACCCTGCGCACGAGCACAGCAGCGCAGCACCCAGAGCTGCACTCAAAGGCCTCAGTAACTTGAACATGGATGTCTCCCCTACACTAAACAATTAATATGCTTCCTCTGCGTCCGGCTTATTGTTGTTTTTCTGCAAACTGCCTGGGCGCCGTGAGGGTGAAGTCTACGCGAACACAGGTCAACAGGCATCCTCTCGGCGACAACGGCGATCCCGTGCGCGATTCATCAGAGCAGGGAGGATTCCGCGCTGCTGCGCCCGGCCAGCCAGGCGTGGATCTGGCTGATGATGGCGAGCGCAATGCCTTCCGGTGTCACCGCGCCGATGTCGATGCCCACCGGGCTGTGCAGCCGGTGCTGCAGCTTTTCAGCCACGGAAGCCAGTTCCTGGAGGAGCCGGCGGCGGCGAGCAGAGGGACCCAATAGCCCGACATAGGCGGGGACCCCGGCGTGGGCCAGTTCGCGCAAATACTCTGTGTCGGAGGGCAGATGATGGCTCATCACCACGGCGGCGTGACAGTGTTCGATTGCTACGGCCATGCGCAGCGAGTGCGGATCGCATAGGCTGACTTCAGCGCCCGGGAAATCCGCCGCTTTCACGTAGGCCGGCCGGTGGTCGACGACGGAAACGCGCCAGCCAAGAGCGCGGGCGGCACCCACTACCGGCTGCGCGTCCGGTCCCGCTCCGCAGACCAGCACATGCGGCGGCGGCGCGAGAAATTGAACGAATGCCCGTGTGCGGCTTCCGCCGTCGTCCCAATCGATGGCGCGGGAGGCACGCTCCGACAGCGACTCTGCGGCGGCGTTGACCAGCACGGGCGGCAACGGCGCCGCAGCGGCATAGGTACCGAGCGGCAGATCTGCGGAATCGTGCACCGAAATCAAGGAAGCCGGCCGATTCGTCTGCGTGGTGCGTCCGGCTGCCTGGAGCGCCGCCGCCGCGGGACTGCCCGGACCCGCAGGCTCGAGCAGCACGCGCATCGCGCCTTCGCAACCCGCGCCGAGGCCGAACAGGATGTCGTCGGGGCCGCGCATGTCGTACTCGATGGCGCGTGGCTCGCCGCTCTCCAAGACTTGCTGCGCGTGAACCTTGAGATCCGATTCGAGGCAGCCGCCGCTGAGCAGCCCCAGGTAGCTGCCGTCGGCCATGATGAGCATGCGGGCTCCCGGCTTGCGATAGGTCGAGCCGGCCGTGGCGACCACGGTCGCGAGAACGCGCGAAGCCGGCGCTGCGGGCGCTCGCTGCAGCAGCAATTCAAGACTCGTGTCGAGACGTACGTCGAGGCGGGCCATGGGCATGCCCACATTGTTTCAAAACCCAGGGCATGCGTGTGAATAATATGCAAACGCGTTGCCACGGTTGACGCGCGCGGTGCATCTCGGCTAAGCATGCAGCCGGGAGGCTATCGGCAGCTGCTCGCCGATCTTGATGGCGCACCCGTTGGCGCGGCGGATGGAGCTGAATCCGAGCGGATAGTCCCGCGCCCAAGCGCATTGTCCTACACGGGATTGTGTGCCGCATATCGGTTCGTCTGTCCGGTATGGAACATACTGCTGCAACTTACTCAATTCCGCCCAAGTTATGTCGAATCGTTACGTTCGTGCCTGTTGCAGCAGCTTTGCCGGATAAAGCGTCAATGCACGAACAGATTCACTCATGGTTCAGCCGAAGATCGGCACGGTTGATCGCCTGCTGTCTGCCGATACCCGTTTTATTCGTCTTGGCCGCATCGAGCGGGGGCGCCTGGATGGGCTATATCTTCGCGGCAATATCAGGATTCATCGCCGCCGCGGTCATCGCATGGATGGCATTCAAGAGCCACGTTCAACGTCAAGAATCCGCCGACTCACGCTACAAGGCCATCATCGATCAAGCCAATGACGGCGTCGTCATCGTGGATGCCCAGACCCAAGCGGTGTTGTACACCAATCCGGCATTCTTGGAGCGGCTCGGATACACGGGTGCCGAAGCGCAGGCGCTGACTCTGCGCGACATCTTCGCCGATGGCGATGCCGTGCCTGAGAGCGTGCTGGCTCGCCTGCGGGGCGCGAATTCGCAAATGGCGCTGAACATGCAGCACAGATGCAAGAGCGGATCCCTCATAGACATCGAGGTGCGATGCAATGCGCTCGACGTCGATGGCCGCGACGTCCTCGCGTATGTCACGCACGACGTATCACTGCGCCGCAAAGCTGAACAGCAGCTCATTGAAAATCAGCATCGCCTGGATCGCATGGCGCACCATGACCAATTGACGGGGCTGCCGAACCGGCACTACCTGGCCGCGTTTCTGCCGAACGCCATTGCCGAGGCGCAGGCGGCAGCCAGCATGCTCGGCGTCGTATTTCTGGACCTGGATCGGTTCAAGCACATCAACGACACCCGCGGCCACGAGACCGGCGACAAGCTGCTCCAGGAAGTGGCGAGCAGGCTCCGGGCCGTCGTGCGCGATTCCGATGTGGTCATCAGGATGGGCGGCGACGAATTCGTGGTGGTGTTCCGCAACGTCAAATCCTACGACGAGGTGACGCTGGGCGCCGGCAGAATCATCGAAACCCTGAATCACCCCATCATCATCGATCAGCATCCCCTGCAGACGACGGGCAGCGTCGGTGTCAGCGTGTTTCCGCGGGACGGATCGGACATGGTCGAGCTTCTCAAGCACTCGGACACCGCGATGTATCAGGCCAAGGATCGCGGCCGCAACAACGTGCAGATGTTCAGCCACGGCATGAACCGCAAGCTCAAGCACCGCGTGGCCGTCGAGGCCTCGCTGCGCGAGGCGCTGCGGCTGAAGCAGCTGGATGTGCACTACCAACCATTCGTCAATTTGCTGACGCGAAAGGTCGTCGGGCTCGAGGCGTTGATTCGCTGGCGCCATCCGGTGCATGGAATGGTGCCGGCCGATCAGTTCATTCCGGTGGCCGAGGAAACCGGCCTCATCGTTCCCATGGGCAATTTCGTGCTGCACCGAACGCTGCAAAACATGAGCGCTTGGCGCAAGGCCGGAGTGCCGCTGGTACCCATGTCGCTGAACATAGCGCCGGCCCAGCTGCAACGCGGCGAATTGCAATCGACGATAGCCACGCTGCTCAAGACCCATGGCCTGCGTCCGGAGATGCTGCAGCTCGAAATGACCGAGAGGGCGATGTTCGATCCGCGCGTGCCGGGCGGCGAGAGCCGCCAGGACACCATGGCGCGCCTGCGCGACCTCGGCGTGAAGATCGCCATCGACGATTTCGGGACGGGGTACTCGAGCTTGAGTTATCTCAAAAATTGGCGCGTGGATGCGCTCAAGATCGACCGCAGCTTCGTGCGGGATTTGGTGACGGATTCGAGCGACCTCGCCATCGTGAGCGCGATCATTGCGATCGCCAAGCATCTGCAGATTCAGGTCATCGCCGAGGGCATCGAGGGCTATCAGCAGGCAGAGATTTTGCGGCGGCTCGGCTGCGGCGTAGGACAAGGCTTCCTGTTCGCGCAGCCCATGCCCGCCGAGCAATGCGTGAAATTGCTCGCAGACAGCGCCGAGACCGAGAAACCGGAGGACGAGGACATGCTTGCGGCGTTCAGCTCGGGACGCGGCTAGTACCCTCGGCACCCTGATGTTGAGCGGTTGACGGTATTCGCCCGAGGGGCTGAGCCATTGGCCGGCAACAGGGAACAGTTGCCGGCCAATGGCTCAGCCCCTCGGGCGAATATTCTCACCGCTCTACACCACCCCGCCGACGGCACTCGATCTGCTCCCTCTAGATGGTGATGTACCTCTTGCGCGGTGATGTACCTCGGCCAGTGCGCACGGTCAGGGGGGATAAGAGGCTGGACGCCAACTGTTGCCTTTCGTTGGCGTCCAGCCTCTTATCCCCCCTGACCGTGTGAACCGGTCAACATCACTGTCGAGGTGGTAGACAGAGATCGCCCGCCCATGGCGTGCTCTTCGGCGATGCTGCCGGCCAGCGAAAGGGCCTGCGTGCGCATGGGAGAGTCGCGGACCCAGCGTGCCCGCGGCGGCAGCGGCTGATCGGTCAGCAGCGCGAGCAGGCTGGCGTTCGTTGCTTCCACCGAGTCGAAGGGAGTCCCATGGCGCGAACCACGCACCACCACGAAGTCGGCCTTGAGCTGCGCGGCCAGCGCGCGCTTTTCTGCGAGCGGGGTGAAATCGTGTTCGGCCGCGATCATCAAAATCCGGCTGGTCACGCTATCGAGCCGATCGATGATGGCCCAGCGTGCCAATGCCAGCCCCATGCCCAGATAGGAGCTGGCGGGGACCGCGCCGACCACGGCGGCCGCGTGCTCCCGGATAGCGCGTTGCCAAGGCTCGGGGAACAAGCGAAGTGCGAGCAGCCAGGCCGCGCGCCGCATGCCCAGCAACCGGACCAGCAGCGCCGACACATGCACTTCGAGCCATTTGCGCCAGTCGTCCGGCCGGTACGTGGCCAAGCTGTTGATGAGTCCCAGGCGCGGCACGCAGGCCGGGCGCTGTGCCGCCATCTCGAGGGCGACGGCGCCGCCCATGGAAAACCCGATGATGTTCGTTCGCGATACTCCGAGATGATCGAGCAGAGACCACAGGGCGGACGCAAATCCGGCGATGGTATATTCATCCCGAGGCGGCGGGCTGTGTCCGCTTCCCGGCAGGTCCGGGACGATCACGCGAAAGCTCCTTTCGAGCACCGCGACTTGAAACGCCCAGTCTGCGCCGCTGCCGCCAAGTCCGTGTATGAGCACCAGCGGGTCGCCTCGACCGCGCACAAGATAGTGCAATGAATGTTTTTCGTTGTAAAAGAACGCCATGCGCCGCTCGCTTTTATTTCTTGTGTCGTAGCAAATCCTAGCGCTGAGCGATGCTCGACGGCATCTCCGCCCCGCGCTTCCATCGCGCAATTTCTTTGATTTTATTTGTAGGTCAACGCCGACCCCGGGGCGCCGGACCCCGTCCGTGTCAGCGGATACTGACAAGGACTGACACCTTTATCCGGCCTGTCCGCCTTATCGAATGGCTAAGAATAGCCACCGATGCCAAAAATCCACGGCCCCGCGGAAATCACCACGCCTTTGCCACGGTATGCATCCCATGGGGCGATCCGGTTTCTCGCACGCTACGTGCGGCGGCGCTTCTTGAGCCATGGCATCGTGCTGATTGCGGTGCTGGCCGCGGTGACCTCTGCGGTGGGCTCTCAGTATGCCGTCAAGAACCTTGTCGACGTACTGGGTACGAAGCAGCCGCCGACCTATACGTTGTGGGGCGCGGTGGCACTGCTTCTCGGCCTGGTGGCTGCGGACAATCTTTTGTGGCGGCTTGCCGGTTGGGTGTCGACGTATGCTTTCGTGGCGGTGGGGGGAGACATCCGCCTGGATCTCTTCAATCACCTGTCCGGCCAGGGCACGCGCTACTTCATCGAGCGCTTTCCCGGCGCACTGGCGGGCCGTATCACCGCGGCGGCCAATGCCGCGTGGACCATCGAGAACTCTCTCACATGGACCACCATCCCGCCGGGCGCGGCCGTGCTCGGCAGCATTTTCGTGCTCGGCACGATCAACTGGCATCTGACGGCGGTATTGCTGGTCATCGTCGGGGTGCTGGGCTCGACCATAGGCTGGATGGCAGCTCACGGCTCCCATCTGCACCAAAGCTTCGCCGGTCACGCCGCGCATGTCAGCGGCGATCTCACCGACGTCGTCAGCAACATCGGGTTGGTGCGCTCCTTCGGCGCCGCACGGCGCGAGCATGAGCGGCTGAGCTCGAAAATCCAGGACGAAATGCAGGCGCAACGCGCCAGCCTGCGTTCGCTCGAGAGACTGCGCTTGTTCCACGCGGTGAGTGTGTTCGTGGTCACCGCCGGCGTGATGGTCTGGTCGGTGGAGCTGTGGCGCCGGGGCGAGATTTCCACCGGCGACGTGGTTTTGACCACCACTCTGGGCTTCACCATCCTGCACGCCTCGCGCGATTTTGCGATGGCATTGGTGGACATGGTGCAGCAGTTCGCGAAGCTTGGCGAAGCGGTGCAGGTGCTCGGATTGCCGCATGAAATGCTGGACGCGGCGGATGCCCGGCCGCTGGCCGTGAGCGGCGGGGCAATCCACTTCAAACAAGTGAGTTTCAGCTATCCCAGCGGCCAGGATGTGCTCAAGGGTTTCGATCTCGATGTGCCGGCGGGCCAGAAAGTCGGCCTGGTGGGCCGTTCCGGCGCGGGCAAGACCACCATTTTCGCGCTGTTGCAAAGACTTTACGATCCGGATACCGGTGAGGTGCTGATCGATGGTCAGGACATTGCGCGGGTGACGCAGGAAAGCTTGCGCGGTTCGATCGCGGTGGTGCAGCAGGATATTTCGCTGTTCCATCGTTCGCTGCTGGAAAACCTGCGCTACGGTCGCCCCGAGGCGAGCGACGAGGAAGTGTTCCGCGCCGTCGAAGCGGCGCGCTGCACCGAGTTCATCAATAGCCTGCCTCAGGGCTTCGATACTCTGGTCGGCGAACGCGGCATGAAGTTGTCGGGCGGCCAGCGGCAACGTCTGGCGATCGCGCGCGCCTTCCTCATGGATGCACCCATCGTGCTGCTCGATGAAGCGACTTCCTCCCTCGATACCGAATCCGAACAGTCGATTCAGGAGGCGCTGTCGCGCCTTTTCAAAGGCCGTACCGTGATCGCCATTGCGCACCGATTGTCGACGCTGGATGCCTTCGATCGCATCGTGGTGCTCGATCGCGGCCGCATCATCGAAGACGGTGCACCGCAGCGGCTGATGCACACCCTGGGCGCGTACAGCCATATGTATGCACGCCAAATGCGCTCGGGCGCGGAGCACCGCGCGTGACCCCGACCCGATGGGATTGGCGAGGCGGCCAGTGGCGGTGCATGGCGGTAGCGGCGGCGCTGTCGTGGATCTTGTCGGCCTGCCATAGCGCACCGGTGGCTGAGCGTGCACCCGCAGGCCGCAGTCCCGACACGGTGGCCGAGACGCCTCCACCGTCACCGCTGGAGTCTGCGCCACCAGCCGCGGAAACCGAGCCCAGTAATGCAATACCGACTCCGGAGGTGCCCAGTGACGCGCAAGTCGCTCTGCCGCCCTGCTTGCCGGAAGTGAAGCCAAAGCCGAAGCCCAGACCCAAACCCAAGCCGGTGCAGCCGGCGCCGGCTGCACCACCCTCCGGCGCGCCCGTGGCCACCGCGCCGGCCATGGTCGACGCCGTGGTCCAGCCGCTCGACGCTCCCGTAGTGTCCATCCTGGGCAAAAAAGTTCAGGGCCTGAATGGCGACGATCTGGGCCGCGTGGTCGATGTGCTGGCAGATAACAGCGGCCGTGTGCGCGTCGCCATCATTGAGTTCGGCGGCTTTCTCGGTGTCGGCAACCGCCGCATTCCGGTCGATTGGTCGCTGTTGCGTGTGGACCCTAATGACGCGGACAAACCTCTGACCCTGATTACGAGCGAGAAGAAACTGCAGTCGGCACCGGAATACAAGGACGCCACGCATCCGAAGGCGCTCATGGCACCGCAGGTCCCCGCCGCGCCATCCACGC
>Ga0302324_100023889_pt1 | contig 11805 bp, 9 predicted proteins | sample Palsa_T0_1_FD_201949 | JGI IMG/M metagenome (GOLD analysis project Ga0302324, IMG submission 201949) | Peat permafrost microbial communities from Stordalen Mire near Abisko, Sweden - Palsa_T0_1 | ecosystem: Environmental > Terrestrial > Soil > Palsa > Peat permafrost | place: Sweden: Abisko... | reverse complement strand
GATTGATGGCCCTTGTGATGAGCTCGAGCGACCAGCGCGGACCAACCACGAAGCAGATGCCGAGCGTGCCCGAACAAGCTACGTCTGGCCACGGAAAAGCGCCGCCGCTTCCGCTCCGTCGTGTCGGCTACGCGCTCACCGATCTCGGGCGCAAACGTGAGTGCAACGAAGACGCATTTTTCGTGGACGACGCGCTCGGCCTTTACGTCGTAGCTGATGGAATGGGAGGCCATGCGGCCGGCGAAGTTGCCAGCCGAGAAGCGGTCGACACTCTCTACGGGATGGTCAAACGCGGTATCGCCGCCGTGCCGGAGTTCGTCGACCCCGTGTCGGAGCAGAACGTGCACGATGCGTGTCGGCTCATGGAGAGCGCCGTGCAAGCGGCCACGTATTTTGTGTTTTCCATTGCCGAGATCGACCGCGACAAGAGTGGAATGGGCACCACGATCAGCGCCCTACTCGTTCGCGGAGACTACGCGATTACGGCGCAGGTCGGCGACAGTCGAATCTATCGAGTGCATCAAGGGGCCGTCGAGCAGCTGACAGAGGATCACACCTTGATCGCCTGGCAACTCAAGCATGGCCTCATTACGCCTCAAGAAGCCGCTCGGTCTCCACATCGGAACGTCATTACGCGCGCCGTGGGCAATCGCGAGTACGTACAAGTAGATACCCGGTGCGTGCCACTGGCGCAGGGAAGCCGGCTGCTTCTGTGTAGCGACGGACTGCACGGATATTTGCGAGAGCAGGACATCGCTCCGATCGTCGAGCGGGGCGGGTCGGCGGCTGTCCAACACTTCGTCGATCTGGCGAACGAGCGGGGCGGGAAGGACAACATTACAGTGGTGCTGGTGGAGCTGGACTAAAAGGGCGGGCTGCGCCAAAAGCCACTTGCCGTTCACGAAGTTGACCCATCTCCCCGGCCCCTGGTATCCGGTGGTCATTGGGCCGCGGGCTTGTGGGTTCGCAGACACGAGAGTCACGTTCGTCCCGCGCGGTCAGGCCGAAAGCCGGCGATGCGCACCTTGGCGCGCGAATTGAAGAACTCGGGAGTGCTCATGAGAAAAAAGCGCGTTGGAGTGCTGATGGGCGGATGCAGCGCGGAGCGCGAAGTATCGCTCAACACCGGACACGGGGTCGCCGAGGCTCTTGCCGGGCTCGGTTATGCGGTCACGCCGCTCGTATGGTCGGCTGACGGCCCTCAACCGGACGAGCTCTTGCGGGCCTGTTCCGTCGACGTCGTATTCATCGCGTTGCATGGTCGCGGTGGCGAGGATGGTTGCGTCCAGGGTCTTCTGGAGCTTCGAGGAATTCCGTACACGGGCAGCGGTGTTCTCGCGAGCGCTCTTGCCATGGACAAGCTCAAGGCCAAGGAGATGTTTCGGCTCCACAACGTTCCGACTCCCCCGTATTATGTGGTCGGGCGCGGCGACGTCGATGCTCTCGGCGACGTGCACGGAAGCTTCGGCTTCCCCGTCATCGTCAAGCCAAGGCGCGAAGGTTCGTCGGTCGGATTGGCGAAGGCTTCCACCCTCGTCGAGCTGAAGCTAGCTGTCGAGCGCGCGCTTCAATTCGATGAGGACGTGCTTGTCGAGCGTTTCGTTCGCGCTTCCGAAATTCACGTTGGAATCCTCAATGGTCGCGTCCTTGGAGCCATCGAGGTCGTTCCGAGGGGCGGCCTCTATGACTACAACGCGAAGTACACGCCAGGCTTGACCGAATACGTCCTACCCCCCCGCGCTTCACACACGCGACTTCGGGGCGTGATGAACCTCGCAGAGCGCGCAGCTCGATCTCTCTCGTGCTCGGGTCCGTGTCGAGTCGACCTTCTCGTGACGGAGGGCGAAAACGAGTACGTGCTGGAGGTCAATACGCTCCCTGGCATGACGCCTACCTCGCTTCTGCCAAAGATTGCCGCTGCCGCCGGGTTCGACTATCCGTCTTTGTGCGAGGCGATTGTGGAGGGGGCCCAATTGCACGCAGGGCTCCCGATTCGCGATCGCGACGTAGCCGCGTCGCGATCCCGCGCTGCACTCTCATCGCAGGTGGCGCCGTGCGAAGACGATCTGAAGCGTCGCGTGGCGGGATAGTGGGCGCCTACTCCCGCGGCTCAGGGTCTGAGCCGTAGTCTTTCTTCGATCTGAAGGGCTGCAAGGCGTGACTCGGAGCCTCCGACGATTCGCATAACTTCGGTGTCGGTGGCGGGTTGTGCTCGCGTACGCCGTCGCGCCACGAAAACACGGCCCCGGGCCTGCTCGCAGCGAGCCGCAAACGCAGGCGAGCGTTCGCACTCCCTAATGAGCGCTTCCAACGCCATCTCTTGAGCGGCCTCGCCGTGGCAAACGAGCAGGGCGTCGCAGCCGGCCGCCACCGCGGCCACCGCCGCCTCTCCTACGGGCCACCTGTCAGCCACCGCGCGCATCTCGAGATCGTCGCTGAGGAGCATTCCCTGGAAGCCGAGGCGCTCGCGGAGCTCTGTGCAAATGGCCGCCGACAAGGTGGCCGGAAGATTGGGATCGAGCGCGGGATACACGACGTGCGCCGTCATCATGACTCCGACGCCTGCGGCGATCGCGGCACGAAACGGGGCAAGCTCGACCCTCTCGAGCCGTTGGAGCGATTGCCGCACGATCGGCAGGTCAAAATGGGAGTCGCTCGACGTGTCCCCGTGACCCGGAAAATGTTTGGGTGCTGCGAGCAAGCCAGAGCTCTCGAGCCCGCGAATCCACGCCAGGCCATACCGAGCGCAAACCTCCGACTCTGCACTAAAAGCCCTGTCCCCGACTACGGGGTTGTGAGGGCACGTATTGACGTCGAGAACGGGCGCGAAATTGAGCGTGCAGCCCACCGCGGCGAGCTCGGAAGCGACAGCGCGGGCAAGAGTTTCGGCAAAGGCTGGGTCTCCGATGCACGCCACGACGCTCATCGAGGGAACTTCGATGAAGGGTGCGCGCAGGCGCCTGACGCGGCCACCTTCCTGGTCGATACCCAAAAGCGGAGCTGTCGAGGCAGAGTGTATTTGGCGGGCCAGGGCGACCACCTGGAGCGGGTCCGTCTGGACGTTATGCCTGAAGAGGATCGCGCCACCCCGTCTATTCTTGCGCAGCGCGCGCGCGTAAGACTCAGGAAGGAAGGTTCCCTGGAAGCCGCCTATGAGCAGGCTTCCGCAAAGCGCCTCAACGTTCATCTGCGCCTAAAGCGCCTACAACGCTGGCGGATGCGGTGTTCGCCGTCCAGTTCCTCGCACAAGCGTCGTCATCGGTCTGCCTCAAGCCGGCGCATCGCGGAACGTCGGGGACAGGCCCCGCGAGCTCGTAGAAGTCGCGTGTGACGAAAGGCATCTCGCGCTGCCATCGACTCGTGATTGCTCGGGCGGCGGCATCCGCGGCGTCGCGCATCGCGCTTAGCTCGAGGGTGGCGAGCCTCTGGCCGATGGCTTGGTGGACTTGGGCCATCTCGGGTTTCTCGGTAAATGCGTATGCGCGCTCGAGGTAAGGAATCGCGTCCGTCGAGTCCCCAAGGAGATCGGCGGCCGTCAATGCGCGTTGGGCGTCCGCGCCTAGGTCCACGGCATGACCGATGGCTCGAGCGCCGGTTTTTCGCCAAGCCTCGCGCTCGACGGCGTCAGGCAGGAACGCTGGCGCGATGTACGCCAGGAACTGCCCGTAGTCCATCCATAGCCTCGGGTCGCTCGGCCGAACGGCCGTGCCTCGTTCCAAATAGGACCGGGCCAGCCGAACGTCTTGCTCGGTTCCCCTCAAAGGGCGATACGCGAGGATTGTGCCCACGAGTCGATACATCGCGGCGTACGTCGGTTCGAGCTCGAGGATGGCGTCGATATACATAGGCGCCGCCAGAAAATCTCTGTGCTCGGACCAATGGACGCCGTACTCGACGAGCAGCTTCGACCAGAGCAAGTCTACGGCGGCTGCGTCCCAACCGAGCGTCGCCGCGTGCAATTGAGCGGGGGGAGGGAAGGCGTACACATCGCCGCGCTCTTTGACCTTGTGCGTGATTCTCGCAAGCCGAGGCTGCGTTGCTGCGACCCCGACAATCGCCGCCAGCAGAACGACGGCGGGGATAGCTGCTCGCGCTCTCACTCGACCTCCGAATCGATAAACATCCCCGGATCGAGCACGGGCCCCTGAGGATCCCCATCTACATATTGACCGGTCACCTCGAAGCTACTCGTGAGCCCGTCCCCATCGAGGTCGCCGTGAGCGTGGGCTCGAAACGTCGACTTTGCAGGCGATAGCGCACTGTCGAAGGCGAAGGAGAAGCAGTGGGGCGCCCCCAAATCGACGGGAAGAAACTCGAGTGCTCTCCAGGTCGGGTGTTCCCATATCTCCGGCGGGTCAGGATCGCATCGCCCCCGCGGTGGCCGTGGCGGAGTCAGAGGGGCGCTGAGCGGAAAACCTTGTGAGACGGAGTGAGCTCGCCCGTAAGAGACAGCGGTGGCGCCGAGCCGTTGAACGCCCTGAATGGGCTCGGCGAGTCGCGAGGCTTGGACGTTGCGAGCGAGGGTTGGCACGGTTACCGCGAGGAGCGTGCCGAACAAGGCAAACGCAGTTGAAAGCTCCAACGGGCCGAAGCGCCGCCCTCTCTGAAGACCCCTTTCCAGCGCCATGGTGCGATAATTACCACTAGTGCGAGAGATCGCGACAGACGCGCTAGAATCCAGGCGCGGATGAGCGCGCCCAAAAGGAATTGGCGCGGTGCGGGTCGTGCGCTCTCATGGATGGTCGCGCTTTGCGCCCTCGGCTTTGTCGCTTGGGTCATTCCGATCCGAGATCGCTGTTGGGACCCGCGGGCTCCAGGGTCCACTCGCGTCGCAGTGTCACGCGAGGGCCCGAGCTGCGTGCTCCACGTGCGAACCGGGAGTGTGCACGTACCCGCTGCTGAATGCGCCCGGTTGGATTGCGAACCGGGCTTGGCGACCGTCCTCGTACACGTCCGGCCATCGCTTTTGGCCGCTCTTCTCGCCGTATACGCGGTCGGGAGCCTTGCATGGGCAGCACGATGGCGAGCCCTGCTCGGGTTTGCTGGCGTCGACCTGTCGCTGTCGCAGGTCTGGCGCGTGTCGATTGAAGCACAAGCCGGGGGGGTTCTGCTTCCGGGTGGCATCGGAGGAGATGCCTTGAGGATCGCGTCCGTCTTGGCGCGCCCCGTGCATCCGGGTCAGCCGCGCGCGCCACCCTCCATCGTCGTGGCTTCCGTGCTTCTCGATCGCGCGCTTGGGCTTGCGGTCATCGCGGGTCTTGCGGCTCTGCTCGGCTTTGCGTTCGGCGGCCTCGGTGCCGGGCCGCTCGCCGTCCTGCTTGCAGTGATTCCAATTGCCTTCTTGGTGTCTCTCGCCTTACTCAGGCGACCGGGGTCGAGGGGTTTCAGGTGGCCTCCCGCTAAGCGTCTGGATCGATGGATAGCCCCGGTACTCGCGTACATGCGCGACTCTCGTGCGCCGCGCGCGATTGCGTTCGCCGGGCTTTTGAGTCTCGGAGTCGCAGCGATCCAGTTTGGCGTGATTCGTGGCTTCGTATTCGCGCTGGGGGGCGCGCCGACACAAGAAAAATGGGTTTATGTCGGTACCGCAATGGCGCTCATCGTGTCTGCCTTGCCGGTGCTTCCGGGCGGCTGGGGCACCGGGGACGCCGCGTATGTCTTCTTTTTCGGCCTTGCCGGCCTGCGTCCTGGGCTCGCTCTGGCCGTATGCCTCCTGTATCGACTGTTCTGGTATATTTCAGCTGCCGTGGGCGCGGTGCTTCAGTTCACCCGGTCAGGCACCTTACCCAGCGAAACCGCCCCGACCAACACGACATGAACGTCTCGATCGTCGTCCCGGCTCACAACGAGGCCGCCAACATTCGCCGCGTCCTCACCGCGCTGTTGGAACAGAAGACGTCCGTTGCTCAGATCCTCGAAATCGTGGTCGTTGCCAGCGGCTGCACCGACGATACCGCCAACGTCGCGCGTGAAGTTGGGCGCGGCCGGCCTGGAATGCACGTGCACGTTCAAGAACGGCGGGAGGGCAAGGTCGCCGCAATAAACATGTACTTGAGGCGGCGAGACCCCAGAGCCGAAGTGATCGTCTTATGCAGCGCCGATCTCGACGTGAAACCCGACGTCGTGGAAAAGATGGTCACGTTTCTAAGAGATCACGCCCGCGTAGGAATGGTCGGGGGCCGCCCCGTCCCGAACAACGATGCGTCGCACCTCGTCGGGCGAATGGTGCACCTCCTGTGGGAGCTACATCACCGAGTCTCTCTCGAAGTGCCCAAGATGGGTGAAATCGTGGCGTTTCGCGCTCCCCTCGTCGAGCATGTGGTCGACGAGGCCTCCATCGAGGACATCGTGCGGAGCAAGGGCTACGCGCTCGGCTACGTTTCCGATGCCATCGTGACCAATCACGGGCCCGAGACCCTTGGCGAGTATTTCGAACAACGGAGACGGATCGCGCGTGGACACTATTGGCTCGAGTTTGCGTTCGGTTACGAGGTTGCGACGCTCGAACGCGGGCTGCTGGCCAAAACGACCGTGCGCCTCGCTCGCGATCAAAACCGGGAAGGTCGACTCGCGCTGGCAGCTGCAATCGGAACCGAGGTCGCGGCCCGGATGCTGGGGTTCTGGGACGCGCGCGTCGTCGGAGGGAAGCACAGGACTTGGCAAGTGCTGCAGTCGACGAAGACTCTGGGCGACCAGGCGAACGGCGTTGGAGCGCCGGTGGCCGAAGAGCGCCCTCGGCGTCTATCGGCGCGGCCGGAACATCCCAAGGATTCGCCGTGATCAGGCTCCCCCTGGTGGCCCGACTCGCAGGCTATCGCGCGGCCCACGCGACGGGGCGATTCAAGCAATTGCCAGTCAATCTGACTGTGTCAGTTACCTATTCCTGTCCGTCTCGCTGCGGCACGTGCGACATCTGGCAAAAAAAGGTCGACGATCTTTCGGTCGACGAATACGGTCGGATTTTTCCGACCCTGAAGAAGGTACCGGTTTGGGTGACCCTCTCGGGAGGCGACCAGTTCATTCGCTCGGACTTCGATGAGGTGGTCCGGCTCGTCCGCACGCAGATCGAGCCCAGCATCATCAACATTCCGATGAATGGCGTGATTACCGAGAGGATATTCTCGCTCCTCCCGAAGATCGCGCACAACGCGCTCGGCTCGCAGCTCGTGCTCAATCTTTCCGTCGACGAGATCGGTACGGCCCACGACCTGATTCGAGGAGCGGAGCACAACTTCGAGAAGTTGCGGGGCGTAGCCGATCTGATTCACGACCTGAAGAAGACCTACGCGCACATCGTCCTCGGCGTCCACACCGTGATTTCGAAATTCAATGTGGATCGGATTGCGGACATCGAGCGAGAAGCGAGAGACATTTTCAAGCCCGACTCATATATCGCCGAAGTCGCGGAGAAGCGGGTCGAGTTGAAGACGACCGAGAAGGACATCACTCCTGCCGCGGCCGATTACCGAAGGGCGGTAACGCATCTTCAAAATGCGATTCGCGGGCATCGGTCTTCGCATCCCGTTGCGCGCCTCGTCGAGTCGCTGCGCCTCGAGTACTACGACCTCTCCGCCCGAATTTTAGAGGAGAATCGTCAAGTCATCGATTGCTATGCTGGCTGGGCTAGCGCCCAGCTTGCTCCCGACGGGCATGTTTGGGGCTGCTGCGTCCGCGCCGAATCCGTCGGTAACGTTCGTGATCACGGATACGATTTCGCAGCGGTGTGGTTCGGCTCCGCCGGCGATGCGTTCCGCGCGAGCGTTAGAGCGCACGAGTGCGCGTGTCCGCTCGCGAACGCGAGCTATACGAACTTGCTCTTGGATTCGCCCTCGCTGGCTCGAGTGGGGTTCTCGAACGACTCTCTCCGGGTGGTCATTAGGGTGTCGAGCGCGAAGGACAGCGAGGCGCAGATCGCGAGCGTTCGGTGCTTCGTCGACCGCGTGGGCTGGCAATACGGTGCGCAGTCAGTTCTCGAGGGCCCAGCGGATGGCGCGAATACCCAGCGCGGAGGGCACTCGCGGCTTCTTTTCGCACGAGGGGTTGCTGTGACGGTGGCGGTCTTACGCGTCGGTGACGAGGCGGTCGTCCGGGCGGGATACGCGCGGGCGGCTCTCGAAACCCCTGAGATCAGGTTGATCCCGGAGCCGCTCGGGCTTGGAGGACTGCCCCAAGCCGACATGGTGGTTTCCTTCGACGCCCCCCGGTGCGTGCCCCAATGGCAAGACTACGTTGCGGCGGTCGCGCGCGCTGCTCGGAAGGTCCTGGTCATGGTGTTGCCGAACCCCGATCGGCTCTTGAGCGCTACAGCGGGCCGCGGCGGCCAAACTTCCGACATTGCGCGGGTCTTGTGGAGCGTCGGGCGTGTGCGCGAGCACGCCTACCTTGGTGTGCCATCCTGGGTTCTCGCCCTGCAGGGCGCGCCGGCTCAAAGTGTGGTGCAGAGCCCGGTCGGCGTGGCTGTCAGGCTCGCCGCGCCGCTCCATGCGTTCGTTGTCGACACGTCTCCGCGCACGCCCCAGGCAAGGCGGCGCCTCGGTCTGGCAGTTAGCGCCTGAGCCCTATGCACGCGGAAGCAACGGCCGCCGATAGCGATTGGCAAGCGCTCTGGCGGCGCGTCCCTCCGCTGCTTCGCGCGTGCATCATTGCCTTTGACGTATCGCTCGCCATCCGCCTCGCGTTCGTCGTTTCGGCGAGGGGCAGCCCGTTCTTCCAACATCGATTGATCGATGAGCAAGACTACGACATCCTCGCAAAGAGCCTGCTCGCGGGTCGATGGCCTGGCTCCGAAGCGCTCTTCCGTCCGCCGCTCTACCCGATATTCCTCGCTGCCGCCTATCGCCTCGTCGGGGACGATGTTCTGACCGCGAGACTCGTCGGGATTGGTTTTGGGGCAGTCGCAGCGCCTCTCACGGTATGCATCGCGGCTTGCGCATTGGGGTCCGTGCGTCGCGGGCTCGCAGCTGGCCTGGTCGTCGCAATGTGTGGACCGCTCGTCTACTTCGACGCGCAGCTTCTCGCGGCGAGCCTCGACGTGCTGCTGGTTCTCGCGACCGTCGCGCTCGTCCTGCGAGCGAACGCTTCGAATCGCACGCGCGACTGGGGGATTGCCGGAGCGATGCTCGGGTTGTCTGCCATGAATCGCGGCAGCATGGTCCTCGTCGTCCCCGTGATCGTCCTATGGGCGCTTACAGCCCGTGATGCTGCGCTTGCTCGTAGTGCCCTCGCTCGACGGCTCGCGGCATTCGTCGCGGCCGCGGCTGTGGTCATGGCGCCCCTCGCATGGCACAACGCGCGAAACGACGAGCGACCCGAGGCAAGCTACGCGCCCGAAGCTCCCGCTGCCTCAGTGAGGGTAGTGTCGCCTCTGGCAACGCTCGTGCGTATGGCAACAGGAAGGTACTGCCCGCTCGGGTGGGCGGATGGCGTGAACCTTTACATGGGTAACCTCCCAGAAGTGGTCGACGTAAATCGGGACTCGGACACGGGTCATTTTCCCTGGTTCGAGCAGCTGAACGCTCAACCGTGGAAGCATGGGGCGACGACTGCTCACGAGCACGCCGCCTGGTTCAAGGCGCGCGCCCGCGAGTACATAGTTGCCCATCCGATTCGCTGGCTCGAACTGATGGGCCGCAAGGTGCTCGATGTCATAAACGGCTACGAGATGCCACGGGGCACGAGCGCGTATGGAGAGCGGGCAAATGCCCCGATTCTTTCGCTGCTCTTGTGGGATCGTCCGCTGAGATTCCCATCCGGGTTGCTCATTCCGCTGGGCCTGACTGGGGCGTGGGTGCTGCGTCGCGATCGTCGCGCGTTGCTCATTGGTCTGGTGATGGTCACGCAATTCGTCTTTGTCGTCGCCTTTTTCGTCACGTCGCGTTACCGCGCCCCTGCTCTACCGCTCGCGACAATCCTTGCGACTGGGCTGCTGGCGCATGTCTTCGAACGAATTCGGACGCCAATGCGCTGGACGCTTGGGCTGATCCTCGAGGTCGCGACCTGCGCCGCGCTCATCGTCTGTTCGAATCTTCGGCTTGCAGGACAGCCTTTGGGGCGAAGCGCAGTCGAGGAGTTCGATTTGGGGGTAGAGCTCGTCGCGGATGGAGAACACAACGAGGCGATGCAACATTTTCGCGCTGCCATTGCCATCTCGCCGCATTACGGCCCTCCGCACGTCTTTCTCGGGATCCTCCATCACGCTGCCGGAGACGTCGATGCCGCAATCCGGGAATATCGCATCGCGCTCGATTTCGAGCCTGACAACCCCATCGGCCGGAATGCCCTCGGAACTGCGCTTCTAGCAAAGAACGATTTGGACGGGGCCGAGCGAGAGTTTTCGGCCGCCGCAACATCCGATACTCGGTTCGGAGAGCCCCGGTTCTGGATGGGGTATGCGCGGCTGGCCCGCGGCGACGCGAAAGGAGCTCTGCCCTGGCTCGAAGAGGCTCGTCGCCTCAAGTTCGGCGATCCGCGCCTCGCGCCAACGCTCGAACATGCAAGGCAGGCGGCTTCGTCGAACTGAGGCGACCGACGACTCGGGCCGTCCGACCCGTCGTCGGGCATGTCGGTCGGCGGTTCATGGACCGCATCGCTCGCTGTTAGGATGCAGGAGTGAGGATAGCCGTCACCGGCGCAACGGGGTTCATCGGGGGCGCGATCGTTCGCGAGGCATCGTCGCACGGCCACGAAGTGATAGCTCTCTGCCGCGCCGCGCCAGCCGCACCGCCTGCGGTTTCCCCTACGGTGTCGTGGCAGCGGCTCGACGAATGGCTCGCGCGATCGGACCGAGTCGACGTCCTCATTCACGCGGCGGCGCTGCGTCATCGCCATGGCATAAGCGGCGACGAGTACAGCCGCGTCAACGTCGAGCTGACACGGCATTTGCTGGCTCATTCAGCACACCTTCGCGTCGCACGATTCGTGCTGATTTCGTCGATTTCGGTTTACGGCTGGCCCGCGCGTAGTCGCCTTCCTATCGACGAGTCATTCCCCGATGACCCGGTCGGGCCGTATGGTCGAAGCAAAGCGGCGACAGAAGAGTTGGTGCGTACTGCGGGGGTGCCGTGGACCATCGTTCAGCCCTCGATCACTTACGGTCCAGGCGACACCAACGGCATGGTCGACAAGATGATGCGTATGATCGCGCGGCATCAGTTCGTCGTTCCAGGGCTCGGGCACACCCGTGTACAGTTGATCTACATCGACGATTTGGCGCGCGTGACGCTCATCGCCGCCCAAACGAATGCGGCGCTGCGGGCCCGATTCATTTGCACTTATCCCGATCCCATTCGGGTCGACGACCTTGTCCAGCGTATGGCCCGTCTCGTCCACGGCCGCGTGGCGCCGTTCGGGCCGCCCACAGCGCTGCTGCGTGTGGCGGCGCGTGGCTTCGAAGCGATGGATAGGCTCGGTCTCTTTTCGGGCCGCGAACCTCCTCTCACGCGAGAGAAGCTTGCAACGATTTCCGTGGACCGAGCGTATCGCATCGACACCATGCGGCGGCTCCTCGGCACCGAGCCCTGCATCGGCTATGACGACGGACTCGCCCGGACGGCACGCGCGATGAACCTTAGCTGAGGCTCCCCAATGCAATCGGCGCCACTCGCAACTCAGGATCTCGGTCTGGGCACGGCCTATGAGCGGGTCGCAATCTACAAGCTGTTCGAGCGATGGTGCAAAGCCCTCTCAATCCATACTGCGTGCGAGGGGCCCCTCGACGGCATGGCCGGAATCCCGGGCCTCCATCTTCTGGGTCTCGCCAAGAAGGGTGTTTCCGTAACGGTGTGCCTTCCGCAAGACGACGCCCTC
>Ga0302324_100023888_pt1 | contig 11805 bp, 9 predicted proteins | sample Palsa_T0_1_FD_201949 | JGI IMG/M metagenome (GOLD analysis project Ga0302324, IMG submission 201949) | Peat permafrost microbial communities from Stordalen Mire near Abisko, Sweden - Palsa_T0_1 | ecosystem: Environmental > Terrestrial > Soil > Palsa > Peat permafrost | place: Sweden: Abisko... | reverse complement strand
TTACCGTTCCGATCCAGGAGCCAAGCAGCTTCCTGCTTGTTGTCGTGTCTTTGCTGCTGCACCCAAAAGCCTCTTCCATCGGGGTCAGTCGCAATTGCGTTCGGCCACGAGGGTGGGGTCAAAAACATTTTTGTCGTTTTCGCCATCCGCTTTGAAAGTCCGGCACTTGGGCCTCGCGCTTCAGCCAGGCCCCGGCCAAGAGCATCCGTGCCTGGCGCCCGAGGCGCTGCCTCGGTCTGCTGTGCCGACGCCGCGCCCGCGCTCACTCCTAAGCCCAAGCCAATGCCCACGCGTACTCCCGCGGTGAGAAACCCTCTTCTGTCCATGAGTTCGTTCATACCGCCCTCCAATACCAGAGGCTCCCGAGTTTAGGATCTGGCCTACTGTTACAGGCGGCATCATCCTAGGGGCTAATACTTCGCGGAGCCATATGTTTGGCCGAGTCTGCACAAGAAGTGACTGCGGGGCGAGCACCGTAGCCAAAGGAATGCCATCGACATGAAGCGCCCCCGCCTAATTCTGACCCTTGCCGGATTGTCGCTATCCTCCCTGCTGCTGCCGAGCGGGCCCGCGCAGGCTCAAATCGGGTTTGGCGTATCGATCACGATAGCGCCGCCTGCCCTGCCCGTTTACGTTCAGCCAGCGATGCCTGCTGCCGGGTACATGTGGTCGCCGGGCTACTGGGCCTGGGGCGACGGCGATTATTACTGGGTCCCCGGCACCTGGGTGATGGCGCCGCAGCCAGGCGTCCTCTGGACCCCGGGTTATTGGGGCTGGAGCAGCGGTAACTACCTCTGGCATGAGGGCTACTGGGGTCCCCACATCGGCTTCTACGGCGGCGTCAATTACGGCTTTGGCTATGTGGGTACCGGCTACGCCGGCGGCTACTGGCAGGGCGGGGCCTTCTTCTACAATCGCAGCGTCAACAATATTCCTGGAAACGTCCACATTACGAACGTCTACAACAAAACCGTGGTCAACAACGTCACGGTCAATCAAGTGAGCTACAACGGCGGCACGGGGGGCACGAGCGTGCGGCCCACGTCTGAGGAGACGGCGGCGGAACATGAAAAGCATCTGCCTCCGGTTGCGGCGCAAGCGCAGCAGCAGCAGGTCGCACGGGCCAATCCGTCGCTTCGCGCTTCAGCCAATCATGGCAATCCTCCGGTAGCCGCAACGCTCCACGCGGGTGAATTGAGCGGCCCTGGAATCGTCCCAGCGCGCGGCGCATCCGCCCCAGCGCACCCGGCAGCAACAGGACCCGTGCACCCAGTCACCACTGGCCCGCTGCACCCGGTGGCGACAGCCCCGGTGCATCCGGAGGCGACAATGCCCGTTCACCCGAGTCCGACGCCGCCCGCCGCAGAATTCAAAGCGGCAGCGCCGCCGGCGGCTGTCGCTTCCGGCAATCCGCCACCGAAACCGAAACCACCACCGCCGAAACCGGCCCATCCGCCTGCTCCGCACCCCGAAGAACATCGACCGGAGGGCTGATTTTCAGGGCTGCAACACCGGACCGCGCGACTATGCAGAAATCATGGAGGCGTGGCGCGCGTCGTGCTCCGTTTTTCAGTTTGGGAAGACGCTCGCGTTGATGGTTTGATTGAGTATGAACCCGGCACTGGAAAGGTAATCTAGAGCGACGCCGGTCAGGCATTCCTGTCAACGCAAGAGCTCAAGCGGACGTAGATTGGCGGAGAGGGTGAGATTCGAACTCACGAGCCCCGTGAAGGGCCTCCGGTTTTCAAGACCGGTGCAATCAACCGCTCTGCCACCTCTCCCACCGCCTGCACATTATAGGCGTGGCCACGACCCCCGCAGCAGCAGCCTCCATGCGCGCGCTCTGCGTCTCTATGAGGCCTCGATGCGCGTGATGCCGGCCATGTAGGGCAACAACACCTGCGGCACGCTCACACTGCCATCCTCGTTCTGGTAGTTCTCGAGCACGGCAACGAGCGCGCGGCCCACAGCGACACCCGAACCGTTGAGCGTGTGCACCGGCTCAGGTTTGCCGCTGTCCGGATTGCGCCATCGCGCCTGCATGCGGCGCGCCTGAAACGCTTCGCAGTTGCTGCAGGATGAGATCTCGCGGTATTGAGCCTGCGAGGGCAGCCACACCTCCAGGTCGTAAGTCTTGGCGCTTTGGAAGCCCACGTCGCCCCCGCACAGAGCGAGGACGCGATATGGCAACTCCAGCCGCTTCAAGACTTCCGTGGCATGCGCGCGCAAGGCCTCCAGAGCGGCGTAGGAATCCGCCGGTCGAACAATCTGCACGAGCTCCACCTTCTCGAACTGGTGCTGCCGGATCAGTCCGCGCGTGTCGCGCCCTGCGGCGCCGGCCTCCGAGCGGAAACAGGGCGTCTGCGCGACGAAGCGCAGTGGCAACGCACTGGCGTCGAGTATTTGATCGCGTACCAGGTTCGTCAGTGGCACCTCGGAGGTCGGAATCAGGTACAGGTTCTGCTCCCCACGCAGCGCGAAGAGGTCCTGCTCGAACTTGGGCAGTTGGCCGGTTCCGGTCAAGGCGTGCGCGGCCACCAGGTACGGTGGGTAGATCTCGGTATAGCCGTGCTCGCGCGTGTGCAAATCGAGCATGAATTGCGACAGCGCGCGCTGCAGGCGCGCCAGTGCGCCGCGGATCACGGCGAAGCGCGCGCCGGCGATACGACCGGCGGCCTCCAGATCGATCTGTCCGAGCGCCTCGCCAATCGCCACGTGATCGCGCGGTTGAAATGTAAAGTTGCGCGGTTCTCCCTGGCGCTCGAGCTCGACGTTGGCACTCTCATCGCTGCCCTCAGGCACCGACTCATGCAGCAGGTTCGGCAGCTCGAGCTGCCAGCTCTCGAGCGCGGCCTGCACGGTGCTCAGCTGCGCCTCGGACCCGCCGAGCTCCTGCGCGAGCGCCTCGCCCGTGTGCACCAGCGTGACGATATCCTCACCACGGCCGCGTGCCTGACCCACAGCCTTGGCATGAGCGTTGCGCGCGGCACGCAGCCGGTCAGTTTCGATCTGCCAGTGCCGTCGCTGATCCTCCAGCCTTTGCCAGGCAGGCACATCGAGTTGGTACCCGCGTCGCGCGAGATTGCGCGCGATGAGCTCGGGATCGGACCGCAGTAATCTCAAATCGATCATGAATTGCCCTGCCCCCCTTCAGCGCCGTCCGGTGCCGGCGATGGCGTAGCGAGCCCGCCCGCCGACCGCAGGCGCTTGAGCGCCTCGCCGATGCGTTGCTCGAGTCCGCGCGCAACGGGCTGATAGTAGCGGCGATCAGGCATGTCATCGGGCAAGTAGCGCTCCCCTGCCGCATAAGCCTGTGGCTCATCGTGTGCGTAACGATAACCGCTGCCGTAGCCGAGATCCTGCATCAGACGCGTGGGCGCGTTGCGCAATCGCAAGGGTACCTCGAGCGAGCCATAGCGCTCGACATCGGCACGCGCTTCATCCCACGCCTTGTAGACTGCGTTGCTCTTGGCTGCGACAGCGAGATACACCACGGCCTCGGCCAGCGCGAGCTCTCCCTCCGGACTGCCCAGGCGCTCATAGGCCTGCCAGGCGTCGAGCGCGAGCTGCAGGGCGCGCGGATCGGCGAGCCCGATGTCCTCGCTGGCCATGCGCGTGATCCGACGTGCCAGATAGTGCGGGTCGCAGCCACCATCTAGCATGCGCGCGAGCCAGTACAGCGCCGCGTCGGGATCGGTGCCTCGCACCGCCTTGTGCAGGGCCGAGATCTGATCGTAGAAGTACTCTCCGCCCTTGTCGAAGCGCCGCCGGCCGCCGCTCGCAATCTCCTGCGCGGCGCTCAGCGCGATGCGCTGCACGCCGGCGGCGACGGCCAATCCGGCCGCGAGTTCGAGCATATTGAGCGCACGACGCGCATCGCCATCGGCGGCCGCGGCAAGCAGCTCGAGCGCCGGATCCTCAATCTCGAGCTGCATTGCGCCGAGACCGCGCTCGCGCTCGTGCAGCGCGCGCTCGAGCAAACCGCGCAGCTCGGCCACGCTCAGCGACTTGAGCACATAGACGCGCGCGCGCGAGAGCAACGCACCGACGATCTCGAATGATGGATTCTCAGTCGTGGCGCCGATGAATGTCAGCGTGCCGTCCTCGACGTGCGGCAAAAACGCGTCCTGTTGCGCCTTGTTGAAGCGGTGTACCTCGTCGAGAAACAGCACGGTCGCTACGCCCTCGGCGGCAGACTCGCGCGCCTGCTGCACGGCCTCGCGGATATCCTTGATGCCAGCCTGTACGGCCGAGAGGGCGATGAAGTGGGCCTGTGAGCGCTGCGCGATCAGACGCGCGAGCGTGGTCTTCCCCGTGCCGGGCGGCCCCCAGAGAATCAAAGAATGCAACTGCCCGGCCCCGATCGCCTCGAACAGTGGCTTGCCCGGGGCGAGCAGATGCGATTGGCCCACGAACTCTTCCAGTCGCTGCGGGCGCATACGGTCCGAAAGCGGCCGCCAGTCGCGCGCCGTCGCCTCGAGCGCCAGCGGCTGCTGACTGTTATTGCGGCGGACCATGACTGAGTGACGACAGCTTGGCGTATCAGCCCTGCGGTGTGCCGATCACGTCGACGCCGGCAGGAGGCTGAAAGTGCAGCGCCTTGGCATCGATACGCGCATTGCGCTCGCTGTGCGAGAAGTCGAGCTCGACGGTCTGGCCCAATCGATCGTTCACGATCATGCGCTCGAGGCGATCACCGGCAAATCCGAGCTCGGCGCGAGTGAAATCCGCCTGATCGCTGCGCGGCTTGACTGTCACCCAATCGAGCCCGTCATGGGCGCCCTCAGCGCTGATCTCGAAACTCTCATGCAATTGTTCGGCCGAACCGGACAGCAACATGATCGGCGTGGAGGACAGCGCGGATTCAACGGGCTTGACCGTGACCTGAGCCAGTTCGCGATCGTAGAACCACAGGTTCGTACCATCAGCGACCAGAACCTCTCCGCGCTCGGCCGCATCGCTCTGGGCGTCTGCCGTCGGCTTGGCGGCCGCGGCGTTGGGCGCATAGTCCCAGCGGAATTTTCCGGGACGCTGCACCAGCAGCTGCCCTGAGCCGGCAACGAGTTGCGCGCCATGGCTATCCCGCACGGACTGGGTGAAAGCGGCGCTGAGGCTATTGAGGCCGTTCAGGTAGCGGTCCAGCGCGGTGCCGGGCGCTGCGCCAGCGGCCGCCGTGACGAAGGCGAGCAGCGCCCAGATCGGCCCTAGCGGCGCTCGCGCCATCATTCCGCCGGCGGCAGCGGCGCGAGCACTTCCCGTCCGCCGTTGGATTGCAACGGCCCGACGACGCCGGCCTGCTCCATGGCCTCGAGCATACGGGCCGCGCGGTTGTAGCCGATCTTCAGGCGCCGCTGTACGTAGGAAATCGAGGGCTTGCGCTCGCGCGTGACGATCTTGACCGCCTCGTCGTAGAGCGCATCCTGTTCGGCGTCGAGATCTGCAGGCCCCGCGGATTCGTCGTCATCGTCCGTCATGCCCGCAATCGGTGCCGAAGGGCCCTTGAGCACCTCATCGATGTAATTCGGCGCTGCCGCTTGCTTGAGTGCCTGGACCACGCGATGCACCTCCTGATCGGAGACGAAGGCGCCGTGGATACGGGTCGGCATCGAAGTCCCTGGCGGCAAGAACAGCATGTCGCCATGACCGAGCAGAGACTCCGCGCCCATCTGATCGAGAATGGTGCGCGAATCGACCTTGGCCGAGACTTGAAAGGCGATTCGGGTCGGAATGTTGGCCTTGATCAGACCGGTGATCACGTCCACCGAGGGTCGCTGTGTCGCGAGCACCAGGTGGATGCCCGAAGCGCGCGCCTTCTGCGCGAGCCGGGCAATGAGCTCTTCAACCTTCTTGCCCACCAGCATCATCAAATCGGCGAGCTCATCGATGATCACGACCACAAAGGGCAGCGGCTCGAGATTGGGAATCGCGCTCTGATCGATGCTGGGATCATTGGCCGCACGCTGCAGCATCACCGGATCGCGGATCGGCTTATTCTCGGCAATCGCGTCCTTCACGCGGCGGTTGTAGCCGGCTATATTGCGCACGCCGAGCGCCGACATGAGCTGGTAGCGCCGTTCCATTTCAGCGACGCACCAGCGCAGAGCGTTGGCCGCCTGCTTCATGTCGGTGACGACCGGAGAGAGCAGATGCGGAATGCCTTCGTACACCGAGAGCTCGAGCATCTTCGGGTCGATCATGATGAGCCGCACATGCTCGGCGGTCGATTTGTACAGCAGGCTCAGGACCATGGCATTGATGCCGACCGACTTGCCTGAGCCGGTCGTACCGGCGATGAGCAGATGCGGCATGCGCGCCAGATCGGCGACGACCGGCAGGCCGCCGATGTCCTTGCCGAGCGCCAGCGTGAGTGGCGAGGCGACGTCTTCGTAGGCTTTCGACCTGATGATCTCGCCCAGAGTGACGATCTCGCGCTTCTCGTTCGGAATCTCCAGACCCATGACCGATTTGCCCGGAATGACCTCAACCACGCGCACGCTTATCGTCGAGAGAGCGCGCGCCAGATCCTTGGCCAGGGCCGTGATCTGGCTCGCTTTAACGCCGGGCGCGGGGCGCATCTCGAAGCGCGTGACGACCGGGCCCGGGTGTACCGCGACCACATCGACGTCGACGCCAAAGTCCTTGAGCTTCAGTTCCACCAGGCGCGACATCGCCTCGAGAGCCTCGGCCGAATACGAGGGCTCGCGCCGCCCGGGATCGTCCAGCAGATCCAGCGGCGGCAGCTCGCGTGCCTGGGGCGGATCGAATAACGGAACCTGGCGCTCCCTCTCGACGCGCTCGCTCTTCGCGGGCGAGGGCGCCGGGGCTTCAATGCGCGGGGCGATACGCACCGCGGTGCGCCTGAGCTCCGCGTCGAGCGCCTCCTTGCGCTCGAGCTTCGCCGAGCGGCCGGCGTTCATCTCGCGGGCCGTAAAAGCGCGCTCGCGCGCCCAGCGCAGCGAGTCCCAGGTCCAGGCGCCGACACGATCCATGACCGCGAACCAGGAGACGCCAAAGGCGACTGCGGCCCCAGCCAGCCAGGTGACGAGCAGCAACAGCGTTGCCCCGAGTAACTTCAGGCCGGAGGCGAGCGCGCCGCCTGCGGCGCTGCCGACGACGCCGCCGGCGCCCTGAGGCAGATCACCGGGATTCCAATGCAATGCCGTCAGAGCGCAGCTGGAGACGAGCAGCCCAATGAAACCGGCGACACGCACGGCGAGGTTCAGGCGCGAGCCGCCGGAGGGATCTGAGGGCGCACGCATGAGCCGCCAGGCCGCTACGGCCAGCATCAAAGGCAGGAGGTAGGCGGGCCGTCCGAACAGGAAAAACAGGGCATCGGCGAACCAGGCGCCGACCGGACCGATGCGGTTGTGCACCGATGCACCCAGGCCGGTATACGAGAAGCCTGGATCATGCGGGTCGAAGCTCAGCAGTGCCACGCAAATGACCAGGGCGAGGCCGCCCAATGCAATCGCCGCGCTCTCGCGCAGTCCGCGCGCCACCGCTGCGGAAATTCGCAAGGAAATTCGGCTCTGAACGGTGGATTCGGCCACGAATGAATCTTAGGAGAGCGCGCGGCCGCCCGCCACCCATCTGCGCTCAACGGCGCTGCGCATGATATCGCTCCTCGCTCAAAAGGATATGACTTGGCCTGCGCGTCGGGCTTACATACCATGCGCGATTGCGCGATGGAATCGAGCGCGCCCCGGCGCGCGTTGCAGGGAGTGTACATGAGTGCGCCGACACACCGCCGTCTGATCATCGTGGGCTCCGGGCCGGCGGGCTACTCGGCCGCAGTCTATGCGGCGCGCGCCAACCTGCAGCCGCTGCTGATCACTGGGCTGGAGCAAGGCGGCCAGCTCATGACGACGACCGAAGTCGACAATTGGCCCGGCGATGTCGAGGGACTGCAGGGGCCGGGACTCATGGAGCGCATGCGGCGCCACGCCGAGCGCTTCGCGACCGAGATCATCAGCGATCACATTCACCGCGCCCAACTCTCAGCACATCCCTTCGTGCTGCAGGGGGATCGCGGCCACTACAGCTGCGACGCGCTGATCATCGCCACCGGCGCCTCGGCTCGCTATCTCGGGCTGCCTTCGGAGGAGAGGTTTCGCGGCCGTGGGGTCTCGGCCTGTGCGACCTGCGACGGGTTTTTCTTTCGCGGCCAGCGCGTGGCCGTGATCGGCGGCGGCAATACCGCGGTCGAGGAGGCTTTGTATCTCTCGCAACTGGCCGCGCACGTGACCCTCGTGCATCGTCGCGATCGGCTGCGCGCGGAGAAGATCCTGCAGGATCGGCTCATGCAGCGCTCGCACGAGGGCAAGGTCACGCTGATCTGGCAGCACAGCGTCGAGCAGATTCTGGGCGATGAATCCGGTGTCAACGGCCTGCAGATCCGCTCGACCGTGAACGGCGCGTTGCGTGATGTCGAGGCCGCAGGGGTCTTCATCGCCATCGGCCATACACCCAATACGGCTCTGTTCGACGGTCAGCTCGAGATGCACGGCGGCTACATCCGAGTGCGTGGCGGCAGCGACGGGTATGCCACCGCCACCAGTCTGCCCGGCGTGTTCGCGGCCGGAGATGTCGCCGATCACATCTACCGCCAGGCCATCACCTCGGCGGGTTCGGGCTGCATGGCGGCGCTCGACGCCGATCGCTATCTCGAGCAATCCACCCGCATCGAAGCGTAGTGCGCAGCCAGAGTCTCACGCGTATCGGCGAGGTGGCCGCGGAGCCGTGGAATGCCTTGGCCGGCGGCTATCCGTTCCTGCGCCATGAGTTCCTCGCCGCGCTCGAGGATACGGGTTGTGCCAGCCCGCGCAGCGGTTGGAGCGCGCAGCACCTGTTGCTGTACGACGAGCAGGGGCTCGCGGCGGCAGCGCCGCTCTATCGCAAGTCCCATTCGTGGGGCGAGTTCGTCTTCGATTTCGCCTGGGCTCGAGCCTTCGAGCAGCAGGGACTCGCCTACTTCCCCAAGCTCGTGTGCGCGGTGCCCTTCACGCCTGCGAGCGGTCCGCGTCTGCTGTGCCGCCCGGACCTGCCCGCTGCGGCCCTGCGCCTGGAGTTGCTGCGTGCCCTGCGCGCTCAGGCGCAGGCCCGGCAATTGTCATCCGTGCACGCACTGTTTCTGGATGAGGCCGGACGCGCGGCCTGCGCCGAGGAGGGCTGGTTGCTGCGCCGGGACTGCCATTTCCAATGGCACAATCGCGGTTATCGCGATTTCGCGGAATTTCTCGAGGCCTTCTCGGCCGAAAAGCGCAAGAAGGCCCGCCGCGAGCGCCGGCGGGTGCTCGAACAGGGCATCGAATTCCGCACCCTCGATGGCACACAGCTCGATGCGGCCATGATCGAGCGCGTCTACGCGTTTCACGCCCTCACCTTCCTGCGCCATGGCCACAATCCGTATCTGAACCGCGCATTCTTCAGCCAGGTTGCGCGCGACCTGGGTCCCTCCCTGATCGTCAAGCTGGCCCTGAGCGCGGGCGAGCCCGTGGCCGCGGCGGTATTCTTCCGCTCCGAGGACACGCTCTACGGGCGCTATTGGGGCGCGGCGGCCGACTATCACAGCCTGCACTTCGAGACCTGTTACTACCAAGGTATCGACTATTGCATCGCGCACGGCCTCAAACGCTTCGAGCCCGGCACCCAGGGAGAGCACAAGATTGCCCGTGGCTTCGAGCCTGCCTTCACCTGGTCGGCGCACTGGATCGCCGATGCGACGCTGCGACGCGCGATCGGCGCATACCTCGAGCGCGAGGGCAGTGCGATCGAAGCCTATGCGAGCGCCGCCGAGGCGCACGCCCCGTTCCGCCGAGGCGAGCTGAACGAACCGCTGCCATGAACGGCCCGGCATGATCACCTGGCTGGCACCGGACGATCCGCCCGACCGCTTTCCGCCGCACGAGTCGGCGCTGCGTGACCCCTCCGGACTGCTGGCGGCAGGCGGGGATCTGAAGCCTGAACGGCTCATGGCCGCTTATGCGCGCGGCATCTTTCCCTGGTATTCGCCGGGCCAGCCCGTACTGTGGTGGTCGCCCGACCCGCGCGAAGTGCTCTGGCCGCGTGAATTTCACTGCTCACGCAGCCTCATGCGTGCCGTGCGCACGCGCGGCTTCCGGCTGCACGAAAGCCGCGATTTCGACGCCGTGGTCAGCGCCTGTGCGGCGCCGCGCAGCCGCAGCCCGGGCACCTGGATCACGCCGGAGATGAAACGGGCCTATGGCGTGCTGCACGCATTGGGGTGGGCGCACAGCTACGAGATCTGGCGCGATGATGCCCTGCTCGGCGGCCTATACGGCGTGCGTTTTGGCCCCGTATTCTTCGGCGAGTCGATGTTCAGTCGCGAGCGCGACGCCTCCAAGGCTGCGCTGGCCGGTCTGGTCGCGCGCAGCGAGGATTTAGGCATCAGACTGATCGACTGCCAGCTGCCCTCCGCGCACCTGCGCAGCCTCGGCAGCCGGCCGATACCGCGCAAGGAGTTTCTGGCGGTTCTCGGGTTCGGCTGAGGCGTCGCTGCAGCGCAAGAGCGCCCGCTATCGCGTGCGCGTTGCATTGCAGGCCCCCTTTATGCAGAATTCGCCGCCCCTAAGGCCACGCAGCGCAGCATGCCCAAAGAAGACGCCATACAAATGGAAGGTGAGGTCATCGAGACCTTGCCCAATACGACCTTTCGGGTCCAATTGAAGAACGGTCACGTCGTGACTGCGCACATCTCCGGCAAGATGCGCAAGAACTACATCCGCATCCTGACCGGTGATCAGGTCACCGTGGAGATGACGCCCTACGATCTGTCCAAGGGCCGCATCGTCTATCGCGGCCGTTGAGCGCTTCGCGCCAGCGCCTCAGGCCGTGACTTCGGCTTGCGTGGCCGGGATGCAATCGAGCGTGAGCGCGCTCTGATCCGCAGCCACTGACACGCGCACCTGGCCGCCGCCGACGAGCTTGCCGAACAACAGCTCCTCGGCAAGGGGACGCTTGATGTGCTCTTGAATGACCCGCGCCATCGGGCGCGCACCCATTTTCGGGTCATAGCCCTTCTGCGCGATCCAGTGCCGTGCCGCCTCATCGATGTTGAGGACGACTCCCTTGGGCTCGAGCTGGGCCTCGACCTCGATGAGCAGCTTGTCCACCACGCGCTCGATGGTCACGGCGTCGAGCGCCGCGAACTGTATGACCGCATCCAGACGGTTGCGGAACTCGGGTGAAAACAGCCGGCGCACGGCCTCCATGCCATCTGTGGTGTTGTCCGCAGTCATGAACCCGATCGACGCGCGACTCATCTCCTGAGCCCCGGCATTGGTGGTCATGACGATCACGACATGGCGAAAGTCGGCCTTGCGGCCGTTGTTGTCGGTCAAGGTGCCATGGTCCATCACCTGGAGCAGCAGGTTGAATACGTCCGGGTGCGCTTTCTCGATCTCATCGAGCAACAGCACGCAATGCGGATGTTTCGCGATCGCCTCGGTCAGCAGACCGCCCTGATCGAAGCCGACATAACCGGGTGGTGCGCCGATCAGGCGCGATACCGTATGGCGCTCCATGTACTCCGACATGTCGAAGCGGATGAATTCGATACCGAGCGCGATGGCCAGCTGGCGCGTGACCTCAGTCTTGCCAACACCCGTCGGGCCTGCAAACAGCAGACTCCCGACCGGCTTGCGCTGATCGCCGAGGCCCGATCGGGCCATCTTGATGGCCGAAGCCAGGGTTTCAATCGCATGGTTCTGGCCAAATATGACCAGTTTGAGGTTGCGCTCGAGATTCTTGAGCAGATCGCGGTCCGAGGCCGAGACATGCTTGGCC
>Ga0302324_100023885_pt1 | contig 11806 bp, 10 predicted proteins | sample Palsa_T0_1_FD_201949 | JGI IMG/M metagenome (GOLD analysis project Ga0302324, IMG submission 201949) | Peat permafrost microbial communities from Stordalen Mire near Abisko, Sweden - Palsa_T0_1 | ecosystem: Environmental > Terrestrial > Soil > Palsa > Peat permafrost | place: Sweden: Abisko... | reverse complement strand
AACTCGGCGATCTCCAGCACCGAACGCCGCTCCCGGGCCGCGGCCACCTCCATCTTGTCCTCGCCGGTGTCGGCGTCGGAGACCGCGTGCCCCACGTCGGTGATGTTGACCACGTGCCGGACGCGGACGCCCTTCCAGCGCAGCGCGCGGCGCACCGTGTCGGCGAACACGTAGGCGCGCATGTTGCCCAGGTGCGGGTAGGCGTACACGGTCGGGCCGCAGCTGTACATGCCGGTCACGTCGCCGGACGGGATGAAGTCCGCCACGCGCCGGCCGAGCGAGTTATAGAGGCGAAGCTGATGGCCGTTCGTCACGGTCTCCCAGGCTACCGGCGCCGAGGCTGATCTGGTCAGACCCGGCAGGTGATTTCCAGGCCGTCGGCCTCGGGGAAGCTGACCGACAGGTAGCCATGCGCCGGGTCGCGGACGTAGGACAGGTAGTCGGCCATCCGATCGGCCATGGACACGGTGTCGTCGGCGACCACCAGGGCGCCGGGGGCCAGCCGGGGCTCGAGCAGGCGCAGGACGGGGAGGTAGAGGTCCTTCCAGCCGTCCAGCAGGACGAACCCGACCGGGCCGGGCAGGCCGGCCAGGGTCTCCCGCGCGTCGCCCGCCAGGATCGTGACCAGGTCGGCCAGGCCGGCTTCGGCCAGGTTCGCCCCGGCCTGGGCCACCTTGGCCGCGTTGAGCTCGGTGCTGACCACGCGGCCGGTGCCGTTGTCGCGGACGGCGGCGGCCAGGTGGATGGTCGAGATGCCGAACGAGGTGCCGAACTCCACCACCGTGGCCGGGCGGCTCGCGCGGACCAGGGTGTAGAGGAGCCGGCCGCCTTCGGGTGAGACCGGGATGTAGAGCTCGGCGTAGGCGTCGGCCTGGTCGCGGGCGGACATCCCGGCGACGCCGTCCGGGTGACGCTCGCGGACCGCGGCCCGGTGCTCGTCGTCGGAGTCCGCGGCGTCAAACAGCCGGTCGAGGAGGGGGCGGACGGGCGGCGAGGTCAGGGAGTTCGGCATCGTGCCAGCTTAGACATGGCTCGGTTGCTCGACTTGGGTGCGGCGCTGACAGCGCTCGGTTGCTCGACTTGGGTGCGGCGCTTACGGTAGCAGGATGGTCGCGGCGCTCGCGGTGGGCGGCGTCCTGCTGGCGGTGATGATCGCGACGTCGGGGTACGGCGGCGTCATCCTGCCCCGGGACGCCCGTATCCCCCTTCACTTTGGCTCCCACGAGCACGTCTTGCTGGTCTCCAAGCGCGCGGGGCTGGTCATCTGGCCCGCGGCGGGCGCGGTGGTGTACGGAATCCTGGGCGGGGTCAGCGCGAGCAGCCTGGCCTCGGACTGGGTGCCCGGGGTGCGGGACGTGCTGATGCCCGCGGTGATGGCCGTGGTGCTGGGCTTCCAGGTGGGAGCGCTGGTACTTGGCGCGGGCGGGAGAACCACGCTCCGTTCGGCTAAAAGGGTCTGAGACCTGACCCTGGCCGGGCGGACGGGATCAATGGTGCGGGCCGGGCGGCTGCGTTGCGTCACTGCGACCAATTCCTTATTAATGAGGACGGTACGGGCCATTTGCATTTCGCGGCCGGACCACATCGTACCCGGCGTAATTCGCCGGAGCGCCGCGCGGCGATCGACGGCTGTCCGAGAATGCCGCAATTGCTGTCCGGAGGCGTCGCTGTGCGTGACCGGAAATCGCCTGGACTATCACCAGTGCCTGTTCTCTCCAATGGCGACACGCCGATCAAAAGCGGACCGAATCATCCAGTGCACAGGCGCGGTCAGCGCGGTCCGCCAGAATGCCACAAAGACGAGTCAGACCGAAATGCAACACGCGCTCACCGCTCGATAGATAGACACTAAAGTCGGGAATGCTCGTCCCCGCGAGGCCGATCGGCTAGCCGGGCCCGGCCTGGCTGCGCCGGTCCCGGCTGGCCAGGTGATCATTTAAGGTTCGCACGCCACCGCGGCCACCAACGGTTTCCATACGAAGCGTCGCCCGGCTGAGGCAGCCGGTCCAGTTGGGTTATACCGAATGGCCGTCCGGCATACAGCGTGGCTGTCTCATTTGAGACATCCATGCGACGCATAGGCGACGGTTGAGGCGCCCCGGCGCGTCCATCGGCGTCGGCAGGCCCGCCGACGGGGGCAGGCCCGGGTTGCTGGGGATATGGTCCGGAGTAGCGAGCCCGCTGTCGCCGTCCGCGTATCTAACTGACGCGGTTGCGCATGGCCCGCCCCCGGTCTGCGCAGGCTCACGAAGACGCTGATCAGGGGATCGCCGAAACGCGAGGGCTAACGCGAAACCCAAATGTCCCGTACCCTAAGTGCATGATGGCGAAGTGCGGGCTAGCCCACTGCTACCTCGCGTCACGCCGTCCAAGTCGAGGGGGGTACGATGCAGGAGCGGGACATGGATCCTAGTGTCTATCGCAGGAGGCTGCGGAACACTCTACGAGAGACACGGGAGTCTCTGGGGATAATCCAGGCCACTGCCGCCGCCGAGATGACGTGGTCCGTGTCGAAACTCATTCGTATCGAGACCGGGATGGTCACGATATCCGTCAACGATCTCAAGGCCCTGCTTGGATACTACAAAATCGACGATCCGGAAAGAGTGGCCAGTCTCATCGAGATGGCCAAAAATTCTCGGCGGAGCTCCTGGACTAGCCCTTACAAGGGGATCGCAAGCGATGTATTCCTGACCTATATTGGCCATGAGGATGCTGCGGTAAGAAGCTACAGCTTCCAGCCGATCCTGGTGCCAGGCCTCCTGCAGACCGACGAGTACGCGACAGAAGTCCTGCGGGTCCTGCGCGGATCCAAGGACCCGCAGCGGATTAACGGCCTCGTTGAGCTGAGAATCGCCCGCCAAGAACGGGTATTCAACCGGGGAGATGAGATCCGGCTCAGCTATCTTATTGACGAGTCAGTGGTACGCCGCGTGGTAGGCGGGCCGGAGGTCATGAAGCGGCAGGTACGTCATCTGATTGATGAGTGCCAGCAAGAGAACCTGTCAATACGCATCATACCTTTCGGGACTGGCGTATATCGTAGCATGCGAGTTCCATTTGTCGTTCTCGAGTTCAGCGATCCCGAGGAAGAAGCGGTCTTGTACCTCGAATACCCGCAGCGTGAATCGCTCATCAGGGAGGACAGACCGTTCGAAGACGGTGACACCGGGCCGCAGTCGTCGCCGCCTACGACTCCACCTACCTACCTGGAAATCTTCGCCGAACTCCAGCAACACACATCGGATGAAGAGACGCTCCGGATTCTCCAGAGCGCCTTGGCGGAATTGGAATCTCCCCGGTCCCAGGATCGTCATCTGTCGCCCGAACCTGAACCGCTGGCTGACTAGGCCAGGGATCACAGCTCCGCGCTGAGCGGAGTGGGGCCGACCGGGCTGAAGCTGGTGGACCGCACTCCAGTGACCTGCGGTGGTCGGCCGCCGCCAGGGTCCCACGTCCGTCGGCCATCCCGCAGCAGGCACCGGGCCTGACTCAGCGGACGCGCCTAGCCGCGCTCCGGTTCGGTGCTCATGAAGTCTCCAGGCTCCCTAGATCGAAAATGCCGGCCCGCGCCCCTGACACGAATACGCGCCATTCGCAGGATGAAAATTTCAGGATATTTGAGGGGCTTTGCTTTGAATCTCGTACGAGGACCGACTCGCTGGAGACGGCCACCTCGACGCAGTCTCCAGTACCGCTAGCTGTGCTCTTTCTCCAGGAAAGAGCCATCGCTTGACCGTCAGGCATGTCCGCTCCATGTATCCGGTTCCGTTGGGCACCTGCGATACGATACTCCTGAGGCTCGGGCTTGATCGAGTAACCCCAGAGGCGAGAACCCGGGACCGTCGAGCAAGGCTGGCTATGGGACTGTGAATATCGGCATGTTACGTTACCGATTCATATTGGTAATAAATCGGCGGCCCGGATCCTGTGCGGCGGTGCCCAGCCCTGTCGTAGGTGAGCGGCACGCGAATGGTAGCGCTGGGACTGATTGCGCCCGGGCTCTCCCGGCCGCGCTTCGGCGAGCAGGTGGCGGACGCGGCACCCGCCGGGTCTGCGCCTGCCCTGTATTCGCTGTACCGACTACTCGGAATCACGGCTCGATGTCCTTATGTCGTGAGGCACCGTCGCGACCGTCGGCTGACGAGGGCTTGCGACGCGGGCCTCCGCGAGGGCCCGCGGCCGGCCCTCATCGACGGAACGGTCTGGCTGATCTGCTGGATGTCCCGGTCTGCTTGACGTCCCGCCACTCCCCCTCGGCGCCCGGCAAGGATGCAGGCGGACCTTGCGGGCAGCTTAGCATGAGACGTCAATACGATGCATGCTCAGTGGTGAGCTGATAGCATGCTTTCCAGCATGCAACCAATGAGTCTTAGCAAGATGCTACTAGGCAATCTGCTTATTTATGTTTGACATGTAGCATGATGGAAACCATACTAAAGTAGGGTAGACCGCCGGGCGGTTGGGGGGTAGGGCATGAACTCGCGATCACTGCATGCACCCCAGAGTCCCTTAGGAGCGGGGGCGCATCCGCATGGGCGCATCCGCTGGCTGAGGGTGGGCGTAACACACTCGTGCCATGGAAGGAATTCGTCATGCCTGCAATAACTGCGGATCGCCGCGCCGGATCTCTGGTCGGGCGGTTCGGCGCCCGGTCAGCGGATCACATCGACGTCAACTCAGCCGGACCAGATAGCGACCGCGACGGGCCGCCGGAACGGATCACGGTAAACGTGATCGGCCGTGCCTCGCGCGCCCTAGAGCTGGCGGCAGAAATCACGGGCGACACCAAGACCGACACCGTGAACAGGGCGCTGCAGGTCTACGCCTACCTGGCCCAAATCACCGCTCGCGGCGGGTCCGTCTACGTCCGCCAAGCCGCAGGATCTGGGCTAGAACCGCTGAAAGTGGCTTGAGCCGCCGCCTGGCGGGGGCTCTCATGCTGCGGTTCGCGGTCCGGGTCATCAGGCCAATCGGCGCCAGCCCAGGGCGCCAGATCAGAGCCCGGGAACACGGGGTCTTCAAGCGGCACATCCACGTCGGCCCGGAGTCCGGGAACCTCCCAGCTCAGGTCGGTGTGCTTAACGGTTCTGCCCATAGTCGAGTCCTCGGTGCGGCTGAGCTCAGCGGGGTACAGGCGAGTTTGGTCGAAGTGTATCCCACATCAGCAATACAGGATGCACCGCATGTATGCGGGTTGGCATACTTTACCTTCATTCCCAATGGCGATTGGCAGCCAGCTACTACGCTGATTGACAGTTGCTGTATTGACATGTAGCGTGGAGCGTACGCAAGTGAGGATGAAGGCCGAAGCGGCTTGGGGTGTAAGGGCAGGTCCAGCCCACACGGAGCCAAGGCGCGCCACGGCAGGCCGGCGGCGGCAGGGGAAGGGTATCCGCTGGCCAGCGGAGGGTCCGCGACCGCGATGTCTCGAGGGAAGGAATCGTGCCATGCCCGTAACAGCAACGACCGGCCAGGACGACACCAAGTCCGGCGGGCGGGGCAGCGGCAGCAACGGGCCACTGGAACGGATCACCGTTAACCTGACCGGCCGCGCCTCTCGTGCCTTGGAATTGGCAACAGAGATCACAGGCGACACAAAGACTGACACAGTGAACAGGGCACTCCAGGTTTACGCCTACTTGGAGCAGGTCACCGCCCGCGGCGGGTCTGTCTACGTTCGCGAAGCGGCGGAATCTGAGCTCGAACGGTTGAAGATGTTCTGACCCTCGGGGTCATTCCAGGGACAGGCCGACGTCAGCCCGTTCCGTAGGATCGCCTTCGGTGATCGTGTAGTCGGTGCTCCTCTGCGCCTGAGGCGCCTGCCGCCAGGTCAGGACGGTTCTTCTCAGCCGGGCGAAACGCGGCCTTCTCCTTGGTGCTTCAAACGGGTGCGACGAGAGGTCCGCCCGTCGTGACGGCCTTTCCCGTGACTGATCTGTTGTTGTGCCTGGTTCGCTCATCCAACGTCCTTAAGTTACATACCGCCGCTGACATCTTGCACCGAGTAAGCGAGCGACTTGTCACGCTATGTGTTGCCCCAGATATGAGGCGTCAATGTCGTTAGGCAAGGGACTCAAGAGCGATCTTTCATCTCAGGCAGCTGAGGCCTGATCGCACGGCTAAGCACTAATCTAGAACAACTGTATTGATTTCATACACGTTGTTATGCATATGATAACAGCATCTGGGCCATACGCCAAGCGTACCTGGCTTGGGGCCGCCGTCCAAGGCGACGCGGACCCGGCCCGACGTGCCGGACAACTCAGCCTGCACGGCGCTGGTCGTGAATGGGGCCGGGCGACGTCCAGGTGGGTAGATGGCCAGGCGGTCACGGAACTGGCGCCCTGAATGCGTTTAGCCCGGCCTCCGGGCAGTGTGCAGATCTGGTGTTGGCCTGAAGTCACTCGTGTGGCCGGACGGCGATCACCGTCCGGCCACACGAGTACATTGCTAGGAGCCGGATAAGGCGACCACTCGTAAATGCCGTCGGCGCACGCTGACCAGCTGGCAGCTGGAAAGTCCGAGAGAGGGCGACGACACGATCGGCCAGCCGACGGTGCCGCGTGCGATGTGCTTTTGGAGCCGCTGCGAAGGGTGCGGGGACGACGTGGTACGCGTGGCGGGACTGTCGATGAGCGCCGGGGGCCGGCCCGGCCGGGCCTGGCGGCCCCAGCCCATGGTCATGCAGCCACCGGGCAACGGACCCGGCGTCACGATGGCGTGATGCGCCCACCTGGGGAGCGCGGCACGTCTGCCTGCTGGCTGTCTGCCTCCGGCCAGAACCGGCCGCGGCCAGTTCGATGTCGGGGGCAGGGCCGAGAAGGGGCCGGGACGGTGGCTAACCGACGTAGCGGGCATGCCCAGCGCCCTGACGGCCAGGATTAGCCATTGACATGCTCGGTGGATGACGGGATTTCGCTTTTTGATTGTTGGGCTCATGAGAGACCCTCCACATTAACGATGTATATATCTCTGCTTCCGGGGCTCAGTTGCGAGTCCACAACTGAGCATCGGGTCCGCTGATCGCGATCCCGGGTGAGTCGGGGAACTACCCGACTATCATCAGGCGTTCCAACTCCGCGCCATCTTGCTCTCGCACGTGAACCGAGCCCCCGTCCCGGATCACCTGCTCGAGGTACGCGTATATCTGAAGAGCGCGGTTGATGGTGTCTGTCTTCGTGTCGCCGCTCAGCTCGACGGCGAGCTCGAGCGCGGCCGAGGAGCGAGACGTCAGGTTCACCGTGATCCTTTCGAGACCACGGCCCCCCCCACGTCGTGACCAGTGTGCATCCCGTTGAGTCTCCTCTTCGATCTTGCTTGGCATTTCACCTCCTGATAAGGGCTAGATCCCCCGTCGGATTGGTGCCGACAATCCGGCCAGCCCTGGCCTCGTCGCGTTGCTAGGTCCACGAGCAGGGGCCCGGGCCCGCAGCTTCCGCTGGAGGCCTCATCTTTCGTTGCCGCACGAGATCACCTCCCTTCCCCAGGTCGGCCGGCTCGGGGAGACCTCGACGGCCACCCCGCCGGGCTGAGTTTGCAGGCGCCCCTCCAACCGGCAAGCTCAGCGTGCGAGGGCAACGGATGTACGCCTTACATACGATGAACATGTTGACATCATATGTCTTAAGGGCAGTCACATGTCAATCTATTGATGATCGACGACCGCATGTTATAGTCAAAATTAGAGGATGAGATGCATACATCTGGTGAGGGTGATGACCGTGAGCTAGACGTACGCCCGCACGGCACGTCTCCCGGAGGACGTCTGCCTCGAGGGGTGGCACGGCAAGCGCCAGGCCCGGGAAGCGCAGCACAGTTCGGTCATAAGGGATCAGATGAATCAAGTCAGCAGCGAGATCGACTTGTCGCGAGAACGGCCAAGTCGCCGCTCTCGGCTGCCGGCCCGGCGGCCGACGAGGGCGATCGGAAAGCCCCGGCGACCTCTTCCGCTGTGGGGGCGGAAGAGGCTATCCGTGAAGGTTCAGCTAGCACGGATGGTCGACCTTCCCAAACTCGAAGGCGACCCGAGCTACCGCGCAGATCAGGGACTGCCCAGGCTGGGCCGCGATACGTCCCTTCGAGCGAGGTCGGGTTGGATAGCGAGGCTTCGGCCGAGACGTCCGCGGGCCGCCACGGGCTCAGGCTAAGGCTCGTACCATGTGCATGTGCCTGCCCGGCGGGGCGGCCTCGTGCCCGATTCCATACAGGAAGGTTCCATGAAGATCGACAACAGCCCGGCCCGAGGGATGCGGGACTTGCTGCCCGCTGACGTCGCAGTCCGTGAACATGTGCTTGAGTCGATCATGGCGGTGTACCGGCGGTTCGGGTATCAGCGGATCGAGACTCCGGCGCTGGAGAATATCGACCGGCTGCAGAGCGGCGAGGGCGGGGACAACGAGAAGCTCATCTACCAGGTGCTGCGCCGCGGGCTGCCATCGGAGATCGCGGCGGGTACGCCGCTGCAGGAACTGGTGGACCTTGGGCTCCGGTATGACCTCACGGTGCCGTTGACGCGCTTCTACGGGAACAATCACGCGGCGCTGCCATCGCCGTTTCGGTCGTTGCAGGTGGGGCCGGTGTGGCGGGCGGAACGGCCGCAGAGAGGGCGATACCGGCAGTTCTACCAGTGCGACATCGACATGATCGGTGAGCCGACCGTCCTCGCCGAGACGGAACTGATCGAGGCGACCAGCGAGGCACTGGCGGCGATCGGGCTGACGGGGACGACAATCCGGCTCTCAGACCGGCGGTTCTTGTCGGCCCTGGCGTCGGACAGTGCAGTCCCCCCGGACTCGTGGGACACCTTCTTCATTACGCTGGACAAGCTCGACAGGATCGGCTGGGACGGAGTGCGGGGCGAGCTGGCCGAGCTAGGGTTCCCCCCGACTTGCGTGTCGAGCGTCGAAGATAAGATCCGCAGGCTGGAAGACCTGCCGGCGGGCAAGGTGGCGGGGGCCCTGGCCGACGCGGTCCCGGGGCTGGCGGCTTCGGTGATCGATGACCTGGCGGTCACGGTGTCCTGTCTGGACCGGCTGGCGCTGTCGCGGGAACTGAGCTGGAGGTTCGACCCGACGCTGGTACGCGGGATGGGGTACTACACCGGCCAGGTCTTCGAGATCACCCATCCGGATGTGACCTGGTCGGTGGCCGGCGGCGGCCGGTACGACAAGCTGATCGGACGGTCGCTGGGGAACGACGTTCCGGCGTGCGGATTCTCCATCGGGTTCGAGCGGATCGTGGACCTGCTGGTCCGGCGGCCGTCGCGGGACGCGGTGGCGGTGCTGATCGAGGCTGATGTGCCCCTGGCGGACGCCCTTGAGGTGGCGCGGGACCTGCGCGAACGTTCCGGCCCAGGAAGAGTGGTCGAGACGATACGGCGGAGCGGAAAGTTCGGGGCGCAGCTGAAGCGGCTGGAGGCGGCGGGGTTCAGCGGGTTCGTGCACGTTCAGGTGGAGGACGGCGTGACCGTGCCCGGGGAGGCGCGGACGCTGGGCCGTTCACCGGACGCGTAGGGGCGCCCTGGCGGATCACAGCGGCCGGCCTCGATCGTCGGGATCAACTCCGCGCGAACCTCCACGGTGGCACGACTCGCACTGCGTCCGCCGGGAGAGGTATCGGATGCAGAGATGGAAGCCGAGCAGGAGCGGCAGCGCGCTTATCGCCACCCACTTCGGTGCCCCGATGGCAGACATGGTGCCTACGCTGATACACCCCGCGGCCGCTACCGAGATGGTCTCCATGGCCGACTGCAACGTTGATCGCGTGCCTGCCCTGCTGCTGAACCTGAAGCGGGCGAGCGGCACCTCGGCCTCCAGGCTGACTTCATCCAGTTGCAGGCCCACATCGGCTCGGGCTCCAGGCTCTTCGGAGGCCAAGTCGGTATGCCTTATGGACTTGACCATGCTCGGGGCTCCCGTCGGTCACAGCGCAGCTCGGCCGGGGTTGGCCAAGTTGAGGGCATCGTACCACCGTTAAGCATACGAAGTACAGATCTTGCACGTCCGATGTTGGGTCAACGTGCTGTCATCATACAGTCGACACTAGTATATGAGATGTGTTTTTAACGCACAGAATTTGACACTCGTGAGTGTGATGGACATACTCGATGAAAGCAGGCGGTAACACCAGCAGAGGGAGGAAGGGACGTTGATACCCGCGACAGCTGCGGCCAACCGGGACGCTGATGCGAAGGCGCCAGGTCGTGTCTGGGATCGTAACGGGCCACTCGAGCGGGTCACCGTGAACCTTACCGCTCGCGCCGCCCTGGCACTTGACGTGGCAACCGGGCTGACTGGCGATACAAGGACGGACACCATCAACCGAGCGCTGCAGATCTATGCCTTCCTCAAACAAGTCACGGCCCGCGGAAGAACGATCTATATCGGCGAAGCGGCCGACTCCGAAGTGGAGCGCTTCAAGATCTTCTGAGGTACGTCTTAGGCTGTTGATTGTGGAAGGCCGATGATGACCGAGGGACCGCCGGCCCACGTGGGGCGGGACACCGCCAAGCGGGTGTTCCCGCTGTTCCGGCCGTACCGGCCGCAGGTGGTGTTCGTCGTCGCCCTGATCGTGGTGACCTCCACGGTCGGCATCGTCAACCCGCTGCTGATCCAGGCGGTGTTCAACAAGGCGCTGTTCGTCCGGGGCGGGCCGCGGCTTCATCTGTTGTATCTCTTGGTCGGCATCATGGCCGCGGTGCCGATCGTCAACGGGGCGATCGGGATCCTGCAGACGTATGAGACGACTCGCGTCGGGCAGCAGGTGATGCGGGACCTGCGCGACCGGCTCTACTCCCACCTGGAGACGCTGTCGCTGGCCTTCTTCACCAACACCAAGACCGGCGAGATCCAGTCGCGGCTGGCCAACGACGTGGGTGGCGTCCAGACGGTGGTCACCACCACCGCCTCGACGATCCTGGCCAACGTGGTCACGTTCGTGTCGTCGATCGTGGCGATGATCATCATCAGCTGGCAGCTGACCATCGTGTCGGTCTTCACCGTGCCGGCCTTCTTCTGGCTGACCAAGACGGTCGGCCAGCGGCGGCGCCGGGTGTCGCGCTCGACGCAGGAGTCGCTGGCGGCCATGAGCGCGCTGACCGAGGAGACCTTGTCGGTGTCCGGGGTGCTGCTGGCCAAGGTGTTCGGGAATCAGGCGCGTGACATCGGGCGGTACCGGCGGGAAAGCCAGCGGCTGTCCGACCTCGAGGTGCGCCAGAACATGATCGGCCAGGGCTTTTACGCGGTCGTTCAGTCGTTCCTGTCGATCACGCCGGCGGCGATTTACTTGATTGCCGGGCTGCTGATAGCTGACCATCACCCCATTTCGGCGGGCACCATCGTGGCCTTCAGCACGCTGCAGACCCGGCTGTACTTCCCGATCGGGCAGCTGCTGCAGGTCTCGGTCGAGCTGCGGTCATCGCTGGCCCTGTTCGACCGGGTCTTTGAGTACCTCGACGTGGTGCCGGACATCGTGGACGCTCCTGACGCGGTTTCGTTGCCGGATGGTTCGTCGGCCGGTTCGGTTGCGTTGCGGGACGTGCACTTCCGGTATCCGGGGGTTTCCGCTGAGGCGCTGGCGGGAGTTTCGCTTTCGGCCGAGCCGGGGCATCTGGTCGCGCTGGTGGGGCCGAGCGGAGCGGGCAAGACGACGATCAGTTACCTGATCCCGCGGTTGTACGACGTGACCAGCGGTTCGGTGGAGATCGACGGGATCGACGTGCGGCACGTTCTTGCTGCGTCGCTGGCGGCCGACATCGGGTTCGTCACGCAGGAGAGCTACCTGTTCCACGACACCATCGGGGCGA
>Ga0302324_100023884_pt1 | contig 11807 bp, 6 predicted proteins | sample Palsa_T0_1_FD_201949 | JGI IMG/M metagenome (GOLD analysis project Ga0302324, IMG submission 201949) | Peat permafrost microbial communities from Stordalen Mire near Abisko, Sweden - Palsa_T0_1 | ecosystem: Environmental > Terrestrial > Soil > Palsa > Peat permafrost | place: Sweden: Abisko... | reverse complement strand
CATGGATGGGCCGCGCCTGTTCTTCATGACATCGAACGGGGGACTGGCCGCGCCGCAATTCTTCCGCGGTAAGGATGCGATCCTCTCAGGCCCTGCCGGCGGTGTCGTCGGCATGGCGGAAACCGCGCGCGAGGCCGGCTTTCTGCAGACCATCGGCTTCGACATGGGCGGCACATCCACCGATGTCTGCCGCTTCGACGGCACCTATGAGCGCGTCCACGAAACCGAGATCGCCGGGGTCCGCCTTCGCGTGCCGATGATGGCGGTGCACACCGTAGCGGCCGGCGGCGGCTCGATTCTGCACGATGATGGCGCGCGCTTCCGCGCTGGTCCAGATTCCGCCGGCGCCGATCCCGGCCCCATGTGCTATCGTCGCGGCGGCCCGCTCACCGTTACCGATGCGAATGTGCTCGTGGGCAAACTCTCGCCCGACCTGTTTCCGCATATCTTCGGGGCGAATGCGAACGAACCCATCGACGCAGAAAGCGTGCGCGTGGCGTTCGCTTCCCTGTCACGCAGCCAAGACCGCCCGCCGGAGGAGATCGCCGACGGCTTCATCCGCATCGCCGTGGAAAACATGGCCAATGCAATCAAGCGCATTTCCGTGGCCCGCGGCTACGACACGCGACGCTATACGCTCAGCTGTTTCGGCGGTGCTGGCGGCCAGCATGCCTGCCTTGTCGCGGACGCATTGGGGATGACGCGCATATTCGTTCATCCGTTCTCCGGTGTGTTGTCCGCCTACGGCATGAAGCTCGCCGCTCTGCGCTCGATCCGCACGCGCGCCATCGGCCATGTTCTCGACGAGGCGCTTGTCGCGCGGCTGCATCTGACCGCCGCCGAACTCGGCCAGGAAACGCGGGGCGAGATCATGGCGCAGGGCGCAGGCGATGCGCGCACCGACGCCGCGCTTCATATCCGCTACGAGGGCAGCGACACGACGCTTCCCGTGCGGCTCACAACCTTTGCAGACATGGCGCACGAATTCGCGGCCGCTCATGGGCGCCATTTCGGTTTCGGGTTCGAAGGAAAGCCGTTGATCGTGGAGTCGATTGAAGTCGAGGCCGTGAGCGAGGAGGAAAGCGAACCGCCGTTACCCCCTCTTTTCTCTCTCGTGCGCGGAGGCCCGATGGAGCAGAAGGAACAGGTCTCGCGGTTTTTCTCGCGGGGTGCTTGGCACGCTGCGGAAGTTCATCGCACCTCGGATCTCGATGCCGGAGCCCCCTTTTCCGGTCCGGCGCTGCTGATCGAGCCGCATCAGACGATCGTCGTGGAGCCGGGCTGGACGGCGGAAATCACAGGTGCGCGCGCAGTCGTGCTGACGCGCGAGACGTCGCCCGCGAGAGCCACGCACGCGGGCACTCAAGCCGATCCGGTTCTGCTCGAGGTGTTTGCCAATCTGTTCATGTCGACCGCGGAGGAAATGGGCGCAACGCTTCAGAACACGGCGTCATCCGTGAACATCAAGGAACGGCTCGATTTCTCCTGCGCCATCTTCGATTGCGAAGGGGGCCTCGTGGCCAATGCGCCGCACATGCCCGTGCATCTGGGCTCGATGGGCGATTGCGTGACGGCGATCATGGCCCGCTTCGGCGACGCGATGACGGAAGGCGACATGTTCGTCACCAACGCGCCCTACGACGGCGGTACGCATCTGCCGGATATCACCGTTGTGGCTCCGGTGTTCATCGAAGGCGCGCGGCGCTTCTTCGTTGCGGCGCGCGGCCATCATGCCGATATCGGCGGCATCAGCCCGGGCTCCATGCCGCCCTTCTCCACGCATATCGGCGAGGAAGGTGCGCTGTTCGATGGCCTGCCGATGGTGCGTGGTGGCGTCTTCGACGAAGTCGCGATACTTGGCGTGCTGAATGCGGGCGAATATCCTGCGCGCAACCCGAAGCAGAACCTCGCCGACTTGAAAGCGCAGGCCGCGTCGTGTGCGAAGGGCGCGGAAGAGTTGAGACGCGCGGTTTCCTTCTATGGCGCCGAGACGGTTACGGCCTATATGGGCCATGTGCAGGACAACGCTGAGGAATCCGTCCGTCGCGTCATCGGCGCGCTCAAAGACGGCGAGTTCACCATGCCGATGGATGGCGGCCCGGAAATCCATGTGCGTGTCAGCGTGGATCGCACGACACGTTCAGCGCATATCGATTTCACGGGCACAAGCGAACAACAGCCTACAAACCTGAACGCGCCGCGCTCCGTGACGAAAGCTGCCGTGCTTTATGTGTTCCGCTGTCTGGTCGAAGGCGACATCCCCATGAATGCGGGCTGCCTGAAGCCGCTGGAGATTGTCGTGCCGGAAGGCTCGTTGCTCAATCCGCTTTATCCCGCGGCCGTCGCCGGCGGCAATGTCGAGACGAGCCAGGCGGTAGTAGATGCCCTGTTCGGCGCGCTCGGTATACTGGCCGCGTCTCAGGGCACGATGAACAATCTCACTTTCGGCAACGAACGGCATCAGTATTACGAGACAATTTGTGGCGGCGCGGGCGCCAGCGCAAATTTCGACGGCCAGTCCGCCGTTCAAACGCACATGACCAATTCCCGCCTCACCGATCCAGAGGTGCTGGAGTCGCGATATCCGGTGATCCTCGAGGAATTCTCGATCCGCCACGGCTCGGGCGGCGCTGGTAGACACAATGGCGGCGATGGTGTGCTCCGGCAAATTCTGTTTCGCGAGACGATGGGCGCGGCCATTCTGTCGATGCGCCGTGAAACCGAGCCGTTCGGGCTCGACGGCGGCCGGCCAGGGATGCCCGGCGCCAACATGGTGATCCGCGCAGACGGGGAAACGATCGCCCTGAAGGGCCGCGATGAAATCGTCGTCGAGCGGGGCGATCAGATCCTGATCGCCACGCCCGGCGGCGGCGGCTTTGGAACGAAGCCTTAGACTGCGAACAGCGGCTTAAGCCCTATCGCGTCACCCCTTCCTTGGCGAATCCGTGCGCGGCAGGCCTTTACCTGTTTCGAGCAGACTCTTGAGGCTCGACAGCACGAGTGGCCAGCCGCCAGACACAGCCTCAATCGTTTTCGGCGCGCGCTCCGCTTCGTGGCTGACGGTCAGCTTCACGAGCTCGCCTTCCTGCTCGATCGTGAAGGTGCACTGCGTGTCGCCCTCCTCCTTCATCTCCGGCCTCAGTTCATGGTGCCATCGCAGCACGAGGCGCTTCGGTGGCTCTATCTCCAACACCGCTCCGATATCGGCGACACGCCCGTCGGCAAAGACGAGCTTCCATGCCGAGTCCTTCTTCCAGTCGCTCTCCTGATGCATGCCGAACCAGTATTGCCTGGTAAATTCCGGCGTTGTGATCGCCTGCCAGACTTTCTCAGGCGTCGTCCTGATGTAGGTCACGTAGAAAAACTTGCTCGTCATGGTTCTTCCCTTTCAAGATTCTTCTTGAGGTTCGAGAGCGCATCCAGCCGTCCGCGCTCGAATTTGCCGATCCACCGTTCGGCGATGTCATGGATGGGAACGGGATTGAGATAGTGCAGCTTCTCGCGGCCGCGTTTCTCCGTGGCGACGAGATTGGCGTCTTCCAGTATCGCAATATGCTTCGTCACCGCCTGCCTCGTCATCTGGGCGCGCTCGCAAAGCTCGCCCAGTGTCTGCCCGTTTCGCGCACGGAGCCGGTCAAGCAACCGCCGCCGCGTCGGATCGGCAAGCGCTCTGAACACTGCATCCATGCTCATGGAGGCAATATGCAACCTTTTGGTTGCATGTCAAGGGTGCGCGATTTTTCGCTGTTTTTCCTCCCCGCGCGAAGCGTAGGGGAGGGAACCGCGAAGCGGTGGAGGGGGCCGTGCCGACGTGCGCCGATTGTTGATGTTGTAGGCCCCCTCCGTCTCGCAGGACTTCGTCCGTGCGATCCACCTCCCCCATTCGCTATCGCGCACGGGTGAGGAAAATGGGCCGTTACGTCTTCGGCGCAGCCGTCCTCACGCCGCCGCCGCAGCAGTTCCCGGATCGTAGTTGAGCTGCGGCGCGAGCCAGCGTTCGGCTTCGGCGAGGCTCCAGCCTTTGCGGCGTGCGTAGTCTTCCACCTGGTCGCGCTCGATCTTGCCGATGCCGAAATAGCGCGACTCGGGATGCGAGAAATACATTCCCGAAACCGACGATCCCGGCCACATCGCAAAGCTCTCCGTGAGCGCCATGCCGGCGCGGGCCTCGGCGTCGAGCAGGCTGAACAGCGTGCCCTTCTCGGTGTGATCGGGCTGCGCGGGATAGCCGGGCGCGGGACGGATGCCGCGATATTCCTCCGCGATCAGATCCTCGCTGCGCAAATGCTCGTCCGGCGCATAGCCCCAGAATTCGCGGCGCACCCGCTCATGCATGCGCTCGGCGAATGCCTCCGCGAGACGGTCGGCAAGCGCGCGCAGCAATATCGCGCTGTAATCATCCTTGTCGCGCTCGAAACGTTTGATGTGCGGCTCCTCGCCGTGGCCGGCGCTGACGGCGAAGCCGCCAATGAAGTCCGAAATGCCGCTGTCCCGCGGCGCCACAAAATCGGCAAGCGCGAGATTGGGCTTGTTGGACTCCCGCGCCATCTGCTGACGCAATGTGTGGAGCGTGACATAGGGCGCGCGACGCGCTTCGTCTTCGAAGAGAACGATATCGTCGCCTTCCGCTGCCGCCGGCCAGAAGCCGATGACGGCGCGCGCGGTCAGCCAGCGCTCATCGACGATCTTCTTCAGCATCGCCTGCGCATCGTCGAACAGGCTCTTCGCAGCCTCCCCCACTTTCGGATCGTCGATAATGAGCGGATAGCGGCCGGTGAGCTCCCATGTCTGGAAGAAAGGCGTCCAGTCGATATAGGGCACGATCTCGGCAAGGTCGTAGGCGTAGAAATCCCGCAGGCCCAGAAAGCGCGGCCGCGGCGGCGTGTAGGCCGACCAATCGAATTTGGGACGGTTCGCCCGCGCGGCGGCGAGCGGCAACCTGCGCCCGGGTGCGCGCTGTGCCGCGTGGCGCACAGCGATTTCCTCGTATTCCTGACGGATATTCGTCGAAAAATCCTTACCCGTTGTTCTTCCGATGAGACTCGCTGCGATGCCCACCGCGCGCGAAGCATCGGTGACATAGACAGCCTGCCCACGGCGATAGTTGGGATTGATCTTCACGGCGGTGTGCACACGGCTCGTCGTGGCGCCGCCGATGAGGAGCGGTATGTCGAAGCCCTGCCGCTCCATCTCCGCCGCCACATGACACATCTCGTCGAGCGACGGCGTGATGAGACCGGAGAGGCCAATGAGGTTCGCGCCGCGCTCACGCGCAGTATCGAGGATCTTCTGCGCGGGCGTCATCACGCCAAGATCGATCACTTCATAGCCGTTACACTGCAACACTACGCCCACAATGTTCTTGCCGATGTCGTGCACGTCGCCCTTCACGGTCGCCATCACGATGCGCCCCGTGGGCTCGCGCTGCGCGGCGTTTTCGAGCTCCATGTAGGGAATGAGGTGCGCGACCGCCTTCTTCATGACGCGCGCAGACTTGACGACCTGCGGCAGGAACATCTTCCCCGCGCCGAACAGATCGCCCACCACATTCATGCCCGTCATCAACGGGCCCTCGATCACGTCGAGCGGGCGCTTGGCGACGAGGCGCGCCTGCTCCACATCGTCCACGACGAAGTCAGCGATGCCGTGCACCAGCGCATAGGTGATCCGTTCGTCGACCGGCGCCTCACGCCACGCGAGCGTGGTCTCTTCCCGCGCGGCGCCGGAGTCGTTTTTGAAACGCTGCGCAAGATCGAGCAGCCGTTCCGTGGCGTCGGCCCGGCGGTTGAACAGCACATCCTCGATGCCGTCACGAAGCTCGATGGGAATGTCTTCGTAAACCACCAGCTGGCCGGCATTGACGATGCCCATGTCCATGCCCGCCTGGATGGCATGATAGAGAAAAACCGAATGCATCGCCTCGCGGACCTTCTCGTTGCCGCGAAACGAGAAGGAAAAATTGGAGACGCCGCCGGATATGTGCGTGTAGGGAAGATCGGCGCGAATGCGGCGGGCGGCGTCGATGAAGGCCGCACCATATTCGTTATGCTCCTCGATCCCCGTCGCCACGGCAAAGATGTTGGGGTCGAAAATGATATCTTCAGGGGGGAAACCGACCTTGTTCACAAGGATATCGTAAGCGCGCGTACAGATCGCGACCTTGCGGTCCGAAGTCTCCGCCTGCCCTTTCTCGTCGAAGGCCATCACCACGACAGCCGCGCCATAGCGCAAAATCTTCCTTGCAGAGGCGACAAAGGACTCTTCGCCTTCCTTCAGGCTGATCGAGTTGACGATCGACTTTCCCTGCACAACTTTCAGCCCGGCCTCGATTACGCTCCATTTCGAGGAATCGATCATTGCCGGCACGCGCGAGATGTCGGGCTCGGCGGCAATCAGCGACAGGAACCGGTGCATCGCGGCCTCGGAATCGATGAGGCCCTCGTCCATGTTGACGTCGATGATCTGGGCGCCGGCATCGACCTGCCCGCGCGCGACTTCGAGCGCCGCATCGTAGTCATCTGCCGCGATCAGCTTCCTGAATTTCGCAGAGCCGGTGATGTTCGTTCGCTCACCGACGTTCACGAAGTTGGTTTCGGGCGTGAGCGTGAAGGGCTCAAGCCCAGACAGGCGCAGATAGCGCGGTTTTTCAGGAATGACGCGGGGCTTGACGCCTTTGATCTCTTCCGCGAAGGCCTTGATATGCGCGGGCGTGGTGCCACAGCAGCCGCCGATGATGTTGACGAGTCCGGCGCGCGCGAACTCGCCCATGACGGGAGCCATCGTGTCCGGCCCGTCGTCATAACCGCCGAATTCGTTGGGCAACCCCGCATTGGGGTGGGCGCTGACGAGCGTGTCGGCCGCCTGGCTCAGCTCGTCGATATACGCACGCAATTCAGTGGCGCCGAGCGCGCAGTTGAGCCCTATCGCGAAAGGCTTTGCGTGACGCACGGAATGCCAGAACGCTTCGGCCGTCTGTCCTGTCAGCATGCGGCCGGAAAGATCGGTGATCGTGCCCGAGATCCAGATCGGCAGACGCTCGTTGGCGGCGTCGAACGCCTCTTCGATCGCGAAAATGGCCGCCTTGGCGTTCAGCGTATCGAATACGGTTTCGATCATGATGAGGTCGGCACCGCCGCGCATCAGCGCGAGCGTCGATTCGCGGTAGGTCTCGCGCAGCTCATCGAAGGTGATGTTGCGCATGGCCGCATCGTTCACGTCGGGTGACAGCGAAGCGGTGCGGTTCGTGGGGCCGATAACGCCCGCCACAAGGCGTGGGCGCGTGCTTGTCGAGACAGCGTCGCAGGCGGCGCGCGCAAGCCTTGCGGCCTGCTCGTTCAATTCGACGACGATATCGGAAAGGCCGTAATCGGCCTGCGAAATCGTGCTGGAGTTGAAGGTGTTCGTCTCGATGATGTCAGCGCCGGCGTTCAGATAGGCGTAGGAAATTTCATCGATGATGTCGGGCCGGGTCAGTGTCAGAAGGTCGTTGTTGCCTCTCAAGTCCTGGCCGTGATCGGAAAAACGCTTGCCCCGAAAATCATCTTCCTTGAGCCCATAGCCCTGAATGATCACGCCCCAGGAGCCGTCGAGGAGCAGAATGCGGCTCTTCGCTTCCTCTTTGAGCCAGGCGATGCGGGCGGCGCGGTCAAAACTCATGATAAGGCTACTTTCTCGACGTGTGTAACGGGCCCGAGGCCCAGCATCCGGCAGGCCGCGTAGGTCAGGTCGGCCTGGTTGAGAGTATAGAAGTGAAACGCATCGAAGCCGCGTTGGCGCAATTCCTGGACCTGTTCGGCGAGAACGGCCGCCGCGAGCGTCTTGCGCGTGTCGGCATCCGCGTCAAGACCTTCGTAGAGTTTGCGCAGCCAGGACGGCACCGAGGCGCCGGATTTCGCGGCCATGCGCGCGATGCCCTTGAGGTTCGTCGTCGGGATAAGGCCCGGCACGATGGGAACGCGCACGCCCGCACGCACCGCCTCGTCCCGGAAATGCGCAACGATGTCGGTGTCGAACCCGAACTGTGTCAGCGCGCGGGTTGCCCCCGCCTCGACCTTGCGTTTGAGGATTTCGATGTCGTGCGCACGAGATGGCGAGTCGGGGTGCCGCTCGGGATAAGCGGAGACGCTGATCTCGAACTGCGCGTGCTTTCGGATGCCTTCGATGAGCGCAGGCGTAGAATCGTAGCCGTCCGGGTGCGGACAATATGACCCGTCCATGTCCGGCATGTCGCCACGCAGCGCCACGATGTGGCGTACGCCGGCGTCCCAGTATGCCTCTACGATATCTTCGATTTCGGATTTGGGAGAGCCTACACAGGTCAGGTGCGCCGCCGGCTTGAGATTCGTTTCCTGCACGATGCGTTTGACGGTGGCGTGCGTGCGCTCGCGTGTCGTGCCTCCGGCACCGTAGGTCACCGACACGAAGGACGGTCGCAGCGGCTCGAGCCGCTTGATGCAGCGCCACAGGCTCTCTTCCGACTCCGGAGTCTTGGGCGGAAAAAACTCGAACGATACGGTGATCGGCACGCCGCTCGCCACAAGGTCTTTCAGACTCATGCCGCTGCCTTTGCCTTGGCGCGCCCCGGTCGCGCCGCAGCAACCCAGATCTTGACCGTCAGTTTCTGCGGATCGCCGCCTTCCGGCGCGATCGATTCCGACGCGAGAGCGGCGAGCCCTGCAGCCTCGAACCAGCCCTGCACTTCGGAATCGGGAAAGCCGAGCCTGCGATGGGCAAGTTCCGTGCGGCAGAATTCGAGCTCATGCGGCGCGAAATCGACGATGAGAATGCGGCCGCCCGGTTTCAGGACGCGTGCGGCTTCCGCGATCGCCGCCTGCGGATCATCGAGATAGTGGAGCACCTGATGGAACAGCACGGCATCGAAGCCCGAAATCTCGTTCGCACCGGCAAATGGCAGTCGATACGCGTCGGCAAGCCGGACCTGGCAGTGGTGGAGCCCGGCGCGCTCCAGCCGATCGCGCGCGATCGCCAGCATCTCGGGGCTCACATCGACCCCTACGCCGCGCTTGATCTTTCCGCCCAGCAATTCGAGCATGCGCCCTGTTCCGGTCCCTGCATCCAGCAGCGCATCCGTCGGCCGATGTCCGATGGCGCGAAGGACAGCGGCCTCGACTTCCGGCTCAGGTGCATGAAGCGAGCGCACGCGCTCCCACTCCGATGCATTTGCGCGGAAAAATGCCTGCGCGGCAGCGGCGCGGCCCTGCCGCACGGCCTCCAGGCGTCTGCTGTCCGAGGCGAATGGTTCGCGATCCTGCGGCGCCAGGGTCGCCAGGGACTCGGCAAACTGCGCCCGTTCTCCGCGCTCCGCCGAACGGTAGAAAACCCAGCTTCCTTCCTTGTACCGCTGCAGGAGACCCGCTTCGCAGAGAAGCTTTAAGTGCCGCGACACGCGAGGCTGGCTCTGCCCCATAATCTGGGTCAACTCGGTCACCGTGAGCTCCGCCTGCCGCAAGATAAAAATCAGCCGCAGCCGGGTAGGATCCGCCGCCGCCCGCAACATGGCCAAGAGCTGCTCCATACCACTCTCCAAAGGGCGATGGATATAAGCATATCTTTATATGGTTATGCAACAAGGGCTTACGCGGTCGCGAGGGAACCAACGGCACGCTGATGCGTCGTCAACGACGAGCACGTGGTAGACGACAGGCGTTTGGCCAACCATATAGGGTAAAGACGGAGCGAAGCATCGGGGGGTCGTTCCGCCGGCGTAACGGGTCAGGCGCCACGAACTTGCCATCAACCGTTAACAGCATCAGCCAACCCATAGAACGGCAGGACACGAACATGATCGCTTCGCCCCCTTTTCGTGGCTTTTTCGGCAGGCCGCTTGCAGCCCTTGTGGCGTTTATGCTGGCGCTTGCGTTGCTCGGTGCTCCGGCGGCGCGCGCGCAAACCGGGGCCGAGAATTACGTCCGGGAAAATGTTCAGCGGGGCCTGACCATCCTGAACAATCACAGCATTCCCGACGCCGAGAGACGGGCGGAATTTCGCGATTTCCTGACCGGGTTGACCGACATCCGCCGCATCGCATTGTTCACGCTGGGCGCCGCACGGCGGACGGCGACGCCGCAGCAGACCGAGCAATTCGTTGACGCTTTTCGCGATTACGCTGTTGCCGTCTATGAATCCCGGCTGTCGGCCTATTCCGGCCAGACGCTGAAAGTGACGGGAGCAACCGAGCGGGCGCCCAACGACGACGTCGTCACGACGGTACTGGTCGATCCCGCGGGCCACGCCAGCCAGGGCGATCCGATCGAAGTCGATTTCCGCGTGCTGAGCGACAACGGAAAACCCGTCGTGATCGACGCGAGCATCGCCGGCGTCTGGCTTGCGCTCGAGGAACGCGACCAGTTCACCGCCTTCCTGCAGGAAAACCGCGACAGCCTGCCGGCGCTGATCAGCCACCTTCAGGCGCTGACACAGCGGCTGCGGAGCGGCGGACCCAAAACGCCCACGCGCTAGGCGCATCAGGCGCGCGCAAACCGCTTGTATTTGATCCGGTGCGGCTGGTCGGCGTCGATGCCGAGCCGCCGCTTCCGGTCGACTTCGTAGTCCTGATAATTTCCCTCGAACCATTCCACATGGCTGTCGCCTTCGAAGGCGAGCATGTGGGTGGCGATGCGGTCGAGGAACCAGCGGTCATGGCTGATGATCATGGCGCAGCCCGCGAAATCCTCGAGCGCGGCTTCGAGCGCGCGCAAGGTCTCGACGTCGAGATCGTTCGTCGGCTCGTCGAGCAGGAGCAGATTGGCCCCTGATTTCAGCATCTTGGCGAGATGCACGCGGTTGCGCTCGCCGCCGGAGAGCTGGCCGACCTTCTTCTGCTGATCGCCGCCCTTGAAGTTGAACGCGCCGACATAGGCGCGGCTCTGCATCGTGCGCTTGCCGAGTTCGAGGATATCGGCGCCGCCGGAGATTTCCTCCCAGACGTTTTTCTTCGGATCGAGCGCATCGCGCGACTGGTCGACATACCCCATGACGACGGACTCGCCGATGCGCAGCGTGCCGCCGTCGGGCGTTTCCTGGCCGGTGAGGATGCGGAACAGGGTCGTCTTGCCGGCGCCGTTCGGGCCGATCACGCCGACGATTCCGCCGGGCGGCAATGTGAAGGTGAGGCCTTCGAACAAAAGCCTGTCGCCATAGGCTTTTTGGACATCGGTCGCCTCGACGACGATGGCGCCGAGGCGGGGGCCTGAAGGAATGATGATCTGCGCAGGCCCCGTGCGGTTTTCCTGCGACTTTGCCAGCATTTCCTCATAGGCCTTGATTCGCGCCTTGGATTTGGCCTGGCGCGCTCGGGGACTTTGCTGGATCCATTCGCGCTCGCGGGCGAGCGTGCGTTCGCGGGCTTCCTCGCTCGCGCCTTCCTGCAGGAGGCGCTTGTCCTGCATCTCGAGGAAGGAGGTGTAGTTGCCTTCGTGGGGAATGCCCTTGCCGCGGTCGAGTTCGAGAATCCAGCCCGTCACATTGTCGAGGAAGTAGCGGTCATGGGTGACGAGAACGATCGTGCCCTTGTATTCGCGCAAGGTATGCTCGAGCCAGGCGACGGATTCCGCGTCGAGATGGTTGGTCGGCTCGTCGAGCAGCAGGAGATCGGGCTGCTCCAGCAGGAGCTTGCAGAGCGCGACCCGGCGCCGCTCGCCGCCTGAAAGCTTTGCGACGTCGGCATCGGGCTCGGGGCAGCGCAGCGAATCCATCGCCTGCTCGACCTGGGAATCCAGGTCCCACAGTCCCTGCGCCTCGATCTGGTCCTGCAGCGACGACATCTCGTCGGCGGTCTCGTCGGTATA
>Ga0302324_100023883_pt1 | contig 11807 bp, 12 predicted proteins | sample Palsa_T0_1_FD_201949 | JGI IMG/M metagenome (GOLD analysis project Ga0302324, IMG submission 201949) | Peat permafrost microbial communities from Stordalen Mire near Abisko, Sweden - Palsa_T0_1 | ecosystem: Environmental > Terrestrial > Soil > Palsa > Peat permafrost | place: Sweden: Abisko... | reverse complement strand
CGAGAGGCCGCTGCCGCGAAGCTTCAATATCACTGAAGCCTTGGCGGCGCGCTGACGGTCGAGGAAAACCGAATCCGTGGCCATCACCAGGTGCACGCGCGCGCTGGCGACATCGCTGAGCGTTTCGATCGATCTCTCCAACTCTCCTTCCAGTGCCCGCTGATAAGTAACCTTCTGATCGAATTCGGTCTGCCCCCACGACAATTTGTCGAACAACTCGAAGCCCGCCCGCTCGTTGCCCGGCGTTCCCACCGATGCGATGGCCATGCGCGCCGCATCCAGCTTGCTCGCGGGCACGCTGATTGTCTTTCCGTCGGCGCTGGTTTCGTGCGCAATACCCTGGACGTCAAGCTGACCCGCAATTTTTTGCGCGTCAGTGGAACCGAGTCCCGTGGATAGCGTCTGATAGTCGGGATTGCCGATCAGGCGGGCAAACAGCGCCAGCAGCAGCACTGTGACGCCTGCACCGGCCAGAAGAAACTTCTTCTGGCGCGGATCGCGACCCTCCCAGAAATGTGTTGCCCGCCCAGCTACATCCGTGATAGACGCCATAGAATCTCAGCCCTAGAACTGCATTTTCTCAATGTCCTGGTACGCGCTCACAATTTTGTTGCGAACCTGCATCATGAGCTGAAATGAAACATCTGCTTTTTCAACGGCGATCATCACGCTGGTCATATCGCCGTCCCCGCTCTTCAATATGTTGTTCACCTGCGCCCCGGCGTTGGAATTCATTTGATCCACGCTGCCGATGGCATTCTTCAGCACCGATCCAAAATCCAGCCCGCCGCCGTTGCTGCCGGCATCGATCGACGATGGCTCCGGCAGATGCGCACTCGGAATTCCACCCAGACTGACATTGCTCATGGTTCCGCTCCGCAGTTATGAGGTTTTCAGTATTCCGATCGATTGCTCGACCATTTGCTTCTCCGCGGTGATTGCGGACGCATTCAACTGATAAGCCCGCACACATCCCATCAGGTCCACCATCTCGTTAATGGGATTGATCGCCGGGTACGACACGTAGCCTGCATCGTCTGCATCCGGGCTGCCCGGCTCGTAGCGCTGCACGGGCGGGGCCGGGTCGTCCACTACATCGGTAAGCCGCACCGAGCCCGGCGGCGCCTTCGCTACTCCACCAATCGTGCTCAAGGTTGAGTGAAATAGCGATCCGCCGACGGCGCTGAAGATCGCCTCCTTGCGCACATACGGACCGCCCTGGTCGGTATGCGTCGTCTCCGCATTCGCCAGGTTTGCCGAAGTCACTTCCGCGCGCTGCCGTTCCGCAGCCAACGCCGATGCGCTGATCAACATCATGTTGAACATGCCCATGACTAGCTTCCCTCCTTGATGGCTGTAAGCAAATGGCCGAATTGAGTCTTCAGCAACTGCACCCCGAGCTGAAACTCAAGCTGCGTTTGAGATAGCATCATGCTTTCCCGGTCGATATTCACGTTGTTTCCGTCGGGACGCTCCGGCAGTCCCTTCAATTCCATTGACGCCGTCTGCATTTGCGGATCGCCGCCTTCGTTCATCACCTGGCGCATCGCAGCTTTGAAGTCGACATCTTTGGTGTGATAGCCGGGCGTGTCGACATTGGCCATGTTCGACACAATCATCTGCTGCCGGTCGGTGATGACCTTGAGATAGCCCTGCAACGTGTTAAGCGTTGGACCCGAAGCCATGTTATGCGTACCTCCTTGGCGGCAGACCATATTCGCGAATCTTGTTGCGCAATGTCCGCAGGCTTATGCCGAGCAACTCGGCCGCGTGCGTTCGATTTCCGTCTGTTAACGCCAGCGTGCTCTCCAGGTGCATTCGCTCCACCTCGCGGATGGGCGCGCCGGCAAGCGCCGCCTGCGATTGCGGCGCAGTCATTGGCCTGGCAGCTCCGTCGAACTCCATTTCGAAGCAGCCGGCATCGATGTCCAGCGTGCCGCTCAGCGTCATTACGCGGCGTAGGAAGTTCGCCAGCTCTCTCACATTTCCGGGCCAGTTGTGCGATTGCAGCCGGTCGAGAAATCCCGCATGAAGCCGCGGCGTCGGAGAGCGCAATTGAGCGGCAAATTTCTCCGCGAAATATTGCGCCAGCACTGGAATATCTTCGCGGCGGTCGCGCAACGGCGGCAAGGAAAGTGGAATCACGTTCAGCCGATAATAAAGATCTCCGCGAAATTTTCCGCGCTCCACCATTGCACTGAGCGAGACGTTGGTCGTCGCAATCACGCGAATATCCACGCGCACCGACCGCGATTCTCCAAGCCTCTGAAACTCCCGCTCCTGGAGCGCGCGCAGCAGCTTGGGCTGAAGGTGAAGAGGCATTTCGCCAATCTCATCCAGCAGAATCGTGCCGCCGTCTGCCTGCTCAAACTTGCCTGGCTTGGCTCCCACCGCGCCGGTGAATGCGCCGCGCCCATGCCCGAAAAGCTCGCTCTCCAGCAGCGCCTCGGGAACAGCGGCGCAGTTCACCGCCACAAAGGGCTTGCGGCTGCGATCGCTGGAATCGTGAATGTAGCGAGCCAGCAGTTCTTTGCCGGTGCCGCTCTCTGCTTCGATCAATACATCGGCATCGGTGGTCGCCGCGGCGCGGGCGCGCTGGATGGCGCGAAGCAGCAACGGCGCGCGCCCTACAATGTCTCCCGCAGGGGACAGGTCTTCGACCGGCATGCGGCTGGCTCGATGCATGACCTGCGCCGCGGTGGCCTGCAACTGGTCGAAAGAAATGGGCTTGGTCAGATAATCCAGAGCCCCGTCACGCATGGCGCGAACGGCATCCGGCACAGAACCATAGGCGGTCAATAATATGACGGCCGCTCCAGGCGAAGACTGGCGAGCAGAACGCATGACCTCCATCCCCGAGCCATCCGGCATGCGTATATCGGTGACGACGAGGTCGAACTCTCTGCCTTCAAGAGCGCGAATCGCCTCGCGCACGCTGGACGCGGTCTCGACCCGCCAGCCGTGGCGAAGAAAATTGGCGCGCAGTGCGGTGCGAATGCCGGGCTCGTCGTCTACCACCATCACCGAGGACGCTACGTCGCTATTCATAAGGCTGGAAACTCCAATTGAAAAGTAGTGCCGCAGTTCACGCGGCTGGAGACGCGAATCTCGCCGCCGTGTGAATTCATGAGCCGCCTGCAAACAGCCAGGCCCAGGCCCGGCGTATCGCCATTCACACTGAACCCGGCCTCAAACACGCGATCTATAAGGTAGTGCGGGATTCCGCAGCCCGTGTCGGCTACTTCGACCAACGCGCGACGATCGCCCCGCAGGGTCATTCCCTTCAACGAAACCTCGATCGTCCCGCCGGCGGGCGTGTGGCGAATCGCGTTGCAAATGAGATTCAGCACGATTTGACGAAGAAGATTTTCGTTGCCTTGAACGGTAAGATCGTCACCCCCGCTGGCAAAGGAAAGGAGCACGCCAGCCTGTTCGGCAATTGGTTGCACAAACTCCACGCCGCCTTGCGCACAGGCAGTCAAGTTAACCGGAGCAAGATGCGGATTGCCACCGCCATGAATGCTCAGTACATTGTTGACTGTCCCGGAAAGCAGCCGAATCCCGGCGCGAAGATGAGAAATCCATTGGTTTGCGTTAACGGGATCGTCAGCGATTAATCCGGCAAATAACTCCATGCTGGCTAACGGATTTCTAATTTCGTGCGCCAACGTTGTTGACACCTCGGCCAGCGCCAAAGCGCTCCGCGCAGCTTCCCGCTCGAGCTCCGCCTGCTTGCTGGCCGTAATGTCCCGGAGAATCCAGATGCTCTTCAGCGCGGCGTTTGCGCTGACCCGCTCCTGGCTCGCAGACACGCCGGAAAGCTTCCGCCTGCCAATTGCAAGCCAGCGTTTTCCGGTTGCGCAAGCTATGCATATTTCATTGTCGAGACGGTCTTCCGAGCCTGCCACGAGCGATTCAAAGTCGATCCGGCTGACGGCGGAAAGGGCACGCAAATTCATCACTTGCGCGGAACCCAACTCCAACAGCCTGCGGCCTTCCGGGTTGATCATGACGATGGTTTCGGCAGTGTCAAGCACCAGAACGCCGCACGGCATCGAATCGATGATCTGCTGCAGGGCCGCGCGCATGCGATCGTTTTCCGCCAGGCTTCGCGTGAGAGCCGCGTTGCGCTCCGCCAATTCGAAGCCGAGTTGCCTTACCTCGCGCTGCAGATCCCGATACGAAGCCTCCAGCAGCGACGACGCGGAGATGAACTCCGAGAAGGCATCCGCGAGCAGCCCTGAGCTAGGCAGGGAGGCAGGACCGGCGTCAATTATTGGAGCCGCATGAGAACTGGGCAACATTTACCCAACTCATTTGCACGAGACGTGCCAAACTGGACCCGGTCCGCCCAAAACGGGATGGCTGGCTAAAGAAAAATGTGCTCGGGTTTAATTGCCTGTCCCGTTCCCACCAGGATCGTCGCCCGCTCTATCGCATTGCGCAACTCCCGGACGTTGCCCGGCCAGCTATGCTGCGCCATGATATCCAAAGCCTCGCGGCTCAACGCCACGCCTGGCTGAAACTTGGCGACAAAGGCCAGCGCCAGCTCTTCCAAGTCTTCCATCCTCTCCCGCAAGGGAGGCAGGTGGATGGGAAACACCGCGAGCCGGTAGTAGAGATCCTCGCGAAACCGCTGCTCCGAAATCAGTTTCTTGAGGTCGGCATTGGTAGCCGCAACCACGCGCACATCCACCTTGAAATTGTCGTTGGAGCCAAGCCTCTGCACTTCTCCCTGCTCCAGGAATCGCAAAATCTTGCTTTGCAGCGACAGCGGCATATCTCCGATCTCGTCAAGAAACAATGTGCCCCCGTGAGCCGCGTGAATGCGTCCAATGCGCGATTGCAACGCGCCTGTGAATGAACCCTTGGTGTAGCCGAAAAGCTCCGCCTCCAGCAGCGTCTCGGGAATGGCGGAGCAATTCACCACCACGAACGGTTGCTTTCTGCGCGGACTGACCAGGTGAATCTCCTGGGCCACTAGATCCTTGCCGGTGCCGCTCTCGCCGGTCACCAGAACCGTCGTGTCGCGCATCGCAACCATGCGCGTCAACGCGTAAGTGCGCTGCATCGGTTCCGAATCGCCGATCATCCCGCGCAGATTAATCCTGCCCTCCGCCCGGTAGCGCGCGTCCTCGGCGCCAATCTCAGGAAGAGCGCCCGTCTGAATCGCTCCGCCGCGGTTCACCGCGTCCACCAGCCACGTCGACAAGGGAGTGGGCGATGTGCACCCCACCAGCAACTGGCCAGTGTGGGAGTTCAACATCAGTACCTGCGTATTGGGAAAACGATCCTTGACGATTCCCTGAAATTCATTGGGTTCGAGATCCGGCAGCATCGGATCAAGCAGCAAAACTGCGTCCTCTGATCCGGCCTTGTAAAGCAAATCCAGCGCGCCCGTACCGCTCCTTGCCTGAATCACATTCCAGCGCGGCAGACTGAGCTTGTCCTGAAGCACCTGGCGAATTCTGGGGTTGGGGCTCACGATATAGACATCGATAGGAACTCGATCTCCGGAGCGAGCGAATTGAGGTAAAGCGATTCCCATGAAGTGACTGCCTGCTGTCGATAATCCCGATGTGAAAATCTCGCGAGAAACGACTATGGCCTTTGCCGATCCGCAGCAACGAATCGGCCGATGACCATTTCTGCTTACACGAATGGCATAGGGGGCGTGCCCACGACAGGCGAAGCCCTCTCAGCAATCCAAAATGTAAAGCTTGAGCCCGCCTGTTCCGGAGGCTTGCAACGATGCGTCCTGGTGACGCACAGCTTACCTTTCCAGGGCGGAACCCCGGGGAGAAACACACGACACGAACCTTGGCAAAGTACAACAAGTCTGCGAAACCCTGGTCCAATCCCCAAACATTGGCCCAGGCACTGCCAGTGCGATTATGCTGAGAGCTTCATGCTCGAAGCGCAAAGTTCCCGCAGGTGATCTTGAACGGCCAGCGCACCATCCGTACCGTTTCTTCTTGCGATCACGAAATCCCAAAACACTTCAAGTCCACACGCCGTTCTTGTTAACAACACCTAAGCCTCGCGGAGTTCGTATCCGACTCCGCGAATGGTATGGGTCAGCTTTGGTTCTCCCGGCCTGTCCACCTTGTCGCGCACATACTTCATGTAAACGTCCACGATATTCGTGGAGGGGTCGTGCGGCGTATTCCACACTTCTTCAGACAGCGTCGCGCGAGAAACCGGCTTCCCCGCGTTCCGCATCATGTACTCCAGAATTGCAAACTCGCGCGGCGTCAAATCGATCCGTCTTCCGTTGCGCTCCACGCGGCGCTCCTCCCGATAGAGCGTCAACCCTCCCACAGTCGACGTGTTGGGGATCAGGCCAGTATGCCGCCGCAAAAGGGCGTGAACGCGCGCAAGAAGCTCCATGATCGAGAATGGTTTGGAGAGGAAATCATCCGCGCCGTATTGGAAGGCTTTCACCTTATCCTCAACGCGGCTTCGAGCGCTCAGCACCATCATCGGCAAGCGCGGCCTGGCTTGCCGCACGCGTTGCAACAGGCTCATGCCATCCAGTTTTGGAAGATTCAACTCGAGGATCAGCAGATCGCGCCGCCGCTCGTCCTCAAGCGTGGCCAACGCCGTCTCCCCGTCGAAAACCGAATCCACCGTGAATGACCCGGCGCGAAGTTCTCTGCAAAGGAAGTTGGCCAGTGAGGCGTCCTCCTCAACAATCAGGATGCTCCGTCCGGCCGGGTTGTTGAAGTCCCCGCCGCCCTGCGCTGTTTTCAAAATTCTTCGATCGGCGAGAGTAATGGCTTCGGCCTCATGTTGGTGTGTAATCTGGATCATAGTACGGCCTGTTGTTTCAAAAAACAACAGGCCGCTGGCCCGATTATTAACGGATTCTTGGGCACGACTGTGGAAATCGCAACATTAACTCCTAAGCGCGCATTTTCTAATTCGGCCACGCCGACACGCATATCCCATCTTCCATTGGATGTGCAAGTATCGCGGGCAATGTATTGGCAAAAGCATTTCCTCATGTACGGTTTTTCAACAACTGCACTTTAATTTTTTCTCGGCAGGCCGATATTAATACGTGGTTTCGCTATTTGGCGAACGACAGGCCGGCTATGCAGAGATTTGAATACAGAGGCGCGCGCTTCTCCGTCGATCTTCCCGTTCAGTTCACCGAGCGGAATCGAACGCGCGCCGGACGCTGCACGGAGATCAGCAAGGAAGGCCTGAAGCTGGAGATGGAAGAGCCGCTCGAGTCCAATTCCTGCGGCAAGGTCTTCATGTGCCATCAGGGCCGGGCAATGGAATTCCGCGTGCGCGTGGTACATGTCGGAGCGAAGTATTGCGGCCTGGAATTCCTCTATTCCTCTGACATGGAACAAGACGCTGTGGCCCATCTTGTGGAGTCGCTCGCCGCTCCCCAGAGCCGGCGCGGACCCCTGATGCTGAAGAGTTCCTAGCTCCGGTTCTCCACCGACTCGTTCATTTCCCCGTCCTCATCACTTCGATCCTGTTAAAGCTTTTGGAAGAGGAATCTCCGCGCCATCGTTCACCAGATATTGGACAATCAGCGAAATTCTGCGATTGGACGGATCGTTCGGCTGGTCCGGCAGACGCAGATGCTGATCGGCAAACCCTCGCACCTGGGATATCTGGTCTTTTCGAATCCCATGATCCTGCATCAGGCGCCGCGCCGCGTTGGCCCGGTCAGAGGAGAGATCCCAATTGTCGTAAGCATTCACCTGCGAGTAGGGGGTGGAATCGGTGTGCCCCTCGATGGAGATTTTATTGGGAAGCTGGCCCAGTTCCTGGGACAGCACCTGCAACAGCTCGCGCAGGGCGCCCGTGGGTTGCACACTGCCAATTTCAAAGAATGTTCCCTTTGCCGACTCCATCAGTTCGATACGCAGCCCTTCAGCGGTAACTGTAATCTCGATATGGTTCTTCAGCTTGTCCTGGGGATCGATGTGGTGGATCGACTGCACGATCTGATCTTTCAGCTTCTGCATGTCCTGCTTCTTCATGGGGACAAAGTCGGCGCCTTCTTTGTTATTTCCCACATTTTTCGAAGAACCGCGCGGATCACGGAAATATCCGCCCACCGTAACCTGGACTTCTTTGCTGGCGCTGAGCAGCCAGAGTACGATAAACAACGCCATCATCGCCGTTACAAAGTCGGCGTACGCCACCTTCCAGGCGCCGCCGTGATGCCCGGCGTGAAGCGCCTTCCTTTTGATGATGATCGGATGTAGGTTGTCCGCCAAGCCCTCAATCTCCCCGAAACCCTAGGCTGCCTTTTCCGCTGCAACCGGCTCGTCCTTCTCGCGGCATGCTTTCTCCATCTCCTGAAAGCTGGGCCGCACATGTTCGGGAATGGCGCGGCGTCCCATCTCGACCGCCAGAATCGGAGATATCCCCTTGATGAAGGAAAGCATCACCACGCGCAGCACGTGGTAGTATGCGTGTTCGTCCTCGATCAGCTTGCCCATGTTTGCCGCCAGCGGGCCAACCGCTCCGTAGCACAACAGGATGCCCAGGAACGTTCCCACCAGCGCCGCCGCCACCTTCTGTCCAATCACTTCCGGAGGCCCGCCGAGAGCGCTCATGGTAATCACCACGCCCAGCACGGCGGCCACGATGCCCATGCCCGGCAGTGAATCGGCCGTGGTGGTGAGCGCGGCCACGGGCTGGGTGGCGCCCGCGTGGTGGACTTCCATATCCAGTTCCATCATCTGGTCGAGGTCGAATGCCGTCGCACCCCCGGTGATAGCCATGCGCAGTGTGTCGCACACGAAGTCGCGGGCATGGTGGTCTTTGAGAAAATTCGGATACTTGGAGAAAAGCGGGCTTTTCTCCGGCTCTTCGACATCGCTCTCGATCGCTACCAGCCCATCTTTTCGCGACTTGTTGAAGAGGTTGTACATCATCTTCAAGGTGTCGAGGTAGATCTTCTTCGACATCTTCGAGCCGGCCAGGGTGCGCATGATGCCGGACCCGATCTTCTTCAATACCCGCAGCGGGTTTCCCGCAATCGTCGCGCCGATCGCCGCACCCGCAATGATTACAAACTCCGAGGGCTGCATTAGAACAAGGACTGGCCCCTTCTCCATCAGGAAGCCGGCCAGGACCGCTCCGAGGACCATGAGAATTCCGACAATTACGAACATTTGACCTGTTCCCCCGCAGCCGCCTGCCTTAGACGTCGATTGGGCCTTGGCCGCAGCCCGCAGCAAAGCCCCCGGTCCAAAGACTGGAACGTCCGTTGACTATCGGCACGTGGGAACGAATTTTCTAGCGCGGGAGGCATCCCGCTTTCGGGGGATGGCTCGCCTTGATCACTACCCGCAGCGATTCAAACGCCCGAACGAACCGGCCGGCGAGCCGAAGAACTCAAGGGGCACGCGGCGGCGAAATGGCCGTTCCCACCACCACCAGATCAACCCGTCGGTTCTGTTGGCGGCCTTCCGGAGTCGAGTTGTCGGCCACAGGCTTGTACTGCCCATAGCCGGCAATGGAGATCTTTCTTGGGTCGATCCCGGAGTCGTCCACCAGGAGCATCAGCACCGCCATGGCGCGCGCCGTCGACAGCTCCCAGTTGGAGCGATACTGCGCGGTATGGATCGGCTGGTCGTCGGAGTGCCCTTCCACACGCAGATCCAGGCCGTGTTCCGCCAGCACCGTCGCAATGCGCCTGATCTTCCCCGCGGCTCCCGGCATCAGCACCGCTTGCCCGCTGTTGAAGAAGCCCACGTCGTTCAGGCTGATCACGAATCCCTCCGGCGTCACCCGCATCACCACCTCACGATTCCGGATCTCGTCGCTGATCGCCGCCTCCAATTGCTTGCGCAGTTGGGCAAAGTCCACAGGAGGCGCTGTCGATAACGTGTCTTTGGCAGCAGCCTGTCCGGGGAGCGGGGCCGGTCCCGGTGAAACGTCGGAGGGAATGTTGGAATTGGAATCCAGGCCTTCGATCTTCTGCCCTTGAAACGCTCCCAGTTGCTGAAAGCCGATGTGGATCGCCGTCGACAGCTTGCGAATCACCTGGTTGTCCCGGTACGAGGAAGCAAAAAGCACCACGAAAAGCGCGAAGAGCACGGTGATCAGATCGGAATACGAGACCAGCCACCGGTCGTGGTTCATCGGCTCTTCGGCTTGTATTCTTCTCCTCATTGCAGGGTCATTCTGGACGACGCGCCGCGCTCGTCAGGCACGGTCAGATAGCTTTTCAGCTGCAGTTCCATGGCGCGTGGATTCACGCCTTCCATGATGGAAAGCACCGCTTCCAGAGTCATTTCCTGGATCACCTGTCTCTCGCGCAGCCGGATTCTCAGCTTCCCCGCCCAGGGCAGGAAGAGAAGATTCGCCGAGCCCACGCCGTAGATGGTTGCCACGAACGCCACCGCAATGCCTTTGCCAACCTCATTGATGTCCTGCAGGTGCTGCATCACCTGGATCAGCCCCAGCACCGCGCCGATAATGCCGATGGTTGGAGCAAAGCCTCCGGCAGCATCGAAGACCTTCGGAACCCGCTCCTGCTTCTCGCCCTCGTACTCGAGTTGCAGCTCCATCATTTTTCGAAGATCCTTGGCGTTCACGCCGTCAACTGCCAGCATGAGACTCTCGCGCAGAAAACGGTCCTTTATCTTGGCCAGTTCCGCGTCGAGCGAGAGAATCCCCTCCTTTCGCGCTTTATAGGCGTAGCCAAGCAGGTTCTGCACCAGGGAATCGGGTTCTGGTTCGGAACTGAAGAAAACATGCCTGAGCTCGACCACCGCCTGGAACACGATGCGCAGCGGGAACTGCACCATCACCGCCCCGATGGTGCCGCCAAAGACGATCAGTGCCGCCGTAGGCTGCAGCACTTGGACAAGCTTGCCGCCATCCATCAGCAAACCGGCCGCTATGCCGCCCAGCGCGATGGCTATGCCACCGATGGTGCTTTTATCTATGGTCGTCGTCATCTTGTCCATTCACCGGTGCAAGAGCAAGTTGACTGTCCATCCGCAAAAAATCGCGATCTCTTGCGGTCTTCGGTTCGTTCTCGATCCGCGGGCCTTGCCGCAATTACGAAGCGTCGGTTGGTCGGGAATCTTCGCCGCCCGAGCTCTGCCCGCTTCGCTGGATCGTCAGGATGATTCACTATCGGCAAGTGCGTCCGGAATTTTCAGCCATTCCTGCCTGACTCGATCGCGCAGACGAGCCAGAATCGATACCGGCTTTTCCCTCACTGAAACGAGCCGCCAAGCACCTCCATAGGCAACGTTTTCAGTCTTGTTTTGCATAATCTCGCTGCAACGAAAGTTGCACGTTCGTCGCCAAAGCGGGAGAGGCGCAATATTATGTTAAGTATATTTAAAATAAGCGACTTAATGCGAGTGAACGGGTGTCCTCCCAGGCTGAGAAGTGGGCAATAGTTGCCTATGTTACCCAGAGTGGGTACAGGAACTGCCTGGATGCCGTTGAAATGCCTCCCGCGACTTGCCGATTTAAGGTCATGCATACCACTGGGCTTGTCAAAGAGCCTCCCCCCAGTCGCGGCCCGGATACTGAAGCCAAGACTGCCAAGCAGGACGAGGCCAACGGGTCCACCAACGCCGCCACTTCGCGGCCGTTCCGGGAGCGCAGGCGCACCCGCCCTCTCAATGAATCGCGGCATGAAGCCCTGGAATCCGTAAATCAGTTGCTCGTCCGCTATGAGCAGACCATCCACCGGCTCGGCGTGGCGGAAGAGAAATACCGGGCCATCTTTGACGATGCTCTCGTCGGAATGTTTCACATCAGTCCCAAGGGCCGCCCACTCAGCCTGAATCGAAGATTGGCGCAGA